>Ga0074046_10001153_pt1 | contig 24423 bp, 17 predicted proteins | sample BogForMeECP23OM3_FD_94441 | JGI IMG/M metagenome (GOLD analysis project Ga0074046, IMG submission 94441) | Bog forest soil microbial communities from Calvert Island, British Columbia, Canada - Bog Forest MetaG ECP23OM3 | ecosystem: Environmental > Terrestrial > Soil > Wetlands ...
CGAGTCCGCTGAAACGTGCGCTCGCGGACGAGTCACTCCCCAAGACAGTCCACGATTACAAGTCAGCGATGCACGCTTTCGCGCAGCATGGCGTGACACTCGCGGGTGTAGAGCATGATTCGCTCTTGTACGCCTATCTGCTCGATCCCACGTACTCGACCTACGGACTGTCCGAGACGGCGTTTCGTCACTTCAATTTGAAGCTGGGGGGATCGCCCGCCGAAGCGGCTGATATAACGTTGCGGCTCACGGAGAAGCTGAGCGATGCTGTGGACAAGGCCGGGCTGCGCAAGGTTTACGACGAGATCGACCTGCCGCTGGTTCCGGTGCTGGCGCGCATGGAGGAGGCGGGCGTCAAGCTTGACTGCGAGGTGCTGGCGGAGATGTCGCAGCGGCTGGAGCGCGAGTCGCAGGCCAAGGCACGCGAGATCTACGAGAAGGCAGGCTCGGAGTTCAACATCAATTCGCCCAAGCAGCTCGGCGATGTGCTCTTCAACAAGCTCAACCTGCCAAAGCCGTTCAAGTACGGCAAGGGCAAGACAATTTCGACCGCGGTTGACGTGCTCGAGGGATTGGCGGGAGAGCATGAGGTCCCACGCTTGGTGCTGGAATACCGGCAGCTTTCCAAGCTGAAGTCCACCTACGTGGACGCGCTGCCGGCGCTGCTCAACTCCTGCACCAAGCGGCTGCATACCACGTTCAACATGGCCGGCTCGGCAACTGGACGGCTTTCGTCCGTCAATCCGAACCTGCAGAACATTCCGATTCGCACCGAGATGGGCCGCGAGATCCGTGCGGCGTTTATCGCCGAGCCGGGGCACGTGCTGCTCGCCGCCGATTACTCGCAGATCGAGCTGCGCCTGCTGGCGCACTTCTCCGGGGACAAGCTGCTGGTCGAAGCCTATCGCGCGGGCGAGGACATTCACACGCTCACCGCGTCGCAGGTGTTCGGCGTGCCAGCGCTGATGGTGAACGCCGAGCATCGCCGCCGCGCCAAGGCGGTGAACTTTGGCATCGTTTATGGGCTGTCGCCGTTTGGACTGTCCCAGCAGCTTGGCATTGATACTAAGGAGGCCAAGCAGTTCATCGACGCCTACTTCGAGAAGTACAGCGGAGTGCGAGAGTTCATCGATCGCACGCTGGACGAGGCGCGTCGCAATCAGAAAGTCACGACTCTGTTCGGGCGCGTGCGGCCCATTCCCGACATCCACAGCAAGAACTTCAACCTGCGCGGCTTTGCCGAGCGCACTGCGGTCAACACTCCTTTGCAGGGAACTGCGGCAGACCTCATCAAGATCGCGATGATTCGCATTGATGCCGAGCTGCGGGAGCACGGATTGCGGTCGAGGATGCTGCTCCAAGTGCATGATGAGTTGGTCTTCGAAGTTCCCGAGGATGAAGTTGACACCATGAGGCGGCTCGTCACCGAGCGCATGGAGAATGTTTATGCGCTCAGAGTGCCGCTGAAGGTGGAAGTGGGTGTTGGTAAGAACTGGCGGGATTTGGAGTAAGCTCGTCAGCAATTTGTCGTAACTTTGACGTAGTATTGCGTGCGAGCTAAAGCTCTGGGACGGTGACTACCATGAATCAACAGACCGCCCGGTACGTGGTTATCTATCATCAGCAATTCATGAACCCCAAGGAATGGTTGGCGTGGGGACGTCTCATTGCCTCTAGCAAGGCCGCATCGTGGCAAAGCGACGCATCGCTGTCGGAAGAACTGCGTGGAGCGATCGTCGATTCTTACTCCGAGTCCATATCCACCGATCCAGAAGTGCTGAGTCTCGCGAGCGGTGGCTGGGAAGCATTTCTCGAACGCACGGCTGCCCGAATGCTCCGTGACCACGGTGCGGAGATCTACTTGAATCGCTGTCCACAATGTGGCGAGGTTACTGTGACGCCCAAAGCCAAACAGTGTCGTTACTGCAGACATGATTGGCACGATCCATAACGGATGGAGGATCCTGTTGCGGCGTTTAGCCACTGGTGTGAGGCTGCAAGTTTCCGTCGTACTTGACCCTCAGCACTTGCTTCGCGATGCTATGGATGACCTTTGTGAATTACGACCCGATTACCGCCTGGATGGCGTTCGCAATGGCATCCGTGTGGTGGCGCATGGTTGCTTCGGTTTCGGCTTCGATCATCACCCGCGCCAGTTTTTCGGTGCCGGAGTAGCGCACGACGACGCGGCCGTTGCCCTCGAGCGCGTGCTCGGCAGCGCGAATGGCTACCATCACTGAAGGTAGTTGCTCGAGCGGCAGTTTCTCTCGCACCTTTACGTTCTTGATCTCCTGAGGGAAGACCTTCATGTCAGCGACGAGTTCCGCCAGCGACTCTCCGGTTCGCACGATCACGTCGAGCACACGTAGCGCGGTCAGCAATCCGTCACCGGTGGTGATGTCCATATCGCGGAAGAGGATGTGTCCGGACTGCTCGCCGCCCAGCGTGGCGCCGGTCTTTAGCATCTCTTCCAACACGTACTTGTCGCCGACAGAGGCGCGCAGCATCCGGATGCCGCTGCTCCTGAGCGCGGTTTCCAGCCCCATGTTCGACATCGTCGTGGCGACGACAGTGTCGTTGTGCAGTCGGACGTGGGTCTTCATGTCGCGCGCAGCAAGCAGCAAAACGCCGTCCCCGTTTACCACGCGCCCGGCGGCGTCGGAGAACAGGGCGCGATCAGCATCGCCGTCGAAGGTGATGCCGAGATCGTACCGTCCATTCGCAGCGGCTACTTCGGCGGCAACGTTCTCGGGATAAAGCGCGCCGCAGCCGGCGTTGATGTTGCGGCCGTCCGGCTCGATGTGAATGAAGTCGGCAGTGAGCCCGCAGTCACGAAACACTAGCGGAGCGATGGAACTGGCTGCGCCGTTTGCACAATCTACCAGAACGCGCATGCGGCGAAGATCAGTCTTGCCTACTAATACTGCCAACCAGTCGGCATATTGCTCTCGAAGATTCTGCTCGCCCGACAGCATGTCGGATGCCGATACGGCCGCTTCGGGAGCTCCCTCCGCCAGTTGCTCGAGATGTGCGAAGATGTCGGCCTCGATCTCATGCTCGAGCTGGTCGGAAAGCTTGTAGCCGTCCGCGCCGAAAATCTTGATGCCATTGTCCTGCCAGGGATTGTGCGAGGCCGAGATAACGATGCCTGCTGCGAAGCCATTGGCGCGCGTTAAATACGCTACGCCCGGCGTGGTAATAACGCCCGCGCTCACCATGTGTACGTGAGAGGTTTCCAGCCCTGCGGCAAGGACCGAGCTGATCCAGGCACTCGACTCGCGAGTGTCCTGTCCAATTGCGACGCGAGCCGAGGCATAACGCGCGACCAGTCGCTGCCCAAGCGCACGCCCGATGGCATACACCGTGCGCCGGTCGAGCGGATATTCGCCCGCGACGCCCCGAATTCCGTCAGTTCCGAAGAGTTGTCGCATCAGTCCGTTTTGGAGACCTTTTCCGTGGTGACTGTCACATGAATTGAGCGTGGGGCTTGCACGCGCACGAGGGGATCGGACACGTAGGCGTGCGTGGTGAAGGTGGCGCTGCCGACGATGCCGGTCGCATCTACCGGGTCGGTCATGGCACTGGTAATGGTATTAACGCGCTTTTCCGGTCCGACGATTGCCACCTGTGAAGGGTCTGCCACGGGCTGCTTCATCTCATATCCGCTTAACAAGGAGCCAATCACGCGCGGCTGGACCGGCACGGTCCGCGTGGCGCGGTAATCGAAGTTGATGTGAAACTGCGCAGGCACGACCTGTACAACCTTGATGTTGTGCGGCACGCGTACTTGACTCACGCTCAGATCGAAGGTCCGTTCGCCCGGCCCGGCCCCCTCAAGGTCTAGAAGCGCATGCACCTGGGACGGGCGCATTTCTTGCAGCAGATGCTCAGGTCCACGCAACGTAACTTGCGCTTGAAAAGGATAATCGGAGGTAATCTCCAGGTTGCTGGGCGCGTGCTGAAACTCCAGCGGAACGGTCATTGGAATCTCGATGGACGAATCCCGTCCAACCGCCCACCACAACATGATGGCAATCGCGAGGGAAATGAACTTGAATGGCAGGTTCTTGAGCACATACTTTCGGAAGAAATCGACGAGTGATTTGAGCATGGTCTAGCGTTCCGCTCCGTCCGCGAGGTCTCTTTCCCGGCTAAGGCGTTCGATCACGTGATCCTCGGATAGATCGCGATCGGTGACCGTGGTGGGCAAGGACGCAGCGGGCACATACCGCCGTAGCAATTCGCTCAAGCGCTCGCGTAGGTATTCGACTGTGACGTCACGCTCAATCGCGCCACCAACCGCGATGCTGATAGCTCCCGTTTCCTCGGAAACGACAACCGAGACCGCGTCAGTCTCTTCGGTGATCCCGATGGCAGCCCGATGGCGCGAACCAAACTGGGTTGAGAGAACGGGATTCATCGAAAGCGGGAGGAAACATGCCGCAGCCGCAATCCGGCCCTTCTGCACGATAACTGCACCGTCATGCAGGGGAGCGCTCGGACGGAAGATCGTGATCAGCAGATCGTAGGACAGGTTGGCGTCCAGCGGCACTCCACTTTCGATAAACGTGCGCAAGCCGATCTCGCGTTCGATGACGATCAGCGCACCGGTGACGGTTTGGGAAAAATGGTTGGCCGCGAGGACGATGTCCTCGTAGCTGTCGGCGCCATTGAATACGCCGCCGCGGCCAGCCGACAGTAGCCGTCCAAGGCGCGCCAGCGCATGCCTGATTTCCGCGGCAAAGACCACGATCAGCGCGAAGATCGCATAGGGCAAAATGTTGGTGATGACCCAGTCGATGGTCTTAAGCTGTTCGAGGTGCGCAATCCAAAAAGCCGCGGCCAGGATGACCACAGCGATCAACATTGGGATTGCACGCGTGCCCTTGATGAGTTTCAGGAACTGATAGATGACAAACGCCACGACCAGTATGTCGATGATGGAGAGAACCGACACTTGCGGCATGTGGCTGAAGATCTGAAGCATCCCGGTTCCTTGAGTGGCGAAGGCACGGCGCCATGCATATTTATTCTAAATCACTCTATAGGTTCTGGTAGATGATAGATAGTAATTAGTCTAGAAGTTGGACTGCAAGCGAAAAATAATTACTTTGTCGGCGCAGGTTTGATCGCTGAAGAAAATATCCACATGCCCGATACGACTTATTCGCTTTCCTTGACCTGCTCAACCGCTGCCGTGAATGCGCCCCGGCCAAGCTGAGTGCGGACTCGATCGCCGGATTGCAATTGCGACGCCTCCCTCACCAGTTGGCCATTTGCATCGAAGACCAACGCGTAACCTCGCGCTAGGATTGCCTTGGGCGAGAGTGCCTGCAAATTGCTATGTAGCCGTTCCCAGTGCGAACGCCGTCGTAGCAAAACTGTCTCGCCTGCGCGGGCTAGAGCCACAGTGAGCCGCTCGAGTTCGGAGCGCCGTCCTGCCAGGAGGTGAGAGACCGCAGAACCCAGGTCGGCGGTGCACGAATCGAGCTGGCGCCGCATGGTCGCAAGCCGCATCCTCGGATCATGTTGGCGAAGTTGTGTTTCGCATTCTTCCAGTCGGCGCGCTAGGCTCTTCACAATCCGTAATTGCGCTTGAGACATGCGGAACACCAGATCATCGATGGGCCGCTGGCGGCGGGCAATTGAGTCTTGCATGCGCGCGAAGACGCTGTGCTGAACCAGTTGTGAAAGCGAATTGTGTGCCCGAAGCAGCCTATAATTGACAGCTTGCGCGACCCGCTTGCGCAGCGCCAACAGCTTCTCGGCGAGTTCCTGCTTGGAGCGGATCACCAGCTCCGCGGCGGCTGACGGCGTGGGCGCACGCAAGTCCGCTACGAAGTCGCAGATGGTGAAATCGGTCTCGTGCCCGACGGCGGAGATAACCGGAATGTCGGACGCAGCGATAACGCGCGCGAGGACTTCATCATTGAACGCGAAGAGGTCCTCAAAGGAGCCACCGCCGCGGGCGATCACGATCACATCCATTTTGCCGTGTCGATTGAAGTAGCGAACACCGGCGCTCACTTCGGAGGAGGCAGTTTCACCCTGCACCTGCGCCGGATAGATGAGTACGTTCACCGACTCGTGGCGGCGTCGCAGAATGTTCAGCATATCCTGAATGGCGGCGCCCTGCGGGGAGGTTACGACCCCGATGTGCCGAGGAAGCGACGGAATTGGGTTCTTGCGGCCAGGGTCGAATAATCCCTCGGCGGCCAGTTTGGTCTTGAGCTGCTCGAAGGCGATCTGCAGCGCGCCCGTGCCTTTGGGTTCGAGGTGTTCTGCTTGGAATTGCAGATCGCCCCGTTCGTCATAAATCGTTACCCGGCCGCGGGCAATGATCTGCAAGCCGTTGTCAGGTTTGAAGCGTAACAGCCGCGCCTGGGTGCGCCACATCACGACGCGTAGTTGGGCCGAGCCGTCTTTCAAAGTGAAGTACAAATGTCCGGAGCCGGCAGGGCGGAAGTTCGAAATCTCGCCCTCGACATAAACGTCCGTGAAGGCGCGTTCCACCTGGGTGCGCACCGCGGCGACCAGTTCGGTAACCGGATAGATCTTGCGCGCCGGCGCCTGGAAGGCCAGTCCAAGTTGTTCGATGCCGGGCATGATGCGAGTGTAACGCACCAGCAACCCGCTTTTCGCTTCTCGCGTTTCGCTGGATTATCAGCTCTCCTGAGAAAACGGAAAGGGCATGTCAAAGCACCCTAAATCCTGTTTCGTGTGATCTGATTTCCGACCGGAGAATGCATAGCGAAAGGCAAAGAGCGAAGGGCGAAGAGCGAATGGCGAAGAGCGGCTTACCTCCGCATCCGGTTCACCACGTAGAGCACCAGCGACAGGATCAAGCTCAGCAGAATTGAGGTCATTAGCGGGAAGAAGACGGTAGTGTGCTTGCCGCGGTACACGATATCGCCAGGCAATCGCCCAATTGGCAGATTGACCTTACCCACAAGGATGAGGATAAGCCCGAAGACAAGCAGCAACCCGCCAACAAATACCAACATGCGGCCGATATCGCCCATGCGATTAGCTTAGAACAGCAGCCAGGAATTCGCTGAACTCCACGGCTACTGCGTGATCGCCCCGCACGCAATGCGGTCGCCCGAGTTGCCGGACGGATCGGTTTTCATGTCGTCCGCCTTGGCGTGAATCATGATCGACGTGCCGCCGTTGGCAAACAGCGAGTTGGCTTCGCCACCGTTACCAAGTACCACATCTGCGTCCTTCACGGTGACCTTCGCGGTCCCATTTTCCTTGACCGTGAAATTCGGCATGTCTCCGGCATGGTGACCGTTGGGATTATCGAATCCGTGCTGCTTGTTCGTGGGATTGAAGTGGCCGCCAGCCGACTTGAAGTCAGGCGGATCGCACTTCGGGTTCTGGTGAAAGTGCACCGCATGTTCCCCGGGCGGCAGGGCCTTGAGGTCGAGCTTGACTTCTACGCCCTGTCCCTTGGTGACGATGGTTGCGGTACCGACACTGTTCCCTTTTGCATCCTTCAATTCGACCGTCTTCTTGGTGACTGGCTTTGCCTGCGCCCATCCCGCAGAAGCGTAGAGGGTGATGGCTATGGCAACAGTGAACACGCGAATTCCAAGGTTGTATTTCATAGCGAAAGAGTTGTATCACGAAACAGGGCTACAGAGCACGTTCCAGAGAACAAATAACAAGAATTAGCAATTGAACCGCAGCCTTGCGGACGCCCTTCAATCAGGCCTTCCCCGTCCGCTAAATGACTTCGATACGGGCATGATGTCCAGGAGCCGAGGCGAGTTTGCGGTCGCAGGTGAGGAGCGTCGCCTCCAGCGCTTCTGCCAACGCCACGTAGACGGCGTCGTAGGCACTCAGATTGTCGCGTAGTTCCCAAGCGCGCCGCAACAGCAGACCGTGTGGATAACGTCGCAGCCGAAGGTCCAGCAAATCCTGCAAGGCCTCCTCAGCGCGAGAGGCAGTGATAGCTCCTTGCGCCACGTGGCGTCTGAAGACTTGTGCCACCTCCACGTCAAGCAGATGCGGAGCGTGCAACGCTTCTCCGGACGACAAGACCCGCTGCGCAACCCGCGCTCCCGTCAATGTCTGCAGCAGCCACTCGATGGCGCTGGAGGCGTCAAGAACGATCACCGCGCGTCACGCTCGGCGCGTACCGCGGCGGCGGCCGGTTCCGCCAAGTTAACGGGCTGGCGCCGCTGCATGCGCTTCTGCAACTCGGCCAGGGTTGGACGCTCTGCGACCTCACGGATTTCGGCCAACAAATAATCCGAGAGTGACATGCCAGCCATGGCGGCACGGGCCTTCAAGGCGCGGTGCAAAGCATCGGGGACGTTGCGCAGTTGGATCATACGCGACATGTGCTAAGCATATTTGCATGTGCATCACATGTCAACCTGGGCAATGGAGCGCACGCCTTCGTCTGCGCCCGGCGTGACGCCCTGCTTCTGCTATGCTTTCTGGTTTGTTCCTGCTGTAAATTAAGTATCCAGTGAGGTCGGTTTTGGCAGTCAATCCCGTATTGCTGGTCCATGGCGGGGCCTGGGCAATTCCCGACAGCGATGTCGAAGCGCACGTGCGAGGTGTGGAAGCTGCGGCGGCGCAAGGGTGGCAGGTGTTGCAACGCGGCGGCAGTTGTTTGGACGCCGTCGAAGCCTCCGTACTCACAATGGAGGAAGACGAGACCTTCGACGCCGGCCGCGGTTCCTTCCTCAACATGGACGGCCGGGTGCAGCTCGACGCGTTGATGATGGACGGCGCCACCTTGCGCGCCGGCGGTGTGGGCTGCGTTGAGCACATCCGCAATCCTATCCGCGCCGCCAAGAAGATCCTCACCGAGAGCCCGCACGTGTACTTCGTAGGGAAGGGCGCCGAGCGCTTTGCGCAGGAGCACGGCATCGAGCTGTGTTCCAACGATGACCTGATCATCGAGCGCGAGGTACAGCGCCTGCGCGAGGCCAAGAAGCAGGGCTACCTGGAGATGCCGGACGAGTTCGGCCCTATGCGCTCGAGCGACACGGTGGGAGCCGTTGCTCTCGATCGTGACGGCAACATCGCCGCCGCCACCTCGACCGGAGGCACGCTGAACAAAGCCCCGGGCCGGGTGGGCGACTCATCGCTGGTGGGCTGTGGATGTTACGCCGATAACCGCAGCGCGGCGGTGTCCACTACCGGATGGGGCGAGCCCATGATGAAGCTGGTTCTAAGCAAATGGGCGGCGGACCGCGTGGAAGATGGCCTGGCTCCCGACGAGGTAGCGCAGCGCGCTCTCTTCTACCTGAAGGCTCGCCTCAACGGCCACGGCGGAATCATCCTCGTAGATGCCAAGGGGAGGTTCGGCTTGGCCCACAGTACCCCCCGCATGGCGTGGTGCTTGAGTACAAAAGACGGCATTTCCTCGGGCGTAGAAGTCCGAACTACCGGTTCTTAACCACATCGAATAGCTGCCCAGTGTTGGTGTCACTCGCTGTCGCAATCACACCGGCTCTACTCTGATCGCATCCCGACGTGACGAGCGAACAAATTTATTGTTCGCGCAGCACGTTTGCCGGATCGATGTGCAACGCCCGTCGCACCGGGCCGGCTACAGAGAGTGAGCCGGTGAGCAGTATGGTGAATGCAACCGCTGCAAGTACAAATGGGTCCTGCGCCGATGCCTGGAAGACGACAACCGAAAGTATTCGGCTCGCGGCGACACCGAGGAGCAACCCCGCAATTGACCCACTGGCGAGCAGGACCAGCATTCGACCGAGCGCGGCCGAGAGAACCTGCTTCGCCTGCGCACCCAGCGCGACGCGAATGCTCAGTTCGCGCAGCCGTTTGCTCACGGTGTACGAAGCCAGGCCAAAGGTGCCGGTGATCGAGAGCAGTAATCCAAAAGCGCCGAACAGTCCGAGTGCGATTGTAGCCACCTGGGCGGGAAAGAAACTCATAGCAAGCTGGCTTCTCCATTCGCTCGATGTCCGGATAGGAATGGCGGGGTCGAGATCGCGGACCATTTTACGGATGGTGGCCGCCATATCGGCTGTGGCCAGTCCCGTAGGATCCGGTCTGGTTCGGACGACGAGAGATGTTCTCGTAGTCGGCCTCTGCGAAATTGGGAAGAGCGCTGCTGCTCTCGGTGTTTCACTGGTCAAGAACTGCTTGCCATTGGCCATGACGCCCACGATCTGGATTGACACGCCGGACTGGTTCTTGAAATAGCTGCCGACGGCGTTCTCGGAGTGGGCACTATCCAAATGGAAGAGGCGACGGGCGAACTCCTGATTCACAACGGCAACGGGCGGCGTCTTCGCAGTGTCGGCAAAGCTCACATCGCGTCCCGCAAGCAGCGGGGTGGCACAGGCGGCCAGATATCCCGGTGAGACATCGTATTCCCACGTATTGAAGGCGGCGTTTGACGGTCTGAAATCGGTAGTTTGTTGAGAATAGACAGGGGGAACAGGATTGTCCCCAGTGAGGGGCGTGGTATTCGAGTACCCTGCGGCTTCTACTCCAGGGAGCTGTGAAACCTTTTCCAGCAACTGGCGTTGAAAATGGTCGGCAGCCTCGCCGGAATAGCCAGCCAGACTCAGATCGAATGTCGTCAGCACAGCGTTCTTCGGATTGAAGCCCAGGTCCATAGTCAAGGTTCTGCGCAAACCACGCAGCGAGACAAAGGCAGCCGTGATGGTGACACAGCAGAGCGCGATCTGTGCCGCCAGCAGGACATCGCGCAGCGCCCAGCGGCGTCCTGCACCGGACTGGCTTCCGCCGCTCTTGATTGCGTCATTGGGATCGGCCTTGAAGATCTGCCGCAGGGGCATCACTCCAAACAGAACCCCGGCGAGCACTGAAATAAACAATGCCATCAGGACCAGCGATGGCTGCGGCTGTACGATGAACCTCATTGGGTAGTCGGTGGGTGGATGCCAATTGTCCAGGGCGGTGAGGGCGATCCAGGCTAAACTGCAAGCGCATGCGCCTGCGAGGATTGAAATCACAAAGGCCTCGACTAGGACCTGGCGGAGAACGCGCCAGCGGCTCGATCCAACGGCCATGCGGATGGCAATCTCGCGAGTGCGGTCTGCCGTACGCGCTGCGAACAGGCTGCCCAGATTGGCGCAGGCGGCGAGCAGCACAATGCCGGCCAATACCATAATCCCAGCCAGAAAACGGCGCGCCGCCCCGCCAAGAAAGTCGCCGACCAGACCAGGACGGGCCAGCTTGAATTCCAGCCCATCCTCTTCTGCCGGGTTCTGCCGCTGAATGCGGGCAGCAATCGTATCCAGTTCAGCCTGCACTTGGGTCAGACTGATCCCATCCTTGATGCGCACGATAGGGAAGACATTCTTATCGCGCCGCGACTCCAGCCAGTTGACCCCGTCCAGCGAAGCTTGATTCGCCATCGGGACAAACATGTCGGGCTGCAGAAATTTTTCAGTTCCGTAGAAACTTTCCGGGGTAACGCCGACGATGGTGTAGGGATGCTTGTTAATGCGGACTGTCTTCCCCACGACGTTGGGATCAGCGCCAAAATAACTCTTCCATGCCGGCCAGGTAAGCACGGCAACTTCTGAGGCCCCAGGATGGTCGTCATCGGCGCGCTCCAACAGACGCCCGAGGTACGGCTTGATGGCGACGACCTCGAAGTATTGCCCGCTCACTTCGTATCCCCATACGGGCCGGGTGGCGCCGTTGGCTTCCAGGCCAAAGAGGTCGATGGTATCCGCGGCAACAGCAGAAAACACCGTATTGCCATCGCGCACATCGCGCACTTCCGGATAGGAGAAAATCGGATAGTCAGCAACGTGCGGCGCGAACGTCATCACCCGCTCTGGATTTGGCACATTCAGGGGTTGCAGGATCATCGCCTGCAGCACGCCGAAGACGATGACATTAGCGGCGATGCCCAGCGTGAGAATAAGGACCGCCGTGGCAGCAAAGCCGGGCGAGCGGCGCATCTGGCGAACGGCAAATCGCAGGTCCTGCAGCAACGTGATCACGCGGGCCTCCGGATGCTTGATGCAATCATGCAGTATACGTGCAACTGCAAGGCCACTTCGCTAGGCGGATAAGTGCCTGCAATCAAATCACATCGGAACCTTCGACGACGCCCCTGTTCCGCGCGATTGTCCAGCTTAGCGGAATGCGTCCATTCTTGAACACTCAAGCGCCTGGTAGCTTGGCTTGCCATTCCTGCGCTAGACTCATAGCCTTTGGAACGATAAGACGATTCATAGGGGCTCTGATGCTCAAGATTGCAGCACGACTGCTGACACTGCTGGTCTGTCTTAGTTTCGCGTCTCCACCTATTCACGCCCAGAAGGAGCCCGCTCCCGAGGGGCAACCATGGTGGCAGCACGCGGTATTTTATGAAATCTATCCGCGCAGCTTTGCCGACAGCAATGGCGACGGCATCGGCGACTTAAACGGCATCACCTCGAAACTTGACTATTTGCAAGCGCTCGGGGTGGACGCTATTTGGATTACGCCGTGTTTCCCGTCTCCGCAAGTGGACTTTGGGTATGACGTTTCTGACTACGAGGACATCGACAAGATGTACGGCACGCTGGCGGACTTCGATCGACTGGAGAAGATAGGGAAAGAACACGGCATCAAGATCATCCTGGATTTCGTGCTGAACCACACATCAGACCAGCATCCGTGGTTCATCGATTCGCGTTCTTCGCGCACCTCATCCAAGCGCGATTGGTACATCTGGCGCGATGGCAAGGGCACCAACCAGCCTCCGAACAACTGGATTTCGGAGTTCGGCGGATCGGCGTGGCAGTGGGACACCAAGACCAACCAGTATTACTACCATTTCTTCTATCCACAGCAACCCGATCTCAACTGGCGCAATCCCGCGGTGAAGAGCGCCATGTTCGGCGTTTCGTCGTGGTGGTATAAGCGCGGGGTGGCCGGTTTCCGCCTCGATGCGGTGGACACGCTCTACGAAGACCCTGCCCTGAAGGACAATCCCATTCTGCCGGGATTGAATGTGAAGGGCGATCCGAACATGAAGAACGAGTACAACACCAAGCTTCCCGAAGTGCACCAGGTACTCCAAGGCTTGAGGCAGATTGCCGACGAGTACAACGCAGTGCTGATTGGCGAAACCTGGACAGCGGACGTTAACGAGCTCAAGCGGTATTACGGCGCGCACAACAATGAACTGCAAATGCCGATGGACCTGATGTTCACTAAGCTTGCGTTTTCCGCGCCGGTATTCCGCGAGCACATTGCAGCAGTCGACGCCGCGGGCGGGTGGCCGGTGTATGTCATCAGCAATCACGACATCGTTCGCTCCTGGAACCGCTACGGTGACGGTACGCACAACGATCAGATCGCCAAGGACATGGCGGCGCTGTATCTCACGCTGCGCGGCACGCCCATCATGTATTACGGCGAAGAGATCGGCATGCGAAACAATGACCCGGTGCGCAAAGAAGATGTGAAGGACCCGGTTGGCCGCGTGAGTTGGCCGAGGGACAAGGGCCGCGACGGCGAGCGCACACCCATGCAGTGGAGCGATACTCCCAACGCCGGCTTCACGACAGGCATTCCCTGGCTGCCGATTCCTGTCACCTACACGACGTACAACGTTGCTGATGAGCTGAAGGACCCGAACTCGATTCTGAACTGGTACAAGGGCTTGCTGGCGCTGCGGCATCAAGACAAAGCAATGCTCGATGGCGAGTACATCGCCTTGAATCCAGACGATCCCAACGTCTTGTCGTACCTCCGGCGCTCCCGGGACGATGCGGTCTTAATCGTAATAAACATGTCAGCGGGCCCGCGGAACGTGAGCTTCGACCTGTCGAAACAGGGCTTCGGCTCGGGCGCTGCGAAGACGTTGCTGACCACTCAACCGTCGTTGAAAAGTACTTCGTCAGTGAAGCAACTATCGCTGGAACCATTTGCGGTTTACATCGCTGAGATAACGAAATAAGTTGCGGCGAGGAGAGACGGCTGACATTTGGGATACGACGTTGTTGTCACCGGCCTCACTGCCGTACCGCTAATAGCTCGGTTTCCACTGGCACGCCACGTGTGACCTTGACTCGGAGTAAGGCCTCGAACGGCTTCACTCCTCCTGCCTGCGAGACAGAGAGCCGCGACAGCAACTCTTTCAATGAACTCTGACGGCAGACATACTCGACGGCGGCCTGCGTGCCGAAAGTCGTCGTACCTGCGAAGATCATGACAGAGCGCGCGGGGTCTAGTCCGGGCATGAGTGCGATCACCGCGTAGTCTTCAACCAGAGGTGATGTGGACGGGCTGGCCAAAAAGACCCGTGATTCGTCCGCCTGGGGATGCACGTTAATGATTCCGAGGTCGCCCTTACGTGGCCCATCGATGAGTCGCTGGAAGACAAATTCGCGGGTACCGGGAATTTCCGTTAGCGTGAGGTTCTCCGATGGAGAGCCGAGGAAGATCAGGTCATTGTTTCTTACGTCATCGAGCGAAAACAAGCTGCCGCGTTTCACCCGGATCCGATGATGAAGCAATGCGAACACTTGATCCAGTTCGTGAACAGCCAGCACCTCGCCAACGCCGCTGTAGTGGTCCCAGATCGGACGAGCCGAGTCCTGGGCCGGGTTGTAATAACGCATTCCTGTCTCCGGGCGGCCTACGAATGCAGCGTTGCTGAAGACCAGCCACGGCTCTTCAGACCCGGTAAGAAAAGGCTTCCAAAATTCACGGAACTCGGCGGGGACCGGTTCGGCGTTCGTCTTTAAATCTGCTTCGGCCGCCTTGCGGAAGGTCAGCAGTGAACCAATCAGGCCGAGCGCGGCGACAAATAATACACCCAGAGCGACAATCGCTGTCATCCTATTCGGGGATGTCTTGGCTGCTCCGGTTATTGCCCGTGCTTTGCCATTAGAGCCAGCCGGTAGGGCCTTTGCCTCTGCCAAAGTCCGGCGGTGGAACTCCAGCACATAAGTGCCTTTTGGCAGTTCGACGAGGATTGGGTCCTCGACGCCCTCGGTTCCGTAGTACTCGGATAGCTTCGCGCGAAGGCGGCCCGCCTGCACTCGAATCGTCGAATCGGTTTGCGGATCGAAGTCCGGTCGTCGCCCGTATACTTCGGTCGCGATCTGGTACTCCTTCAGAGAAGCTCCCGGCTGCTCCAAGGCATGCTTGGCAAGATAGCGCAGCAGCTTGCACAGAGATTCCGAGTGGCGTAGAGCAATGCTGCTAACCAGGACATCAATTTGCTTCGAGAAGTGATCCCGTTCAGACATGGGGGACTACGCAACGAATGAGACAGCAATGTAACAAACCTGTAAAGTTGCTGCAAGCCAAGGGTTTGTCATTGTAACCGTATCAACACTGCCTGAAACTTCTGTGAGGGCACTGCGAAGTGAACAATAACTGATTCGGCGCGTCCGAAGTCTGCCTCAACCGCGCGGCAGAAGAGTAAGCAGGTTAGTAACGGGTGGCTTCCATGGTGTTCCTTGGTTTGCTGTCAGACTCCCAGTTATCGCAACCCGAAGCCGTACCAGCCTCGTTTTCACCCAAAGAACAATTCGTAGGTTCCTTACGTTATCGCCAGATGAGAGAGGACAACAGGGTAGCCCTATGACAATTCTAGCGGTGTGGTTGAGCGCACGTAATGTTAAGAACGTCCTGCTGGCCATTGGCCTGCTGGCGGTAATGACTACGCTCGCTTTCGGGCAGTCCGATACCGGCCGCATTGCGGGAACCGTAACGGACGCCTCCGGGGCTGTTATCCCCGGGGCAACAGTCACGATCACAAATTTGGGTACGAGCCACGCGGTGACAGTCACTACCGGAGGCGTTGGCGAATACTCGGTTCCCACCCTGCCTCCAGGACGTTATAAGGTTGAGGTAAAGGCAGCGAATTTCAAGACCGTAACACAGGATGTCACGTTGGAAGTTAGCCAGGTGCTTCCCTTGGACTTTACCCTCACTGCGGGTTCGGTAAACGAGACGGTTGAAGTGACCTCAGCCGCCCCCCTGGTTGCATCCGATAGTTCGGACTTGGGCGGAGTAATTCAGGAGAAGCAGGTTATTGACCTGCCGATCAACCAGCGGAACTTCACTTCCTTGGCAACATTGATCCCCGGAGTCACTCGCGGTAACAACACCAATGGCGATGCTACCGGAGCCTCCGGCAATGCTGAGACCTACCGCTACAACAGCAGCGGTGGCGCGTCGCTGTCGGTGAATGGGCTCCGTCCGCAAGCCAATAACTTCCTGCTTGACGGGTTCGACAACAACGAATCGCTCGTCAACACCATCATTTTCTTTACCGCCCCAGACGCCATTCAGGAATTCCGGGTCGCCACCAACATCGCCCCCGCCGAGTTTGGCCGGGCCGGAGGCGGCATTATCAACGTTGCCATCAAGCCCGGTACCAATCAGATCCATGGAACGGTGTACGAGTTCTTCCGCAACAGCGCCCTGGATGCCACCCCCTGGCAACCGCAACAGAATGCCAAGAAGCCCGTCTTCCATCAGAACCAGTTTGGTGGCAGCGTCGGCGGTCCTATCATCAAGAACAAGTTGTTCTTCTTTGGCGACTACCAAGGCTTCCGGAGCTCAGGTCCTTTACCAACGGACTACGCCTCGGTCCCCACCTTGAACGAACGGAACAGCGGGTTCACTAACTACTCCGACACCCTGAGTTCGGGGATCCTGATTTACGACCCAATAACTCATACGCCGTTTCCGGGCAACATCATCCCCGCGAATAGGTTGAACCCGGCGGCAGTAAATTATCTGATGGCTTATCCTCTACCCAATTGCAACAATTCCATCAACCCGAATTGCCACTTTATTACCCAAAACTATGAAGTCACGCGAACCACCACTCAGACGATCAACGACTTCGATGTCCGCGGTGACTGGAATATTAGAGAGAAGGATACCGCCTTCTTCCGCTACAGCTACGGCAACGACAACCTGACCACGAGTTCACGACTGCCCAATCTGCCGGCCGGTTTCGGGTCCGGTACCAATCCCAACAAGCCGTGGGCCGCGGTGGCCGAGGAGACCCATCTATTTACCCCGAACTTAGTCAATGAGTTCCGGTGGGGCTACATTCACACAAACTTCGGTTATACCCCGCCCTTTGATAACGTTCCTCTCTCGGCTAACCTGGGCATTGTTAATGCCAACGTGAATGCCAACGGCCAACCCGACCCACAGCTCGGAGGCGGCGCCCTCATCGGTGGCTACAACAACCAGTTGGAATACACCGGTGACTATGGCCCGTACACCGTGCCGCAAAACACCTGGCAGGAAGCCGACAACCTGTCCTGGGTGAAGGGAAAGCACACCATGAAGTTCGGCGTCAACATTCTGCGCCGGCAGGTAAACTTCTTCCGGCCGTTGACGGGCAAAGGTTACTTCTTCCTGTTCGGCAATGGCACCACCGACGGTGGTGCGCAGAAGGCCAACGGATCCAACGTGCCCCTCAGCGGCTACGAACCCACCGACCTTCTAGTAGGCTTCACTAACAACTACCAGGTGGGGCCGGTGCTAGGCGATTCCGAAACCCGCAACTGGGAGAACGGATTCTACGGGGAGGATAGCTGGCGCGTTAACCGCAAGCTAACCTTGAACATGGGGTTGCGTTGGGACCTGATCACCTGGCCGGTCGAAAAATTTAACCGCCAGTCCAACTTCGACATCTACACCGGGCAGATCCTCATTGCGAACCAGGACGGCAATTCACGCAGTTTCATCCCGGTGTCGTATCACAACTTTGCTCCACGCTTTGGCTTTGCCTGGGATCCTACCGGAACCGGTCAGAGCAAGTTCAGCGGCGGATACGGGATCTTCTACTTCGTGGATCGCGGTGGCATCAGCAACCAACTGGCGCAGAACCCGCCGTTCAGTGGCCAGGTAAACTACAGCTTTAACAACGGCTACCGTGTAACCTTTACCGGGCAGACCACACCCGGAACCCAGACTTCCGGAATCTGCCAGACGAGCTGCAACGCGGTGGGTGCGACTCAACCACTTCCTTCCAAAGGGCCGATTCAAGTGGACTTGAACAACCCGATGAATGTAGCCATCTCGGTTGCCACGTTGCACTCGAACAAGACTCCCAGCGTGCAGGAGTGGAACTTCCAGTATGAGCGGCAACTGACCGACAACCTGGTTATGAGTCTGGCATATGTGGGCTCGAAGGGTACGCACCTGACGACCTACTTCAACTACAACCGCCAGTACTACAATGCGGCTTCGAACAGCGATAACTTCCCGCAGTTGGGCACGATCAATACCCAGGCGACCATCGGTAATTCGACCTACAACGCTTTGCAAGCGCAGTTGAATCGCCGCTTCTCGAATGGCTTGCAGTTCGGGGCCTCATATACGTGGTCGCACGCTATCGACGATTCACCCGGCGCTTTCGACTACTACAGCGCCAACGGCGGTACTCCGGTGGATTACCGCGATTTGAGAGCGGAGCGGGCAAGTTCAGACCTCGATGTTCGCAACCGCCTCGTGCTGAACGGCATTTACGCATTGCCTTTCGGTCATGGGACGAGGTGGGGTGCCGATTGGAACGGGGTTACCAACGCGTTCCTTGGTGGATGGCAGACCAACCTGATCTTCGTCGCGTCAAGCGGCACGCCTTTTGACGTGATCGAGCCAGGTAACCCGACTACTCGTCCCAACCTGGTGGGAGATCCCTACTCCGCGAACCGCGGTCGCTACGTCTACTTCAACCCGGCTGCCTTCGCGCCGGTCCCTACCAACGGCTCCGGTGTGGCGTTGGGGCCAGGCAATTTTGGCCGCAACACGCTGGTGGGTCCTGGAGTCACTAACATCGACTTCTCGACCTTCAAGAACTTCAACGTCACCGAGAGGTGGGTGGTCCAGTTCCGCGCGGAATTCTACAACCTCTTCAACTCGCCGCAGTTCGTTCAGCCCGACTACAACATGTCGGACGGCAACTTCGGCAAGCTCACCAATACGCGTCTCAATTCGCAGCGACAGATTCAGCTCGCTCTGAAGATCAACTTCTAGCCAACAACGCTCGGGGAACAGGCAAGCAACCCTGTTCCCCTTTTCTCTCGCGGTCCCCATGAAACAGGAAGGCACGCTTCGCTCGGCAATACTCCGCTCCGTTTCCGTTGTTGCCTTCACGGTTTCTCTCTCTTTTGCGTCCGTTGCATTGCCCGGCAACGCGCCTCATGTCTCTAAAGTCGAACCCCCCAATTGGTGGACTGATTTCCGGCCGACCGTCATGCTTTTGCTTTACGGCGAGAACCTTGCTGCCGCGGACATTTACGTGGATTATCCGGGCGTGTCAGTCGTCAAGACACAAACGCAGCCGGACGGCAAACACGCATTCGTCTGGCTGAATCTCGATTCTGCGACGCGCCCGGGAGACGTCGTCATTCGCGTGAAGACGGCTGCCGGTGAGACGCGCGCGCGTTTGCCGCTCCTGCAGCGATCATCGCAGCAAGGCAAGTTTCAGGGAATCACGCGTGACGATGTCATTTACCTCATCATGCCTGACCGCTTTGCCGACGGCGATGTTAGTAACAACCAGCCCAAGGGGGCGGCGGCCGGCACCTACGACCGCCGCGGGACCAGAACTTACCACGGTGGCGATTTGAAGGGGATACAGGAGCACCTGCCTTACCTGAAGGACCTCGGCGTAACCGCCTTGTGGCTCACGCCGCTCTACGACAATGACGACTCAACCTCCGACTATCACGGCTACGGCGCGATAGACGAATATGCGGTCGAAGATCACTTCGGCACGATGCAGGACTATCAGGCATTGGTGGCTGCCGCCCATCAACTTGGCCTAAAGGTTTTGCTCGATATGGTGCCGAACCATGTCGGCCCCAGGCATCCGTGGACAGTGTCGCAGCCGGCTCCGGGGTGGTTACATGGAACTACGGAGCATCACATCCCCGGTGATGACGAGTATGCTCCGATTTCCGATCCCCACGCGGTGAAGGCGAATTACATTCGAGCGCTAGATGGCTGGTTCGTCGATCTACTGCCTGATCTGGCGCAGGAGAATCCGCTAGTCGCCGAGTATTTACTGCAGAATGCACTGTGGTGGGCGGAGAGCGGCGGGCTCGATGGATTCCGCATTGATACCTTTCCCTATGTCCCGCGCAGCTTTTGGGCGTATTACTTTCAAAGCTTGTTCTCAACCTATCCGCGGTTTTTCGCCGTAGGCGAGGTCTCCAGCCTCGATCCTACGGTGACCTCCTACTGGGCAGGAGGTCAGGCCGGGTTCGACGGTGTCGATACCCACCTCACTACCCCGTTCGACTTTCCCATGTATTCCGCGATTCGCGAAACCGTAGCTCACGGAGCTTCGGCGCAAAAAATCGTGGACGTGCTGCGGCAGGACCGCTTTTATCCTCATCCCGAACTGCTGGTCACGTTCATCGGCAACCACGATAAGAAGCGCTTCCTGACTGACGCCAACGGGTCGACCGAGAAGTTGAAGCTGGCGTTTTCGTTGCTGGCAACTCTGCGCGGAATCCCCCAGCTCTATTACGGTGATGAGATCGGAATGGGAGGCGGCGAAGACCCCGACAACCGGCACGACTTTCCTGGTGGATTCCCCGGCGATACGCACAACGCTTTTACCCAGGCAGGTCGCACACCGCAGGAGCAAGACATTTACGCCCACGTGCAAGGCTTGTTGAAGTTGCGCCGCGAACACGCAGCGTTGCGAACGGGAGTGCAGAAGCATGTGGCTGTGGCTGACAATTATTACGTGTTTACGCGGGAGACGGACGGCGAGCGCCTATTGATCGTCATTCATAACAAAGATGCCGCTGCGAGCGTTACACTCGATTTCACGAACACGTCGCTGGCCAATGCCCGGACTCTGACCCCGATTTTTGCCGGTTCGCCCGCGCAACTAGAGGGCACGAAGTTACATCTGCAATTGCCGCCGAACAGCCTGGCGGTCTATGAGGTGCAGTAGAAAACCGCAAAGGTAAGCATGGCACTTCCAATCCAGCAGAATACAAACACCGTCAGCGCTCCCGACAGCGGCATCAATTACCGCGCGCCGCTCGCCCTGGTGACCACCCTTTTCTTCATGTGGGGTTTTCTGACCTGCCTGAATGACATTCTGATCCCTCACCTAAAGGTCATCTTCGACTTGAATTACGCGCAGGTGATGCTGGTCCAGCTCGCCTTTTTCGGTGCCTACGCAGTTTTTTCCATTCCAGCGGGAATCATCATTGAGCACATCGGGTACCAGAGAATGATGGTGGCGGGACTCTTGACCATGGGACTCGGTGCGGCCCCGTTTATTCCGGCTGCCAGCGTTCCCTCATTCCCGCTATTTCTTGCGGCGCTCATTATTCTGGCGGCCGGTATTACCGGGCTGCAGGTTTCCGCCAATCCTTACGTTGCGCTGCTCGGGCCGGCAAGAACGGCGTCCAGCCGTCTGACCCTGACGCAAGCTTTCAACTCCTTTGGCACATTCGTTGCGCCTCTGTTTGGCGGCATCCTCATCCTAGCCACCGCTCCCAAGACGGCGGCGGAGATCGCGGCGATGAACCCCGAAGTCCTGCATGCCTACCGCATCGAGCAGGCGTCATCGGTGAAGTTGCCGTACCTAATGATTGTGATTGCCTTGCTCCTGCTTGCGGTGGTGATCGGCAGATTCAAGCTGCCGCACATTCCCGAGGCGGAAGGCGGCCACGCCGTCGAAGCCGGCGCCCATGACAGTATCTGGAAACACCGCAACCTCGTTATGGCAGTGTTTGGCATCTTCGCCTACGTGGGAGCCGAAGTCGCCATTGGCAGTTTCCTGGTCAATTACATGCACGAGCCCGAGATTGGGAACCTGAATCTCGAAACCGCGGCCAAATATCTGACGGTTTACTGGGGCGGCGCCATGGTCGGCCGCTTTATCGGGTCGGCCGTCCTGCAGAGGATACCGGCGCGCGTCGTTCTCGGCTGTAACGCCATCACTTGTGCTCTTCTGGTGTGCCTGTCCATGTTCACCACCGGCTACTTCGCCATGGGCGCCATGCTGCTGGTCGGCTTTTTTAACTCCATTATGTTTCCGACCATTTTCACCCTGGGCATCGAAGGAATGGGGCCGCTGACCGGAGAAGGCTCAGGGCTGCTGAATACGGCCATAGTGGGTGGCGCTGTTATTCCGCTGGCGCAAGGGTTCATCGCCGACCAGATCGGGATCCACCATGCCTTTATCTTGCCGGTAGTCTGCTATCTGTACATTCTCTTCTTCGCCGCCAAGGGACAACCGGCTAGGGGAGGCCGCGCCCAAGACGCTGCGCTCGATCCAGCTTCTTTACGCAAAGACTAAGCGAAGTGGATATACCATCGTTGTCGTTTCAAAAGGAGATTCCGGTGAAGGGTTCGTTGAGTCGGCTGACCGTAATCGTCGTTCTAGTCCTTAGCTTTGGATCGCCATGGGTAGTGCGCGGCCAACAAGCTCCCGCAGGCAGCAAAGCCGTCAGCCAACCGCAACCCGTCGAGATCGGTGGAGAACCCGTCGTGGTTCTTCAGCGGCCTCGCGCACATGATCGGGGCAAGCCGCAGTTCCTCGAAGCCACGGTGCTTCCGGGCCGCGGCATGGACGTGTTGCAAATCAAGGCGTACATCCCCGGAAAAGGCGAGATCAATCTGCTGAGCTCCCCACCTTTGCCTGAGGCCGAGCAGATGCTGGACAAGGGCGATGACCAATTCGGCAACCAGGTGTTCAAGTTTGGCGGCGCCATTCTTCTCCCATTTGCCAATCGCATTCGCGGCGAGGTCTCACCTGACGGAAAGACCATCACTGCGACGGTTGCAGGAAAGACGGTCACCTTGCCAGCCAACTGGAGCGGCAACAATCCCGGTGCTGAGAAGCATGCCATCCATGGTCTCATGCTGAGTTCGAAGTTCGGCAGCGTCTTTTCCGACAACGGTTCCCAGAAATCGACGGTTACGGCATCGTTGCACGCCGGCAACTTTGGCGGGCACTGGTTGTCCGGTAGCTACGTGACGGTGGAAGTCACGTTGAAGAATGATGAATTCGACCTGCTGGTGACGGTCAGGAACGATGGTCGTGAACCGCTGCCGATGGGCATTGGCTGGCACCCGTATTTTGTGTTGCCCAGCGGCGATCGTCAACAGGTCAGGTTGCACTTGCCCAGCGAAACCCGCGCCGTCATGAACAACTACGACGATACGTTTGTGACGGGAGAGCGCGTCTCGGTCAAAGACACGCCATATGATTTCAGCGCGCCTGGCGGACGGGCTCTGAGCACACAATATCTTGACGATAATTTCTCCGACCTCATCCGGGGCGCAGACGGGAGCACAGTTTCCGAGATTATTGATCCGGCAGCAAAATACGGACTGAAGCTGACGACACTCGCGCCCAGCATCAAGTCCATACAAGTTTATGCTCCGCCAAGTAAGAATTTTGTCGCTATCGAGCCCCAGTTCAACCTGCCCGACCCATACAGCAAAGACTGGGGAAACACTGACACTGGAATGGTGCTGCTGCAGCCGGGGCAGTCAGTCTATTGGCGCGTGCGGTTGGGATTGTTTATACCAGGTAAGTAAGAAGAGCAAAAACCCGGCCAGCCCAAAGTGAGACGCGACCAACCATTTTTTCCAAAGCGCAAGAGTGAGCGGATTTCGAAGTGCCAGACTGAGAGAGAAGCCGCAACCGGTAAAGGCAGTTGAGATTTGCTACCATGCGCTACCAAGGGGAGAAGGCGGTCGGCTGTAAGTGCTTGAAGAAATGGTAGGCACGAGGAGACTCGAACTCCTGACCTCTACCGTGTCAATCCAGCCCGGATAGGCTTTTCAACAACTTACAAGTGCGTGGAGGCTGCCTAAGTACACGCAAGTCGCACAAGACATCGTTTTTTGTGGGTTGGATTGTGGGTTGAAGATTTGCCTACACTTTGTGCTCACGAACGCCATTTGCAAGGCAAGCGACGACCGAACACACAGAGCTGGTCGCCTCCTGATGCTCGCAGTCATACCCTTTCTCCGGTGTACACATCACCGGAGGATAGAAAATGCGAGCACGCTACCAGCGAGGATATCTTAGGCTTGGCCATCGCAAGACGGGACCGGACTGTTGGGAATTTCTTTGGTGGGACATCGAACTGAGCGGGCAGAGAGTGCGCCGCAAGGCGGTCATAGGAACCGTTCAGCAATACCCGAATATTGAAGCGGCTTGGCAAGCCAGCAACGGTCTGCGGGTGTCCATCAACGAGGCTCGAAACCGGCAGCGAGAACAATTGGTTACGGTCGCCGACTTGGTGGATCACTACACGAGAACGGAACTCAGCGGTGATCTATCAGACGGAGGGAAGTCCTACGCCACCAGGACTGTATATAGGAACTTTCTCGCGAGATGGGTCAGGCCTGCGTGGGGCAGCTTGAACATCCGGGCCGTTCGCACAACGGCTGTAGAACAGTGGCTTCGTCAACTGATGCGTGCAGACGGCGGTC
>Ga0074046_10001154_pt1 | contig 24420 bp, 17 predicted proteins | sample BogForMeECP23OM3_FD_94441 | JGI IMG/M metagenome (GOLD analysis project Ga0074046, IMG submission 94441) | Bog forest soil microbial communities from Calvert Island, British Columbia, Canada - Bog Forest MetaG ECP23OM3 | ecosystem: Environmental > Terrestrial > Soil > Wetlands ...
CGTCGCCATCAGGTCGCCCTGAACCCCCTCAGCCCGCCCCATCGCCATCGCCGATCACCCTGCCGAAGCGAACACAACCGCAGAGAATCAGCACTTCCAGACTTCGTCAACGGGCTGCTAACGGTCGCGATCGTCGACGGCCCGACGGCGCTTGCGCGCAACTCGCTCAAGCGATGCGGAAAACGGCGCCGAGGAGGTTCGTCATGGGTCTGCGCGTCCTCGTGATCTGCCTTCTCGCGACGCTCGGTGCGGCGATGTCGGCGCGCGCCGCCGATTCCTTCCTCATCGGCGTGATGAACGACGAGTCGGGCCCCTACGCGGACCTCGCGGGCCCGGGGTCGGTGGAGATGGCGCGCATGGCGATCGAGGACTTCGGCGGCACCGTCCTCGGCAAGCCGATCGAGCTCCTCGTCGCCGACCATCAGAACAAGGTCGACGTGGGGCTCGCGATTGCGCGCCAATGGTACGACGAGCGCAACGCCCGCGGGATTTTCGACATCACCAATTCCGGCGTGGCGCTGGCGATCCAGGCGCTGGCGAAAGAGCGCAACCGGCTCGTCATCTTCGACTCCGCCTCGTCCTCGGATCTCACCGGAAAGGCCTGCTCGCCGAACGGAATCCAGTGGAACGCCGGCAACTGGTCGAACGGCGTCGCGTTGATGCGGCTGCTCATTCAGCAGAAGCTCGACAGCTTCTTCTTCATCACCGCCGACTACGCCTTCGGCGCCTCGCTCGAGGCCGACGCCCGCGATGCGATCGCCAAGGCCGGCGGGACGGTGGCAGGCTCCGTGCGGTCGCCGCTCAACACCGCCGATTTCAGCTCGTATCTGCTCGCCGCGCAGGCCTCCGGGGCCAAGGTGGTCGTGTTCGCCATCACCGGCGCCGATCTCTCGAACGCGCTGAAGCAGGCGAGCGAATTCCATCTCGCCCCGGCGCAGTATCTCGCGACCCCGATCACCTATCTCAGCGACGTCAACGCGCTGGGCCTCGACGTGGCCCACGACCTCACCTTCATGCAGTCCTGGTACTGGGACCTGAACGACGACACGCGCGCTTTCGCCAAGCGGTTTTTCGCGCTTCGGGGCCGCATGCCGAACGACAACCAGGTCGCGCTCTATTCCGCCGTCCGCCATTATCTCGAGGCCGTCGCGAAAGCGGGAACGGACGACACGGGCGCGGTTGCGGAAGCGATGCGCGCCGCGCCGATCCACGACGTCTTCACCGAACACGGGATCATCCGCCCCGACGGCCGCGTGCTCTACGACCGGTACCTGATGAAGGTGAAGTCGCCCGACCAGTCGAAATATCCGTGGGACTATTTGACGGTCGTGGCAAAAATCCCAGCCGCCGAGGCGTTCCGCCCGCCGGGCGCCGCCGGCTGCCCGCTCGGCGCGCCGTAGAGCGGCCCATGCGTCTTACCGCTTGCGGAATAACGTGGCGGTGTCGCTCAACGGCGGGAAGCGCTCATTCGAAGCCGCCACGTCGATGACCGGATTGCGCAATTGGCGGTTATTCACCTGAAGGCTCGGCGAACCGGGGCGAATCGACCCGAGGCGGCCCCTCGACGCCTGAGCGCACAAGAAATATCACGAAGCCATCGGAAATCCGTTGCGGTCACAAATGAAAAAGACGCACATCCGACAAAGCCGGTTGCGCTGCGCTTTTTCACGCGACGCTAAAGTAAGCGGCCGCCGATGATGCGGCGCCGAACAGAGGGGATCAATGACGGCAGCGCATTGGATTCGCCAAACGGAAGTATCTTGGCCGCTGGCTGCCTGGACAACCTTCGTCGTCGGAGTTGCGGTGGGCATCGCCGCCTTCGACATGCGCCAAGCCTCTGTCGATGTGGTTTTCTCCGATACATGGGGTTATATTCATATGATCGACGGTTTCCTTTCCGGAAATTTTGGCGTTTACGCTCATTAAGGACCGCCCGCTTGCCAAAGGCGTCATCGTGCTGATCAGCAGCCTCGCCATTTTTTCGTTAGTCCAATGTGAGAATTTCCTGCTGTCGATTAATTTTGTATTCTTTTCTACGGTCGCTTTCTCGATCACATCGATTGTTTTTATTGCGTGGTTCCTTTTCGGCGACGATCGAAAAATTGCGAAGGCCGCGATATTGACCGTTGCCATCGTTCTGTTTGAGCTTGCTTTGTTTTCGATGGCTGGCGGCGTTATTGTCTGGGTCATCAACATTGCTCAGATCGGTCTGGCGATGGTTCTATTCCGAGTCCGCGCCCTCGGTGGGTTGCTGGCGTATTTCTCGTGCGCAATATTCTCTCTAGGCGCGTATCTTTGGGGACTGAGCGCAGGCGGAAGTCTCGCGGTGCTCCTCTCGCGCCCGCTCGACGCTCTGCGCTTTTTCGTTATCGCAACAGGCAATTCGATTGTTGGCGTCTTCGTTCAGGGCTCGGTCTTGGGGCCGATCTTATGGCTCGATTTACTTGTCGGCGCCGTCCTGACTGGAGTTTTCGTATTCGTTTTCATTCACTTCGGCAAACTTCCGCGCGATGAAAAGAAGCGGTCCTTCGTGTTGATGTCCATCCTGCTGTTTGGCCTTCTGGAACAAGCGCTCATTACGTATGGTAGACTTCCGCTCGGCGTTTCCAACGCGGCAACCGCGCGGTATGCGACGCTGACCGTCGTTGCGCCGGTGTCGGCGCTGGTCTTCCTGACCATGTATGGGGATGTCTCTCGGGCGTGCCTTTCCATCGCCGTGGCGACCGGATCGGCCATCCTCCTGTTCACCGTCATCGGCGACAGGAACGAGTTGAGGATTGCCGGCGGCCGCCATTTCCTCGGCGTGCTGAGGCAGCAGATTCTGCTCGACAACAAGATCGGCGCCGAGGAGCAGAAGATATTGGAGTGGGAATCGCTCCCGGACATTCGGGATGGAAATGAAATCCTCCGGAAGAATCGGCTCAGCACCTATTACAGACCGCAATAGCGCCCGAGCCGACCAGGGATTTGGCACGGTCGCAATTTGGCGCAGAAAAGCAGCTTCCCGTTCAACGGAGCCAGCCGCGGCGGCGGTCGGCAATGTCCGCAAAACGTGTGCGCCCAGTGTCGAATCGCGCCAACAGCGCCTTTAGGGGTCGGCCCGTGGGACGGCTGAGGCGCGGCCCCGAAGCGGGACGGGTTACATCGTCGCCGCTTTCAGGGCGTCGCTGGTGCATTTCTTGACGAACGACGTCTTGGCCGCGCCGGCGAGCTTCTTGTCGGTCGCTTGGCCCTCGCAGGCGGTCCGCTCGCACTTTGTCATGAAGCTGGTCTTGGCCGCGCCGGCGAGCTTCTTGTCCATCGACTGCGTCATGCAGGCGTCGTCGGCGAAAGCCAGCGTCGGCGCGCCGACGAGGCAGAGGGCGAGCGAGGCGAGCGCGAAGGTCTTGATCATCGGTTTATCTCCCCAGAATCAGGCCGTCTTCTGCGGCCGGGAAATGACCATATCCGGGTCGGCCGTGTCTGGCGAGGGGCGGCGCCGGCGGCAGGCCGAAGACGTGTTCGGGCGAGGGTCGACATTTTGCTCTTTTTGGCTGTTGATCGAGCAATTGGGACACCGCGTCATGGCCGCCCCAGATCACGAGTCCGGGGATGTCCCGGCCACTCACGCAAACACTGTCTCTTTTCGGTAGGCTCCTGATTGCGTTACATCATCTATAAGCGCGTTGTGAACGGCGCCTGCGCGACGTGGATGGCCGGGACGAGCCCGGACTGTGATCCGGGGACAGCCATGACGGCTTCGGTAAGCCCGCTTCGATGTCCGCATGGGTCCCGCCAACAGCGAACGCTCTAAGAGCCCGACATTTTCTTTCGAGAATCAGAAACTCGTGCTAGCTTGAGACTTGCGCGACTTCAGGCCGGCGCCGTTTTGCGACGGCGTGGGTCGGATCTGCGTCGCCATCGCTGTTTGGATCGTTGAATACTGGAAGCGGCGCGCGCGAGGACGAGCGCCGCCCCCGCCCCCGCGACCCGAGCGTAGATTTCGCGAGCAATGCCGAAGCCGCACAACCCCCTGAAAAATCTAGAAAGGGCAATAGGAAGACCTTCCGGGAAGTTAGGATGGATTTGGGTTCGGCGCCTCATCGGCTCGGGATGCTCGTCGTTTGCGCTTGCGATTCCCATCCCGTTGGCGAGAGGCTGTCGCACCCGCTCCTCAACGCCGGGGAGATCTCGCGACTCGGATGTCGCGCGCCCCAGAGGGCGCCGGCCGGGTCCGACGGCGGTCATTCGCCTGGTCCTGACAGCGCATCCACTGGCAGCGAGGCTCCTGGGCGTTGCAAAGTGACAGGTTTCGGCGCCTAAGCCTTTGAGATCACAAGCGGCGCGCCAAAAGCGCAAGACCTGTCCATGCCGCTCGGATCGCGCCGCTCCGGCGCGAGGGCGGGACCGAAATGGCGCCATAACCCTCTGCAAAACCTCAAAACCGAGACGAAAATGGCAAGTCCGACGGGTCCGCCCTCCGTCGAAGCCTGCATGTCCGCCATTCCGTCGTCGCGACTGGCGCGTTCGGCGCCGGCCCGTTAGATTGACGGCTTCGAGGGCCGCTGCGACGCGATCCGAAAGAGCCGCGGGCGGCGATGAGACGCGTGATCGATTGGGTGTTGCTGGTTGTTGCGCTCGCCGCGCTGGGCGTCGGTGCCGCGGCGAAGACGGGTCGCCTGGCCCCGCCGGCGCCTGCGGTCGCTTTCGGTGTGGTCGCCGCGATCTGTGTCGCGCTGATCGCGATCCGAGCTCTCCCGCTTCGTATCCGCCGTCCGGTCGTGTTTCTTGTCACGCTTGCGCTGCTTGCCGCGATCACGGCCGGCCTCGCCTACTTCCAGTTCTTCATCAAGCCGACCATGGTCAGAGGCTTCATTTCGGCCGCCTTCGCGCCGAAGCCCACCGTTGTCTGGGCGCAGCCGGCGACGTACGAGCAATGGCCGCCGCAACTCAGCGCGATCGGCTCCCTGCGCGCCTATCAGGGCATCTTCATCGCTCCGCAGGTCGCGGGCGTGATCTCGGTCATCCACTTCGAGTCCGGCCAGGACGTGAAGGAGGGCGACCTGCTCATCAATCTCGACGACTCGGTTGAGCAGGCGGATCTCGCGGCCAACAAGGCGCAGCTGCTGAACGCCGACGCGACGCTTGTCCGGCAGAGGACCTTGGTGCAGGGCGGCAACACGCCGCAGGCGACGCTCGATTCGGCGCTTGCGGCGCGCGACAGCGCCGCGGCCTCGGTCCAGCGCACGCAGGCCATCATCGCGCAGAAGGCGATCCGGGCGCCGTTCAGCGGACGCATCGGCATCCGCAACGCCGATCTCGGCCAGTTCGCGGCGGTCGGGACGCCGCTCGCCACGCTCACTCAACTCGACCCGATCTACGCCGATTTCCCGGTGACCGAGGCGGCGCTGGCGACCCTTGCTGTCGGGCAGGAGGTGACGATGACGGTCGGCGGGGCGCCCGGCCAGATCTTTACCGGCAAGATCAAGGCGATCGACGCCCGCGTCAGCGCCGATTCACGCAACGTCACGATCCGCGCAGAGTTCGCCAATCCCGACCGCCGTCTCCTGCCGGGCATGTTCGCCAACCTGACCGTCACGACTGGCGCGCCGGCCCGGGTGCTGACCCCGCCGCGCACCGCGATCGTCTACAGCCTCTACGGCGACAACGTCTTCGTCGTCGTCCCGGCGCCGAAGCCCGAGCCTGGCGGCGCGGGCTCGGGCGCGCCGGCGACGGGCGGCGGACTTAAGGTCGAGCGGCGCTTCGTGCGGCTCGGCGCCACCCGCGGCGAGCGCATCGCCATCGCCGAAGGCGTGAAGGAGGGCGAGCAGGTGGTCGCCGCTGGCCAGATCAAGCTGCAGGCCAACATGCCCGTTACGCTCGACGAACGTCCCGCCCTCCCGCTGCCGGCTCAGACGCCGCTCCAATGAGCTGAGCGTCGATGAACGCCTTCACCGATCTCTTCATCCGCCGTCCAGTGCTGGCGAGCGTCGTGAGCCTGCTGATTCTGCTCATCGGGCTGATGGCCGGGTTCAAGTTGCAGGTCCGCCAGTTCCCGCAAACCTCGAACACGACGATCACCATCACGACGACCTACCCGGGCGCGGCGGCGGACGTCATAAAGGGCTTCATAACGACGCCGATCGAGCAGGCGGTGGCGAGCGCGGAAGGCATCGACACGCTCGTCTCCGCCTCGCAGCAAAACGTCTCGACCATCACGCTCAACTTACGGCTCGACGCCAATCCCGACCGCGCGATGGCGGACACGCTGTCGAAGGTCAATCAGGTGCGCGGGCTTCTGCCGCGCGAGGCCAACGATCCCGTGGTCGTCAAGCAGACGGGCCAGGGCTTCGCGCTCATGTACATGAGCTTCAATTCCGCGGTGATGACGCCCTCGCAGATCACCGACTATCTCACGCGCGTCGTCCAGCCGCGCCTGCAGACGGTGGACGGCGTCGCCAACGCTCAGATACTCGGTGGTCAGGCGTTCGCGATGCGCATCTGGCTCGACCCGATCCGCATGGCCGCGCAGGGGGTCACGCCGAACGACGTGCGTGCGGCGCTCGCGGCCAACAATTTCACCACCGCGGCCGGCGAGGTGAAGAGCGACTATACCCAGATCAGCGTGAACGCGCTGACTTCGCTCGACAGCCCGAAGACCTTCAGCGAGATGGTGATCGCGACCCACGGCGACGCCCTGGTGAGGCTCGGCGACGTCTCGCTGAAGATCGAACTCGGGCCGCAGACGTCAGACACCTCCTCGGTGTTCGACGGGCTCAAGGCTGTGTTCATCGGCATCTATGGCACGCCCGAGGCCAATCCGCTGACCGTGATCGACGGCGTCAACGCCCTCATGCCGAGCATTCAGCAACAGCTGCCGCCCGGCATGAACGCGACGATTGCATACGATTCGACAAAGTTCATCCGCGCCTCGATCTACGAGGTCGCCAAGACGCTGATCGAAGCGGCGATCATCGTCATCGTCGTGATCTTTCTGTTCCTCGGCAACCTGCGCTCGACCTTCATTCCGATCGTGACCATCCCGCTATCGCTGATCGGGGTGATGATCGCGCTGCTCGGCCTCGGCTATTCGATCAACCTTCTGACGCTGCTCGCGCTCGTGCTCGGCATCGGTCTCGTCGTCGACGACGCGATCGTCGTGGTCGAAAACATCCATCGCCACATCGAGGACGGCATGACGCCGTTCGACGCGGCGATCCGAGGCGCCCACGAAATCGCGTTGCCGGTCGTCGCGATGACGATCACGCTGGCCGCCGTCTACGCGCCGATCGGTTTCGTCGCGGGCGTGACGGGTGCGCTGTTCCGCGAATTCGCCTTCACGCTTGCCGGCTCGGTCGTGGTTTCCGGCTTTATTGCGCTGACGCTTTCGCCGATGATGTGCTCGAAGCTCCTTCGTCACGACCAGAACCAGGGCTGGTTCGGCCGCTTCGTCGATCGGGCGTTCGACCGCCTGCGCCAAGCCTATCAGCGGCGGCTGAATTCGACGCTCAATTTTCGCGCGCTGACAGCGCTGGTCCTGGTCGGCATCCTTGCGCTGACGGCCGTCATGTATCTTTCGACACCGCGGGAACTCGCGCCCGAGGAAGATCAGGGCTTCCTGCTGACCCTCGTCAAGATCCCGCAGATCGGCAACCTCGACTACACCGAGACAGCGACGAAGCGGCTGATCGAGGAGATCAGGGACGTGTCGGAGATGGCGCATTCCTTCGTCATCAACGGCTCCGCCGGCGTGCGCCAGGCTTTCGCAGGCATCATCCTCAAGAATTGGGACGAACGCCAACGCACCCAGAAGCAGGTGCTCGCCGACCTCAGCCCCCGGTTCCTCAAAGTGCCTCAGGCGCAGGTTCAGGCCTTCTACCCGCCGGCGCTGCCTGGCTCGACCGGCGGCGCGCCGATGCAATTCGTCATTCGGACCACCGGCGATTACCAGACGCTCGCCGACGTCGCGCAGAAGATGCAGGACGCCGCTCGGCAGAGCGGGCTTTTCCTGTTCACCGACGTCGACCTCAAGTTCGATACGCCGCAATTCGTGTTCAAGGTCGACGCCGACAAGGCCAACAGCATGGGCATCAACATGGCCGATGTCGGCAATGCGCTCGCCACGATGCTTGGCGGCAATTACATCAATTTGTTCAGCCTTTATGGGCGCAGCTATCAGGTCATCCCGCAGGCGCCGCGCGAGTTCCGGCTGACGCCCGACTGGCTCACGCGCTACCAGCTTCGCACGCGCAACGGCGAGCTTGCGCCGCTCTCGGCGGTTGCGACCGTATCGGACGAAGTCCAGCCGAATGCGCTGACGAGCTTCCAGCAACTCAACTCGGCGACGATTTCCGGCGTGCCGTTTCCGGGCCGCACGCTCGGCGAGGCGCTCGATTTCCTGAAGGAGAAGTCGAAGGAGATCTTCCCGGAAGGCTACTCCTACGACTTCAACGGCGATTCGCGTCAGTACGAGCAGGAAGGCAACGCGCTGGTTTACGTTTTCCTCTTCGCGCTGATCGTCATCTATCTGGTGCTCGCGGCGCAGTACGAGAGCTTCCGGGATCCGCTGATCATCCTCATCGCGCTGCCGACGGCGCTGTTCGGCGCGCTTCTCCCGCTCAATGTCGGGGGCTTCCTCGGGTTCGCCAGCATCAACATCTATTCGCAGATCGGGCTCGTGACGCTCATTGGCCTGATCTCCAAGCACGGCATCCTGATGGTCGATTTTGCCAATCGCATGCAGGAGCATGGCGGCATGTCGCGGCGAGAAGCAATCGAGCATGCCGCGGCCGTGCGGCTGCGCCCTATCCTGATGACGACGGCGGCGATGGTCGTCGGCGTGATACCGCTCATTGTCGCGTCGGGTGCGGGGGCCGCGTCGCGCTTCAACATCGGGCTCACCATTTTCGCCGGGATGGCGATCGGTACCATGTTCACGCTGTTCGTGACGCCAATGGTCTATACGTTCCTTGCCCGCGATCATGCCGCGGCGATTGCGCGCGAGCGGGCGGCCGGTCATCTGGCTTCCGACTTCGACGCGACGGAGGCGCCGTGAGCGCCGACTGCGGAGGGTCGAGCGACCTAAAGATTTGGCGTCCGCATCCAGCCTCTGGCCCATGCGACCAGCCGGGCGGACTGGCCCTCGGCCATTGCACGGCTGGGCAGGACGACCGGCGCTCCTTCCCGACCCCAAAGATACACGAGGCCGCCGGTCTCCTCGGCCTCCCGGCAATCGGCGAAGTCCAGCCGACGCGATTCCCCGCCGCTGGTCTGGACCACCGCGTTTGCGTCGAACGTCGTCGTCACCGGGCCGGACAGAAAACGCTCGACCTCGGCGCGTCCCTTGTTCCGGGCTCGCCAGATGCTTCGGTGGGTCGTGAGCCGCTGGATCATGAATGCTGCGGCGGCGATGAGAAAGGCGGCCTCTCCAGCCCGACGGCTGATGAGGCCGGTCAGCGCGAGAATTGCGGCGAACAGAAGCGCGAGGATTAACGCCGCGACCGGCGCGTGATGGCGTGCCGTCAGCCTTCCGCCCAAAGCCTCGCGCAATCCGTAACGCGAGGCAACGGCCTCGATTTCGGCGGGGGCCAGCGTGATAATGTAGGGGCCGAAGGATTCGGGCGCGGCGACCATCAAGGCTCGCCGGGCGCCTTCGCCTCGAGGGCGAGCGCGTGTAGGCCATCGGCGAATTCCGCCGGGAGGAGGTCGTAAACCAAACGATGTCGCGCGACCCGGCTCAAGCCCGTGAATTTCGGCGAAACGATCGTCACCCGGTAATGCGTTCCGCCGCCTCCGCGCGCATGACCCGGGTTGCCGCGGACGCCGGCGTGGCCTGCGTGGCGGTCCGATTCGTCGACGATGGCGAGTTTCTCCGGCTTGAGCGCATCCGTCAAACGCGCGACAATTCTTTCCTGCATCGTCATGCTTTCGCTCTCCCATTCGCCGGCCGGAGACACTAGATAACGCACGTCGGTGTCCGGCAGAACGTGTTTTTCACCGCGGTCAGCATCGAAGGGGGCCGCGTGCGAAGGAGGAATTGGGGCTTGCCCGACGACGACCACGCTCATAAACGTCATGACATGAATCTGAACTCGCCTCTGTTCGATCGCATTCGGGTCAAACCGGCCAGGAGCGCTCCGGAAAAGCCGAACGCCAAGATCCCTTGCAGCCATCCCGGTTGCCAGGAGGAGGGGGTTTTTCGCGCGCCAAAAGGCCGGGATCGCGAAGGGGAATATTTCTCGTTCTGCAAGGACCATGTGCGCGAATACAACGCGACCTACGACTATTTCCGCGGCATGGACGACGAGTCGATGGCCAAGTTCCGCAAAGACGACGCGATCGGCCACCGGCCGACCTGGAAGCTCGGCGATCGGGCGGCGGCGAGCCATGTCGACGAAACGGTGTTCGCCGAGGCGCGAGCCTCGCGCCGGCGAGGCGTGCGCGGCAAGGCGCCCCAAACCGAGCCGCCACAGCGGTACAACGCGCTCGCGCTGAAGGCTCTGATGACCCTCGCACTGGACGGTCAGGCGACGCAAGCCAGGATCAAGACGCGCTACAAGGATCTGGTCAAACGTCATCATCCTGACGCCAATGGCGGCGACCGGTCCTCTGAAGACAAATTGCGCGAGATCATCCAGGCCTATAACTATCTGCGAGCCAACAAGCTGGTTTGACGCGCAGAACCCTGTCAGCCTGCAGGCTCAAAGGGACGGCTTTTGCCGCGGACCGGATTTGGTTAAGAGAGAGCCGCTCCTTCCTATGGAGGTCGGAGCGTGGAGGATCGATGAATTCGAGAGAGACGCCGGCGCCAGCCGAGCCCACGCCTGGTCTGCCTGATACGCACGTATCTGTGCGGAAGGCTTTCGGCATTGATTCGGACATGGAAGCGCCGGCCTACAGCGAGACCGACGAGCATGTGCCCGATCTCGATCCCGACTATCTGTTCGATCGCGAGACGACGCTCGCGATCCTGGCGGGCTTCGCCTACAACCGCCGTGTCATGATCACCGGCTATCATGGCACCGGCAAATCCACGCACATCGAGCAGGTCGCCGCGCGGCTCAACTGGCCCTGCGTCCGTATCAACCTCGACAGCCACGTCTCGCGCATCGATCTCGTCGGCAAGGACGCGATCGTGCTGAAGGACGGCAAGCAGATCACTGAGTTTCGCGATGGCATGCTGCCATGGGCGCTGCAGAACAACATTGCGCTGTGTTTCGACGAGTACGACGCGGGCCGTCCCGACGTCATGTTCGTCATTCAGCGCGTGCTGGAAGTGTCGGGGAAGCTGACGCTGCTCGACCAGCGCCGTGTCATCCGCCCGCATCCAGCGTTCCGGCTGTTCTCCACCGCCAACACGGTCGGCCTCGGCGACACGTCGGGTCTCTATCATGGCACGCAGCAGATCAACCAGGGCCAGATGGACCGCTGGTCGATCGTGGCGACGCTGAACTACCTGCCGCACGACAAGGAGGTGGACATCGTTCTGGCGAAGTCGCCCGCCCACCGCGCGCGCAAGGACGGCCGCGACGTCATCAACAAGATGGTGCGGGTGGCGGACCTGACCCGCAACGCCTTCATCAATGGCGACCTGTCGACGGTCATGAGCCCGCGCACCGTGATCACCTGGGCCGAGAACGCCGATATCTTCAAGGACGTCGGCTTCGCCTTCCGCCTGACCTTCCTCAACAAGTGCGACGAAATCGAGCGCACCCTGGTCGCCGAGTTCTACCAGCGCTGCTTCGGACAGGAGCTCCCCGAGAGCGCCCTCAACGTCGCGCTGAGTTGAGGACAGGGCCAAGAGGGCCGTCCGGTCCGTTCGTCGGATAGTCGTATTGCGGCGAGCCGACGGTCCGGACAGTTTCACGCGGAGCGCCCGATGAATCTGACGCGCCGCCGGCCCGCCGGAACCGAAGTCGAATCCGCAATTGGACCTTGACCCATGCGCGTCCTCGCGATTTCGGGCAGCCTTCGCAAGGGCTCCACCAACACGGCGGCTCTGGAGGCGCTCGCGCGCCTTGCCCCTGAGAACGTGCGGGTGCTTGTCTACCAGGACCTCGCCAAGCTGCCGCCTTACAACCCCGACGACGACGTCGAGGATTCGCCCAAGCCCGAGACGGTCCAGGCGCTTCGCGCCATGATCGGGGCCTGCGACGCTGTCGTCATCGCCGCGCCCGAATACGCCCATGGCGTGCCCGGCGTATTCAAGAACGCGCTCGACTGGCTGGTGTCGAGCGAGACCTTCGCCGGCAAAAGGGTCGTGCTGATCAACGCCTCGCCGCGCGCCTACCACGCCCAAGCGGACCTGCGCGAGATCCTTTCCACCATGGCCGCGCGCTTTCTGGCGGACGCGTTCATTACCCTGCCGCTGACGGGCAAGGCGACCAGCGCTGACGAGATCGCCGCCGACCCCACATGCGCGCGGCGGCTCGGCCATGTCCTCGACGCGCTGATCGCGGCCTCGCAGGAACCCTGAGCCTGCCGCCATTGCGCGCCGGCGCGCTTTTGGCCTAAGGGGTCGGAATGCAGCGCGACCTCGTCCTCATCGTCGACTTCGGATCCCAGGTCACGCAGCTCATCGCCAGGCGCGTGCGCGAAGCCGGCGTCTATTGCGAGATCCACCCGTTCAGCAAGGTGGCCGAGGCGTTCGAGCGCCTCAAGCCCAAGGCGCTGATCTTTTCCGGCGGCCCGGCGTCGGTCCCGGAAGCCGGCAGCCCGCGCGCGCCCGAGACGATCTTCAAAGCGGGGGTCCCGATCCTCGCCATCTGCTACGGCCAGCAGACGCTGGCGGAACAACTCGGCGGCAAGGTCGAGAGCGGACACGCCGCCGAGTTCGGCCGCGCGGACGTGGAGATTCTGGAGACGAACGCCCTGTTCGACGGCGTCTGGGAGGAGGGCGGGCGCTATCCGGTGTGGATGAGCCACGGCGACCGGGTGACCCGCCTGCCCGAGGGCTTCCGGGTCTACGCCGTGTCCGAGAACGCGCCCTACGCCGTCGCCGCCGACGAGACGCGCCGCTACTACACGACGATGTTCCACCCCGAGGTCGTTCACACGCCGGACGGGGCGAAGCTGATCGCCAACTTCCTCCATAAGGTCGCGGGCCTCAAAGGCGACTGGACCATGGCCGCCTTCCGCGCCGAGGAGATTGCCCGCATCCGCGGAGAGGTCGGCAAGGCCCGAGTCCTCTGCGGCCTTTCGGGCGGGGTCGATTCGGCGGTCGCGGCGGTGCTGATCCACGAGGCGGTCGGCGACCAGCTGACGTGCGTCTTCGTCGATCACGGCCTCCTGCGCCAGGGCGAGGCGGAGCAGGTGGTGAGCCTGTTCCGCGGCCATTTCAACATCCCGCTCGTCCACGTCGATGCGGCGGACGCTTTCTTGAGCGCGCTCGAAGGGCTCGACGAGCCGGAGGCCAAGCGCAAGACCATCGGCAAGCTGTTCATCGACACGTTCGAGACCGAGGCGCGGCGCATCGCCAGCGACGGCCGCGGCCCGGTCGAGTTTCTGGCGCAGGGGACTCTCTACCCCGACGTGATCGAGAGCGTCTCCTTCACTGGCGGCCCCTCGGTCACGATCAAGAGCCATCACAACGTCGGCGGCCTGCCCGAGCGGATGCGGATGAAGCTCGTCGAGCCGCTGCGCGAGCTGTTCAAGGACGAGGTCCGGGCCCTGGGGCGCGAGCTCGGCCTGCCCGAGCCCTTTGTCGGCCGCCACCCGTTTCCCGGCCCCGGCCTCGCCATCCGCTGTCCCGGCGGGGTGACTCGGGAGAAGCTCGACATCTTGCGCAAGGCCGACGCCATCTACCTCGAGGAGATCCGCAAGGCCGGCCTCTACGACAAGATCTGGCAGGCCTTCGCCGTGCTCCTGCCGGTGCGGACCGTCGGCGTCATGGGCGACGGGCGCACCTACGATTCTGTCGTGGCGCTGCGCGCGGTGACCTCGGTCGACGGCATGACCGCCGACTTCTACCCCTACGACATGGCCTTTCTGGCCCGCACCGCGACCCGGATCATCAACGAGGTCAAGGGGATCAACCGGGTCGTCTACGACGTGACCTCGAAGCCGCCCGGCACCATCGAGTGGGAGTAGGAGCCCGCGCAGTCCTGGCAAGGCGCGGGCGATTTCAACGGCTTGGGCGCCGCTTTCTGTCCCTTCGTCACGTTTGCGGCCTATAGCCGCGATCGCTGATCGCGGCTGACGCGGTCATCGACGCGTCACCAGGGCGGACGCAATCGACGCGACGAGCCATCGGACTCGAGGAAGGGACTTCGCGCCTGTCATTTGCAACTCCGACTCGAGCCTTTTCAGAGGCTTGCGGCGGTTTTTCCGATCCGCAGACGCGCCGCAGTCGCAACGGCGGGGACGAGGTTCGACCGTCATTGCGGACGGAGCCGCGAACCCAAGCGCACGGGGCGCCGAACCCAAGCCGAAGCGGCGCCGACCCCAAATCCATGCCAAGTCTCTGCAAGACCTGCCCATTGCCATTTCGAGTGCTTCCAAGGGCTTGCGACGCCGCTGCAGCACGCGCAAGCGCTTGGCCGTTGCAGCGTCGCTCTTGGGGGTCGTCCGAAACGACAGAGCGAGCAAGCTGTGCCCGCGCAGGACGGGAGAGGGATCGTGCGGAAGCGTGCTCGGCCATCTCTGAACCCTAGCACGGTTTCTGTTTTTCGGAAATATTATTCATGAAATTCGGAATCATCACGCTCCCCATTCGGCGAGGCTCGGGGTCATCACGCGCCTGTTGCGCTCGTGGAAGTCGGTTGTCTCCATCAGAGCGAACCGCGGCCCCATGAGCGCGGCGGCGCGTCTACGCCTTCATGGCGACCTCGGTTCGATTCTTCGCCTTCAACTTCTTCATGACATTGCGCACGTGGACTTTCACCGTGCTTTCACACATATTGAGCTCGTAGGCGATGACCTTATTCGACTTGCCTTCCTTGATCCCTCTCACGACCGACTGTTCGCGGACAGTGAGAACGCCGACCGGCTGGAGCGCCTTCTGGGGCGAAGGTCCGAGGGAATCCGCCGCGAAAAGATGGTCCGAGGGGGCATAAGTCCCGCCGACCAGAACGAAACGGATCGCCTCAACCGCGATGTCGAGTCCCATCGTGAGCGGAATGTATCCCTTCGCGCCGTGTCGGATGGCGGCGCGAGCCAGCTCGACGTCGTTCGTCGAAGCCAGGATGACAACCGGGCGGCGTGACACACCCTCCGCCAGGTCCTTGAGTGCGCTCGCCCACGCCTCCCGGCTGGCCTCTTTCAAGGACAGGACGACGAGAGCGGCTGAGGCAGCGCGAGGATGCTCCCCGAGTTCCGACAACGACGAAAACGTGACGACTGGAACCGAGAACGCCGAATGTATGCTGCGCCCCATGCACTCCCTCAGGAACAGGCGGCTTTCGACCAACGCGACAAAAGTATCGGCAGTCACGGCAGTCACGTGATCATGATTTATGGGTACGTCGTCAGGAGTGGTGTCAAGCATTGCATGAATCCCCGCCGGAGCAAACGTAGGCTCTAGCATTGACGTTCTTGCCGTTTCCATTTTAATTCATTAAATTATATTAATTCGCTTCAATGACCATAAGGCTGGCGTGACCGTCTGGCGTGACGACGTCCTGAGGCTGGCGAACCGATCGTGCTCCGGGAATCCGAGCGCCTGTTCCGCTGCCCGGCGGGCCGCCGGCCCAACGACCATGCGGGGCTGACTGAACCGGCGCTGTGACGTGCGGACCTCTGTCAGCGCGCACTCGCGCGCTCGGCGTGAGCGCGGAACGCTCGATCGTGTTGTCTGAGAGGTCGCGCACGCTCCAGACGTCGAGCGCGACGAAGCGCCCGCGCGGGACGCGATGGGCGACGGGATCACCATCAGTCCGTGTCCGGCGCCGACGTCGAGCACTGTCTCGTCGCCACGACGATCGTCCGCTCGCGGCAATCGGCGCGGGCGGGCGAACGCCCTTCTGTCGACAGCCTATAGCGTCGGATGAGGAAAATTGACTCCTTACGCCGCGCGAGCCTCGGCGCGCCGGTCGGGCGGTCGCGCGGGCGGGGCGGGCTTCGTCCCGTCTTCTCCGTCGGCGCGCTCACCCCCGTTCGCGCCGGTCTGGTGGAGGATGCGGGCGCGCGAGTCGGTGAAGCCGATCAGGCCGGCGTCGGCGAGGCGGCTCAGGGTCTCCCAGGCAGAGCGATCGAGGATTTCCGTCGGGGGCGTCGAGGCGGCAAGCCGCGTCCGCTCGGCCGCGATGCCCGAGGAGTCGGCGTCGAGGACGAGGAACAGGCGCTCCGCGCGAAGCTCGGCGTGAACGAGGCCGGCGCCGTGACGCGCCTTCATCTCCTCGACCAGCGCCTCTTCTGGCGGCAGCGTCCGGATCCGGATCGGTTCGCCCTTGCCGAGCATCTGCTGCATGCGCTCGATCGTCGCTGCGCGGCCGGAGGGCAGCGCGAGGGCGGAGAAGTCCGCCGTCCCATCGAGCACGCCGTCGGCGAGCGTCCGCTTGTGGGCGAGGAGATGCAGAATCGAATGCTCGATGGAATTCTCGGTGACAAAATTGACCACCGTCACCGCATTCTTCTGGCCCTTGCGCCAGGCCCGCGCGATGCGCTGCTCGAGTTTCGCCGGGTTCCACGGCAGATCGAGATTGATGACCGCGCTGGCCATCTGGAGGTTGAGGCCGGTCGCGCCGGCGTCCGAGGTCAGGAACAGCCGGCAGTCCGGGTCCTCGCGGAAGCGGGCGATCTCGGCCCGGCGCTTGAGCTGGGGCACGTCGCCGGTATGCCACGCGTGATCGAAGCCCATCTCGCGCGAAAGACCGCGCACGAGGTCGAGCATTTTCACCCATTCCGAGAAGACAATGACCTTGCGCCCGGGTTCCTCGAACAGCTCGCCGAGCACGCCTTCGAGCTCTTCGAGCTTGGGACAGACGCGGCATTCGGGATCGAGGATCGCCGGCGTGTCGCAGATCATGCGCATGCAGGCGAGATACTGCTGCAGGCGGTCGAACTCCTCCTTCGTCAGCGGCCGGCGCTGCGCGATGGAGGCAAGCCGGCGGGCCAAATATTCGTAGTCGCCGTAGCGCTTGGCCTGCTCCTCCGCCATCGGGACGAAGTACGTCTTTTCGATGCGGCCCGGAAGCTCGTCCTCGACGTCGCGCTTGCGCCTCCGCAGCATGACGCCGCCGAGGCGCCGATGCATCTGGTCGAGGTTCTTGTAGCCTGCCGGCCGTCCGCGCTCGTCGAGTTCATAGAAGTCCCGGTTGAAGCGGAACAGCGGGCCGAAAATCTCGGGATCGAGATATTGGACGATTGAATAGGTCTCGTCGATCCGGTTCTCCAGCGGCGTGCCGGTGAGGACGAAGGCGTAGGGCGAGACGAGCGATTTCACCCGCCGCGCCGTTTTGGTCTGCCAGTTCTTGATGCGCTGGGCCTCGTCGAGAATGACCACGTCGGGCTTGAGAAAACGGTTGATGTCGTCGGCGTCGCGCACCACCTGCTCGTAATTGACCAGGGTGAAGAAGGCGGGCGCCGGATCCTGATAGAGCTTCAGCCGCTGTGGATAAAGCCCGGCGACAAAGCGCGTCGTCCGGTCGGCGAAGCGGGCGATCTGCTCCTCCCATTCGGCCTTGACGGAGGTCGGCGAGACGACGAGCACGCGTTCGATCCCCTTCTCGCGCGCAAGAATCTCACAGGCGGCGATGGCCTGCACGGTCTTGCCGAGACCCATCTCGTCCGCCAGTAGCGCCCGTTCGTTGAAGGCGAGGTGCGCCGCGCCCTGTCGCTGGTAGGGCAGGAGCGGGAGCTTGACGACGTTGAAGCCATCGCCATTCGACTGGGCCGCCGCGAGAAATTTCTGCCGCGCCGTCTCGCGCGCCGCGAGCCTTTTGGCGCGCTCGATCCAGGGCCCGAGATGGCGCGAGATGCGGATTCCGGCGGGCGCGGCCGACGCCGCCTTCTCGAACAGAACCGCAAGGAGATCCGGATCGGAAGTCAGCGCGCCATCCGCTCCGAGGTAGGGATGGAGAAAAGCACGTTGATCAGGGGTCGACACGGGTATGTTGATGGCGGGGGCCAGATCGCCCTCACGCGCAAGGAAAATTTCCACGCGTGGCGAGCCTTGGACCGCGGCCGCCTTGAAGGCTCGCGCGCCGAGCTTCTTCCTGAGCGCCGCGAGCACGCCCTCGATATGCTTGCAGGTCCCGAGACCGTTGACGCGATGGTCGACGCAGCCGCAGGAATTGATGCGGCCAACAAGATCGCGGATCTCGACGTCGTAGGAGCCGCCTGTCGTCGAGCGCACCCGAAACGCGCCGAAGGGGCCGAACTGCGGCTCCAGCGCCTCGATCTTCGCGAGGTCGGCCTGTCCTCGCCACTGGCGAAGCCGAATTTCGTCGTCATCGCTGGTCTTCCAGCCGAGGATCTGCGGTTTCTCAAGGACCTTACGAGCCTTGCTGGTTTTTTTCGTCATGGCCGGACCTTCGGCGAATCAAGGGAGGATGTAACCGGTAGCGTGACGGAAAGGCGCGGTTCTGGCGAGAGGATCGACGCGCTTGTCGACAGCTTCCGGAAATGTCCGGTTCGGGAGCGCGCACGGACGCGAGGCCAGACGCCGATCGGAAGACTGGACGTCGAGCGCGCTCGCCGCTAAGCAGAGCCGCCGGCTGCGCTTTTCTCATCGCGTCGCTCGCTGCGCCCTCGGCCGCCGCGGCGGTCGTCAGCGTCATCGCCCTCCAGCCGCTACCTCAACGACCGGTTGATTGCGGCGAGCGCTTTCGGGCCGGGGCAGAGCTCGGCCTCGGTCAGCGCGTTCAGCGGGCGCGTGGTCGTGCCGAGCGTGTCGTGCAGCTCGTCGACGTCCTTGTCGAGATAGAGGAGCCCGGTCGGGATCTCGCCGGTCTCGCGGCAGTTCTCGAGCATGGTCAGCGCCTCGCCGCGGTTGGAGAAATCGTGCTCGGCGTCGAGCTTGCGCAGGTGGATGGTCGAGCCGTCGTGGAGCGTCACGGCCTGGGCCGCGCCCTCGGCGTAGTCGATCTCGATCGCCTCGCGCCCCGTTATGAAGTCGAGGGCGTTGACCGCGATGTTGTGCTCGCGCACGTAGTCGTAGCTCTTCGTCGAGCCTTCGTGGTTGTTGAACGTGACGCAGGGCGAGATCACGTCGATGAAGGCCGCGCCACGATGCTGGAACGCCGCCTTGAGCAGCGGCACGAGCTGGGCCTTGTCGCCCGAGAAGCTGCGCGCGACGAAGGTCGCGCCGAGCTGGATGGCGACGGCCGCGAGGTCGATCGGCGAGTCTTCGGCGTGCACGCCCTTCTTGCTCTTCGAGCCGCGGTCGGCGGTCGCGGAGAACTGGCCCTTGGTCAGGCCGTACACGCCGTTGTTCTCGACGATGTAGACCATGCGCACGCCTCGGCGCATGACGTGGCAGAACTGGCCGAGGCCGATCGACGCGGTGTCGCCGTCGCCCGAGACGCCGAGATAGATGAGGTCGCGGTTGGCGAGATAGGCGCCCGTCAGCACCGAGGGCATCCGGCCGTGCACCGAGTTGAAGCCGTGACTCTGGCCGAGCATGTAGGTCGGCGTCTTCGATGAGCATCCGATGCCGCTGAGCTTGGCGACCCGGTGCGGCGGCACCGCCAGCTCGAAGCAGGCGTGCATGATCGCCGACGTGATCGAATCGTGGCCGCAGCCGGCGCAGAGCGTCGACATCGACCCTTCGTAGTCGCGCCGGGTGAAGCCGAGCGCGTTGGTCGGAATCGAGGGATGCCGGAACTTCGGCTTGCCTTGGAAGGTCATGTCACGTCCTCGAGGATCAGCGGAGCGGCGGCGGGTCTGAGTCGCCCGATGATGGCGTCGGCGATGAAGCGCGCCGTGATTGGGGCGCCGCCGTAATGGAGGATCGACGTCAGCTTTGCCGGATCGAGCGATAGGTCGCTCGCCATCAGCGTGCGCATCTGCGCGTCGCGGTTCTGCTCGACGACGAACACGCGCTCGTGCGCCCGCACGAAGTCGGCGATCTCGGGCGATAGCGGAAAAGCGCGGATGCGCAGGGCGTCCGCGGCCAGGCCCGCCTCCGCGAGCAGGGCGAGGGCCTCGTCCATCGGGGCCGAGGTCGAGCCGTAATAGACGACGCCGATCGGGCTCGGCGACGACGCGGGCCTCACGACCGGCTGCGGGACGAGCTTGCGCGCCGTTTCGAACTTGAGCGCGAGGCGCTCCATGTTGTCCACATAAGGAGCGGGGTCTTCGGTGTAGCGCGCGTAGCGGTCGCGGCTGGTGCCGCGGGTGAAATAAGCGCCGAGGGTCGGATGCCCGCCCGGCAGCGTGCGGTAGGGCACGCCGTCGCCGTCGACGTCCTTGTAGCGGCCGAACTCGGCGATCTCCTCGAGCTGTGTGGAGCTGAGCACCTTGCCGCGGTCGTAAGTCCGCTCGCCGTCCCACTGGAAGGGCGCCGAAAGATGCGAGTTCATGCCGATGTCGAGGTCAAGCATGACGAATACCGGCGTCTGCAGCCGCTCGGCGAGGTCGAAGGCCTCAGCGGAGAATTCGAACGCCTCGCCGGGGCCGTCGGGAATGAGCAGCACGTGCTTGGTGTCGCCGTGCGAGGCGAAGGCGCAGATGAGGAGGTCGGACTGCTGCGTGCGCGTCGGCATGCCCGTCGAAGGCCCGCCGCGCTGCACGTCGATCACGACCACGGGAACCTCGGCGAAGTAGGCGAGGCCGAAGAACTCCTGCATTAGCGACACGCCGGGGCCGGAGGTGGCGGTGAAGGCGCGCGCGCCGTTCCAACCCGCCCCGACCACCATGCCGATCGCCGCAATCTCGTCCTCCGCCTGAACGATGGCGACGTTTTTCTTGCCGGTCGCGGAGTCGATCCGGTAGCGGCCGCACAGGCGCTCGAAGGCCTCGGCGACCGAGGTCGAGGGCGTGATCGGATACCAGGCGCAGACCGTCGCCCCGCCGTAGAGCGCGCCGAGCGCGGCGGCATAGTTGCCTTCGACGAGGATGCGGTCGCCGACCGCCTTGCTGCGCTGGACGCGGATGCCGAGTGGGCAGGCGAAGCGAATCTGAGCGTCCTCATAGCCGAGGCGCAAGGCGCGGCCGTTGGCTTCGATCAGCTTCTCCTTGCCCTTGAACCGCTCGGCGATCAGCTCTTCGAGCACGGCGAAGTCGATGTCGAGCAGCGCCGCCAGGGCGCCGACATAGACCATGTTGCGGTAGAGCTGGCGCTGGCGCGGCTCGTGATAGTGCGCGGCGCAGATTTCGGTCAGCGGCATGCCGAGCACGGCGATGTCGCCGCGCGTCATGGTCGTCGGCAGCGGGCGGGTGGAGTCGTAGAAGAGGTAGCCGCCGGGGGCGAGCGCTGCGACGTCCTGGGCGAAGGTCTGCGGGTTCATCGCCACCAGCATGTCGGCGCCGCCGCCTCTCGCTCCGAGCCATCCGCGCTCGCTCACCCGCACCTCGTACCAGGTCGGCAGGCCCTGGATGTTGGACGGGAAGATGTTGCGCGGCGCGATCGGCGCGCCCATGCGCAGGATCGACCGCGCGAACAAAAGATTGGCGCTTGCGGAGCCGGAGCCGTTCACATTGGCGAAACGGATCACGAAATCGTTGATGGCTTCGATCGGCATGACTGTCCCGCTTGCGCGATGTCGAGAGAAAACTTCTGCATGTCCCAGGCGCCGGTCGGACAGCGGTCGGCGCACAGGCCGCAGTGCAGGCACAGGTCCTCGTCCTTGACCATGACGCGCAGGCTCTTCACCGGTTCGGAGACGAGGATCGCCTGATCGAGATTGACCGCAGGCGCGTTCAGCGACCGGCGCAGTTCGTCCTCCGGTCCGTTCGGCACGAAGGAGATGCAGTCGATCGGGCAGATGTCGACGCAGGCGTCGCATTCGATGCAGGCCGGGGCGGAGAACACGGTCTGCACGTCGCAGTTGAGGCAGCGCCGCGCCTCGCCGAGCGCCTGCTCGAGGGTGAAGCCGAGCTCGACCTCGGTGCGCAGGTTGCGGAGCGCCGCGGCGCGCTCGACCTGCGGCACGACATGGCGGCGGTCGACCGTGATGGCGTGATCGTAGGACCACTCGTGCAGGCCCATCTTCTGGCTGACGAGATTGGTCATCGGCGGCGGACGAACGCGCGCATCGCGCCCCTGGCAATAGGCGTCGATCGAGATTGCCGCCTCGTGGCCGTGCGCCACCGCGGTGATGATGTTCTTGGGCCCGAAAGCCGCATCGCCGCCGAAGAACACGCCGGGGAGGCTCGAGGCGAAGGTCACCGGATCGACCTGCGGATGCCCGTTGCGGTTGAGCTTCATGCCGAGGTCCGCCTCGATCCAGGGAAAAGCGTTCTCCTGCCCGACGGCGATCAGCACATCGTCGCAGGGGATATGGACGTCCGGCTCGCCGGTCGGGACGAGCTGGCGGCGGCCGCGCTCGTCCTTCTCGGGCTTCACCTTCTCGAACACGACGCCGGTGAGCTTGCCGGACTCGTGGGTGAAGGCCTTGGGCGTGAGCCAGTTCAAAATCTCGACGCCCTCGTGGACCGCGTCTTCCTTCTCCCAAAGCGAAGCCTTCATCTCGGCGTAGCCCGAGCGCACGACGACCTTGACCTCCTGGCCGCCGAGCCGGCGGGCGCTGCGGCAGCAGTCCATCGCGGTATTGCCGCCGCCGAGCACCACAACGCGGTTCCCGATCTTGTGGGTATGGCCGAAGAACACGCTCGCCAGCCACTCGATGCCGATGCGGATGTTGCGCGACGCCTCGCCCCGGCCGGGAATGTCGAGGTCGCGCCCGTGCGGCGCGCCGCAGCCGACGAAGATCGCGTCATACCCATCCGCGAGCAGCGCCTTGAGGCTGGTGATGAGCCGGGCGGCGATGAAAGTTCCGCCGGTCGACAGCGCATAGCCGACTTCCTCGTCGATCACCTCGTCCGGCAGGCGGAACTTCGGGATCTGGCTGCGCATCATGCCGCCGGCGCGCGAGTCGGAATCGAACACCACCACCTCGTAGCCGATGGCGGCGAGGTCGCGGGCGACGGTGAGCGAGGCGGGGCCGGCGCCGACGCAGGCGACCCGCTTGTCGTTGCGTTCGTCGGGCGCCTTGGGCAGGAGGCCCGCGACCTCCTCCTTGCGGTCGGCGGCGACGCGCTTCAATCGGCAGATGGCGACGGGCTGCTCTTCCAGGCGTCCGCGTCGGCAGGCCGGCTCGCACGGGCGGTCGCAGGTGCGCCCGAGGATGCCGGGGAAGACGTTCGACTTCCAGTTGATGAGGTACGCGCCCCGATAATCGCCCTGGGCGATGCGGCGAATGTACTCCGGCACCGGCGTGTGGGCCGGACAGGCCCATTGGCAATCGACGATCTTGTGGAAGTAGTCCGGATTCTTGACGTCAGTCGCCTGCACGACCCCGCATCCTCCCCGCTCGCCCCATCCCCGAAGCTTAAACCCTACTCATACGCCGATTCTCGGGCAATGATTGCAAAAACGCCTTCACAATCGTGAAAGGCGGCAAAGCGCCGCGGACGCGCTCACGGCATGCCGCCGAGCTTGTCGATGATGAGGTCGGCGAGCTCGCCGCCGGGCGACCTGGCGCTGAAGGCGTCGAGCAGAGCCTTCCGCTTGTCGACGAAGCCTCCCGGCGTCTCGATCATGTAGGCGTCGAAGATCTGCTGGAAATGGACGAGCCCGTCGGGACCGCTAGCGTCGCTTTTTGCAAGGTCGACAAGTTCGTCCGCATAACGTTTGGCGGTCGTCATGGGTTCTCCTGGTTCGACGGACGCCCGACGCGGCGCAGCGGGCCCCTTCCGTCTTTGTCACAATCGGCATAAAAGGCGCGCCGACCTCAACCTTCCCCCATTCGCGCCGAGAAACCGGCCCCGGAGACGTTCATGGCCAAGGCCCGCACGCTGTACGACAAGATTTGGGACGATCATGTCATCGAGACGACGGGCGGCTCGAGCCTCATCTACATCGACCGCCATCTCGTCCACGAGGTGACGAGTCCGCAGGCCTTCGAAGGCCTGCGCATGGCGGGCCGAAGAGTGCGCGCGCCGGAAAAGACGCTCGCCGTCGTCGACCACAACATCCAGACGACCGACCGCAGCCACGGGATCGCCGACCCGGAAAGCCGCCAGCAGGTCGAGACGCTCGCCGCCAACGCCAAGGAGTTCGGCATCGAATATTACGACGAGTTCGACCGGCGTCAGGGCGTCGTGCATATCATCGGGCCGGAGCAGGGCTTTACGCTGCCGGGCACGACCATCGTATGCGGCGACAGCCACACCTCGACCCATGGCGCCTTCGGGGCGCTGGCCCACGGCATCGGCACCTCCGAGGTCGAGCATGTGCTCGCGACCCAGACGCTGGTCCAGAGCAAGGCGAAGAACATGCGCGTCCGGGTCGACGGCGCGCTCTGCGAGGGCGTGACGGCCAAGGACATCATCCTCGCGATC
>Ga0074046_10001155_pt1 | contig 24418 bp, 21 predicted proteins | sample BogForMeECP23OM3_FD_94441 | JGI IMG/M metagenome (GOLD analysis project Ga0074046, IMG submission 94441) | Bog forest soil microbial communities from Calvert Island, British Columbia, Canada - Bog Forest MetaG ECP23OM3 | ecosystem: Environmental > Terrestrial > Soil > Wetlands ...
CCCAAGGTTCGCAACGGAAAGTAACCGGCACTGCAGACTTGCGGCCCGCTACTCAGCCCGTCGGCAGGACAACAAACATCCCCATTAGTCACTCACCGTCGCACAGACTTTGGCAAACCCCTGATCGTTGACCACAACGACATACGACTCTCGCCGATTGGGTGAGTGACAAGGGCAGTCAAATTCCCAGGTGAGCGACACCATGCGACACGGTGGCGGTGCCTTACAAGCGAGAGGTCAGTCTCAGCGCAGATCGCCAGTGGCAGTGCATTCCGCGTGCCAGAACGAGGCAGTAACCGCAGACATCGAGCGTCATCCAGACGACAAGCAGACCGACGCTGAGCAGCACACGCACGGTTGCGCACGCCATGAAATGACCTTCTAAGCGGTAGGTCCCGAACCGCGGCAGGATTACTAGGCACATCGCCACGACCCGATGATTGTCTCCAGTTTCTTCCCGCCAGATGGGACATCAGTGAGCTGGACATTCATGGTTCCAGAACGACCGCCGTGATTCACTACCAGCGTTGCCGATCCTATAACCGGGTATTCGAGATCAACGGATCCCCAGTAGAATGCCACGAGGCCGCCGGAGTTTGCGTTGTTGTCCGGCTCATGCGTTCCCACGTAAGTATCGGCCATGTCATTGCTGGATGGATCCTGGGCGTCGAACGAGAGTGACATCCGATGGGCGCCAACCTGTCCATACAAGTCAACCTCCCAGCCGTCGCTTGCAATCTGAGCACACGCCGTCGCATTGATCCTGCCGAGTCCGTAACTTCCCTGTCCGCTTGGGAATGTGCTTGTCATACCCTGAATCGCGGTCGCGGCGGTGAAGCGACCGCTGACCACACCGGACAGTTGCAGGTTTTCCGGAAGCGACGCCGGTAGCGGCGCGCCGTGATGGTTGCGGCCGCTCGCCACCAAGGCAGCAGTGATAATTATGGCTATCAGGATGACAGCGACCGTGGCGATGCGGCGCTTACGCCGACGCTTGCGGCGCGCGCGCCGAGGAGGCGGCATCTGCGGGACCCTATCGCCAGCGGATGGGGCGCCCCGCTGGCCCGACGGCGGGTATCCAGTCGGCCGCGAGCCGGGCGACGGGTAGCGTGTTGTGCTCGTATAGCTCAGACCGGTTTTCGGAACTGACGAAGTAGTTTGGACTCTGCCGTCCGCGCGCTTGGTTACACGCGCCCCCCTTGACCCAACACCACGGACTTTAGGTGTTTCGGGCTTCCTGGGCTATTACGGTTCTCGTGTTCCGTGTGTGTTCTGGAGTCTGTTTCCGAGTGATGTGCGGGCATACGTTCTGCCCGCGTGTCGCGGCGGGTACGGCGCGCGGTTCCACGGTCCGCGGTGCCGCTTGCGCGGGCGGTTCCTCCTTCCTGGCGTCCTGCGCTCGGGGCGGCGGCTAGTAGAAGCCGGGTGCGAACACCTGGACCTGGGGTTTCCCTGTGACGGTTGTCTTGGTCGCCTTGGCATGCGCGAATTTCGGGCGGGCTTTCTGCACGCGTTCTGAGTGCCTCTGGCGGCCGGGGATGTTCAGCGTGCGGAGGGCTGCGCGGGCGGCGCTATCCGCTGCGGCGGCGAGCGCCCGGAGTGATGACGTTGCCGTGACCTGGGAGGATGTCATGGAGCGGATCACGTGGTGCCGGACGGCGGTGAAGGATTCCTCGTCGGCGGTCACCGGCGCGGCCTGTTTCCGGCGCAGTGCGCGTGCGGCGGCCGTCTGGGTGCGGAGCGCGGCAGCGGCGCTGGCACGGACCATCTGGGTGCCGGCCAGCCAGGCCCAGGCTTCGCAGATGACCAGCTGCGGGGATCCCGACCGCAGCACCGGGCCGGAGGTGCGGTTCCCGGCGCCAGTGATCGTGCCCTTGTCCTCGCCGAAGGTGGTCTCCGAAGCGCTCCACCTGGTCAGGTACGTGTCCCGGACCTGGTCCGCAGGCGCGGCCTGGTGGTCCAGCAGGGTGGTGATCACGGCGCAGGTCTCGGAGGCCTCTTCTTTCCCGTCGCCGCAGGGCATGATCACGTTGTGCTCGGTGACCCTGACCGGGAGCCGGTCTTCTTCCTTCCCGGACGGAGCGTTCAGCCAGGTCAGCCGGGACCCGTCGGGCAGCCAGCCGCCGGGCCCCAGCGGCAGGCTGACGCCCTCCCCGGCGCGGGCGACGACGTGGCCGCCCGCGCCCAGGATCGCGGTGATCAGGTCATAGCCGGGAAAATTCCTATCGAAGCAGGTCACGCGGCCGACGAACAGCTCCGGGCGGCGCCGCGCGAGCCGTTTCAGCAGGGTCTGCTCCCCGGCCCGGCAGCTGCCCGGGATCGCCCCCAGCATGGCACGGCCGGCGCGGGCGGTCAGCGCGACGACCCGCAGCTGCGGGAACGGGGAGGAATCATCCGCAGTCCCGGTCGACCCGAACATCGCCCGGTTGGCCGGCGTGTCCGCCAGGTTCACCAGCATCCCGTCCGCGGCGCACACCATCATGCCCGCCAGCAGCACCGCCGACGGCTCCTCATCGCTGACCAGCGGCCCGGCCGCCCGCCAGAACAGGGCCTCCATCACATCCGCCGGCACCAGCAGCCGCCATTCCGTGACCACCCTCCCCGTCGGGACGTGCCATTCCAGGGCGAACGGGATGTCCGCCAGCAGCCCCGCCAGCCGGGCCAGCGACTCGCCATACGACGCGTCCGGCATCAGCGCCATCGCGATCATCAGCCGGATGACCAGCGGGTACGACATCAGCCGCCGCCGCTCCCGCCGCTTCAGCCGGCCCTTCGCCAGCGCCGCGTCCACGATCGCCTCGATCACCCCGTCGCCGAGATGCCGTTCGAGCTCGCCCAGCCGCACGAAGTCCGGCAGCCACCCGCCCGCCAGCACCGTCCCGTCCCGGCGGGCCACCGCCGGGCCGTCACCACCGGACGGCAGAACACCGCCATCTCCCCGGCCGACGGCACCGCACCTCCCGCCGTGACCGTCCTGCCGCCGCGAACCAGCAGGTCAGCAGCCCGCAGCACGACTGTTCCCGCCGGAGTCCCGGCGACCAGGGACTCCGCTGTCCGGCTTGCAACTGCGACGTCAGGCAGATAAGAAAGCACAAGGGCTCCTGGATGGGCATGGAATCGACACCCAACGCTTACCAGGAGCCCCCTCACAAGCCAAAACGTCTCAGACCCCCGAAAGCCCGGCGAAATACCAGGTCACAGAGCGCTATGCAAAACCCCCCTTCCCCAGGCTCCTGACCTGCGACGATGCATGAGAGAAGCCGGGTTTTGGATAAGCCTCACAGCCTCATGCGGCCGGGAAGCGACATCGTCAAAGAGCACGGCCGGATACCCGGCCGGGACGCTCAGATAGTCAGGCCGTCAACACCACTCCGCATCCATGCCACATGCGTGCCGTGACGTGGGGACAACTACGGTCATCGGCAGTCACTCAAAGACGCCATAAACGACATCTGACCTGGGAACCTCGAGGTCGATACCGACAGTGAAGTGAACTCCGGAGGCGTGGGTCCAGCCGGCTTGACGGCAAGGGCCTGGCCGAAGGCCAGGCCCGAAACGGGGGCGGCGGACCTCCCGACAGGATGGATAGCATCCTACGGCTGCGATGAGCAGTATGCCTGGACTCTTGCAATGACCCAACGTCACCAGTTTGGAATCACACTGCGACCTTCGCTTTTCTACAGGCTGTCAGTTTGACGTACGGAACGTTGCTTTCCATCTCGTGGTGACGTTTGGCGGAGTATATGAGCGAAGAACAGCCGTCCGGCGGTCCTGAAAGACCGGAGGGACGACCGCCCCGAGGTCCTTCAGGGCAGCCGCCTGGAAGCAACCCTGAGAGGACCAAACCCCTTCTGGCGGCATACACTCTTCTTGATAGCGGCGCCACCACTGGCTCTCGTAATCATCATTACCGTCGTTGGGTGCGTCTCCAGCAGCAGCACTAACCAAGATGAACTCGTAGAGCTCTGGTCATGACGTCGGCTGGTTGCGGGCGTATGACCGGGATATGCGGTATGTGCAACGGGGCGGGTACACGCCCGCCGAGCAGCAGCGCCGGGAGCGGCTGCGGCTGGAAGCTGCCGGGCGGTCCGCCCGCGGCGACACGATCAATAAGATCGCGCACGCTCCGGGTTGCGCGGCGCGGGCGGCGGCCGGGTCAGCATCGCCGCGGTGGCGGGCTACCCGGCCCGGCGACCGGCCGCGCCTGTCCTGCCAGTTGCGCGCCTACCGGCCGCCGCATGGGCGAGGCCAGGGGGTTCACCTGGCAGGACCTAACCGGGATCTGATCATTGCCGCCATCACAACCTGTCAGCCCCGCTCACTGGTGCTGCAATGACCTCAACATCCGCCTGGGCCCGGAGCTGGCCGGCTTCGCCGCGAAGGTGGCGTCGGCGTGCCCGGGCCGCAGCGTCAGCGCCTGCGGCCGTTCGATATTTGGCTGATTTGATGCCATTTTGATGTTTTCTGTGCGGCGCGGAGGTGGCAGACTCCAGATCTTCAGCAGACGGGTTCACCGGCGCGAGCGCGCAGTCGGCCCGTCTCCGCACTTTGTCAGGGAGGACGGGCAACAATGCGTAGTCCCCTGCGGCGTCCAGGCGCCGCGCAGGTCGTCTCGGGAGCTACCGTGCTTGGCGTGGTGGCGGCGCTGGCGGTAGTCGCGGCGGCCGGCGCGGGACCGGCGAGCGGGAAGGCGGCCGGCCCGGGCAGGCAAGCGGTCCTGGCCGCGGCTCAGCGGCCGGGCACGACGGTATCGGTCGCGACGGGCCGGCAACTGGCGTCGATCGGCAGCCAGGTCGATTCACTGGTCGGCCGGATGACCCTCGCGGAGAAGATCGGGCAGCTGGAGATGTCCGGCCCGACCGGCCCGAACGGCACGCCGGGGCAGACGCTGCTGGATGAGGTCCGCAGCGGGGAGGTCGGCTCGGTCTTGGACCTGGTAGGGGTGGCCAACATTAACCAGGTCCAGCAGGCCGCGCTGCAGTCGCGCCTGCACATCCCGGTGATCTTCGGGCTGGACGTGATTCATGGGTACAAGACGATCTTCCCGGTGCCGCTCGGCGAGGCGAGCAGCTGGGACCCGGCCGCAGTGCAGAATGACGCGTCGATCTCGGCCAGCGAGGCGACGGCGGACGGGATCAAGTGGACGTTCAACCCGATGGTGGACGTCAGCCGTGACCCGCGCTGGGGACGCGTGGTGGAGGGATCGGGGGAGGATCCGTTCCTCGGGTCGGCGATGGCCGCGGCGAAGGTGCGCGGCTACCAGGGCAGCGACTTCAGCGTGCCGGACAAGATGGCCGCGACCGTCAAGCATTTCGGTGCGTACGGCGCGGTGCAGGCCGGCCGGGAATACAACACGACGGACATGTCGGAGCAGCAGCTGCGCAACATCTACCTGCCGCCGTACAAGGCCGCGGTAGACGCCGGCGCCGCGACCGTGATGAGCTCGTTCACCTCGCTTAACGGGGTGCCCGACACCGCCAACTCCTACCTGCTCACCACGATCTTGCGCGACGAGTGGCAGTTCGGCGGCACGGTGCTCAGCGACTACCAGGCGGTCCAGGAACTCGAGGCTTTCGGCTACGCGACGAGCGGCGCGGAAGCCGCGCAGCTTGCGATCACCGCCGGGGTGACCATCGAGATGGGCGTGCAGGTGCCCAGCCAGTACTCCACCTACACCCTGTACCTGGCCGGCCTGGTCAACAGCGGCAAGGTCAGCATGGCGACCATCAACAACGACGTGCGCCACGTCCTGACCCTGAAGTACCTCGCGGGCCTGTTCGCCCACCCGCTCACCGACCCGAACCGGGTGACGACCGCCGAGCTCACCCCGGCCAGCCTGGCCGCGGCGCGTACCATGGCCGGGCGCTCCATGGTCCTGCTCAACAACGACAACCACGCGCTGCCGCTGAACACCAGCGTGTCGTCGGTCGCGGTGGTCGGCCCGCTCGCCGATGACCCATCGGACCAGCTCGGCCCGGACGTGCCCATCGGGTACTCCGCGTCCGACCTGACCTCGGTGGTGTCCGTGCTCAACGGGATCAAGGCCGCCGTGCCGCACGCGACCGTCACCTACGCGCAAGGCTGCGACGCCACCTGCACGTCGACCTCGGGGTTCGGCGCCGCGGTGAGCGCGGCCCAGGCCGCGGCGGTGACCGTGGTGGTGGCCGGCGAGCCCGCCTCTTACTCCGGTGAGGCGTCCTCGCGCAGTGACATCGGCCTGCCCGGGCAGCAGACCGCGCTCATCCAGGCCATCGCCGCGACGGGAAAGCCCTACGTCGTGGTGCTGATGAACGGCCGCCCGCTGACCCTCGGCTGGGTCGCCGACAACGCCCCCGCGTTGCTGGAGGCCTGGTTCCCCGGAACCGAGGGCGGCAATGCTGTGGCCGACGTGCTGTTCGGCAAGGTGGACCCGGGCGGCAAGCTGCCGATGAGCTTCCCGCGGGACGTCGGGCAGATCCCAATCTCCTACAACGAACTGCCAACCGGCCGCCCGGCCGATCCCAGCAACAAGTACACCTCGAAGTACCTCGACGTGCCCAACACGCCTCAGTACCCGTTCGGGTACGGGCTGTCCTACACCACCTTCTCGCTGTCGAACCTGCACCTGTCGGCCGGCAGCATCCCCACGTCCGGCTCGCTTACCGTCAGCGCGGACCTCACCAACAGCGGAACCGTGGCGGGGGACGACGTCGTCCAGCTCTACATTCACCAGGACGGGACAACCATCCTGCAGCCCGTTCGCCGGCTTGACGGATTCCAGCGGGTCACGCTGGCGCCAGGCCAGACCAAGACAGTCACGTTGACCCTGGGGCCGGGCGACATAGGCTTCTACACCAACACCCCGGGGCAGTTCGTCGTCGAACCCGGCCCCGTCGACGTGTACGTCGGCGACAGCTCGGTCGGCGGCCTGCAGGGCCAGTTCACCGTGACCGGCTGAGCGGAGAAGGGCCTGACTGATGAGAATCGCGACATCGTTGCGACGGGCGGGGCTGACCTGCGGGCTTGCCGCGCTGGCTGCCACCGCGGCCATGCTGCCGGCGGCCCGTGCCCACGCGTCGGGTGGAATCCCGGTTGCGGATTACCGGGGCCTGACCGCCGCTCAGCGGGCGGAGCTGATGTCCATCGCCGGTGACACGTGGAAGTTCTACACCGCGGACATCGACCCGGCGACCAGCCTCCCGATGGACAACCTCACCTTCGCGGGCGGCTCGGCCACGCCCACCGGGTACGGCCGGTACACCTCCGCGGCCAACATCGGGGTGTACCTGTGGGCTGTGGTCTCGGCCCGGGACCTTGGGTTGATCAGTGAGCCGCAGGCGCGGGCCAGGCTCGAGGCCACCCTGACCGAGGTGTCGCACCTGAAGCGGTACGACGGGTTCCTGTACCAGTGGTACGACACCGCCAACGGCAATGTGCTGACCAATCCCGGCCAGGGGGACTGCACCGAAACCGCCCCGGCCTTCGACAACTGCTTCTTCATCTCCAACGTCGACAACGGCTGGTACGCATCGGGCCTGATCGTGGCCCGGCAGGCTATGCCCGGGCTCCGCCACCTGGTCGACGGGCTGATGGCGCCGATGAACTTCGGCATCTTCTACGACAACCGGGCCGAGACGCACTGCAACACCAACCCGGCGATCCCGGGAAACCAGCCCACCGGACAGATGTACGGCGGGTACTACGTGGGGCTGCCGCCCGATCAGGGCGCCAACTGGACGCACTACTACCACAACGGCGCCCTCTACAGCGACCCGCGGATCTCCGCCTACATCGGCATGGGCCTGCACCAGATGCCGGGCAACGTGTGGTGGCGCAGCTGGCGGGAGCTGCCGCCGCCGGCCCCGTTCGGCGACTGCCAGTCCACCGACCCCGACTTCTCCTGGCAGGGGCAGTGGCCGATGGGCGGCTCCTGGCAGACCTACACCGACCCGCAGTCCGGCCAGCAGTTCCCGGTCTGGGAGGGGCACTACACCTATCCGGGTTCGGACCTGACGTTCATCCCGACCTACTCCGGCGGGATGTTCGAGGGGCTGATGCCGAACGAGGTCGTGCCGGAGACCAGCTGGGGCACGCGCAGCTTCGGGCTCGCCGACGCCCGCACCGCCCAGGTGCAGATCACCTACGCCACGCAGCAGCTGCACTATCCGGTCTGGGGCATGTCCCCGTCAAGCACGCCGGATGACACCGGCGGCTACTCCGGATACGGCGTCGAGGGCCTGACCTTCCCGTACTACGGGACAGGCGCCAACGCGAGCCACCCGAACCAGGGGCTCTCGCAGTGCCACGGCTGCGCCACCGAGGACGTGGTGACTCCGCACGCGTCCTTCCTCGCGCTGGACGTCGCTCCGCAGCAGGCCTACGCCAACATCCAGGCGCTGCGCACGCTCTTCCCTGGCGCGTACGGGGCGGACGGCTTCTTCGACGCGGTCAACCCGGTCACCGGGGCGGTCGGCCACCGCGACCTCGTCCTCGACCAGTCGATGATCATGGCAGCGCTCGACAACGCGCTCAACAACCGGGCGATCCAGCGCGACTTCGCGAGCGACCCGGTCTCCTGGGCGGCGCGCACGTACCTCTCCGCCGAGACCATGTCGCTGTGACAGGCGGGGTCGGGCCGCCCCGCAAAGCGTGTCCAGCGCTGTCGCCGAATTGCGCCTTACGGGAATCGGGGAGGGGACGGGTCACCCCGTCCCCTCCCACACCACCGGACATGCGGGCCCGCATCCAGCGGTTCGTCAAGCCGCCTGGTCCGTATCTTCAAGCGCAAGCTGAAGAGATCCAGTACCGGTCCTACCTGACCGACGGCTGCCTCGCCAGGACCGGCCTGAAACGACCCTGGTAACCACATGCACTACGAGTTCAAGCTGGTTAGCAGTCCGACGGCCTCCTCCTCGGCCTCTGCGCAGGCATCGCAGGCGTCTGGGTCGCCGAGCCCATCACCAAGCGCGTCGGCGAGCGGGTCACCGAGCCCGTCTTCTTCTCCATCGTCAAGCAGTCCGCCGCCGCCTCCAACGTCAGCAGCTCCACCACCGACTTCGGCTTCCGGCGCGTGGTGTACGGCCACCGCGAGCGTCTACTACGCCCCTGATGACGAAAACAACGTGTACGTGCACTCCAACCAGCCATACACCGACGCGACAGCCAGCGGCGGCGGCTACAGGTGGAGCTATGAGACGGATGGCTCCGGATATGCAGTGATCTATTTGAATGGCCCGCCCGCGGGCACACCGATCACGGTTACGGTCGGAGCAGCGGGCCGAGAGCGACACCCCGGCGGCGATAACGACGTGCTGGTGAGCGCCACGACGGCGACGCCGGCTCAATCGCGAACGAGTTTCAGTGCCAGCCTGGGCACGACAAAGGATGCGAGAAAGATCGGCAAGAGCCTCTTTCCGGTGCATCGGAAGGCGACGATCTCTTCTTCGGCGGCGTCGAAGGTTTGAGTGCTGCTCGAGTTTCGTCCATTGCGAACTTGCAGGGTGTGACGTCCAGGCTCGACTGGTATCTCGATCGTGTGGTTCATTTCGACCGACCCGGCCCGCTCACCGTCGACCACGACATCGTACGTGCCACGACGGACCTCCGCTCCGATTGCCTTATGCGTCACCTTCAGCGTCGCCGGCATTTGTTGATCTCCTGTTGTTTCTGAACGGCGCTTCTCTGGCTGCTCGGCGACGAACGCAACGTGCCGTCGGCCCGGGGCAGCAGGTCGACGTGGTGCCGGTCGTCGCAACCGCTGGCGGCACATCCTCGGGGTCGGGAACGCCCGTGTTGCGCCGACCGCGAGAAGGGATCCGAGGCGGTGTCGCCCGTGGCCATCGTATGGCCGTGCCCGCTTGCGGTCGATGCGTACGCGGCGGCCGGCCGTGATCTGGGGCACGCCGGGTGCAGCGTGATGCAGAAAGGGCGGGGCATGGCAGTGTCGGAGCAAGGAATCGCTGCAGGAAATCCTTATTGGCTCCGCCGCAGGTGCGGGCGCGGGTAAGCGTGATGGTGCGGCGCTCCGAAGGGGTTCGGGGCTGGAGACGTTTGGGTCTGGCCGCGGTGAAGACCGTGCATACGATCGCTTTCTTCGGTATCGGGTCGTGTCTGGGTTACCTGGCTTACTCGGGGCTGGCGAGGCGATCGGATCGCCGGGCCGCCGTCGCCGGTGCGGTGGTCACCGGGGAAGCTCTCATCTACGCGGCCAATGGTTTTCGCTGCCCGTTGACGGGCCTCGCCGAACGGCTGGGGTCCGAACACGCCTCGGTCGCCGACATTTATCTGCCGCGCTGGCTTGAATCTCATCTGACAGATCACCGGGCCGGTCTTCGCCGGGGCGCTGGTGCTGCACGCCAGGAACATCATCGAGTCGCGCCGGGAACGATCTCCTGATGTCACAGGACCCGCGTCCTAGCATGCTGCCGCTTGCCAGCGCGGCATTCCAGCTGCGGGGCTGAGGTAGTCAGCGCGGCGGGCAGGACAGCAGGCGGCAACGGACGTCACGTTCCCGGTTGGTCAATTTTCGCTGAACGGCCCATCGCAGGCAGGCAAGCCGACGAGGTGGGCCGACGTGGAGGATGGTGGTGATGCCTGAGTCAGCCACCCCGCACTGGGGGTACCCGCACCCGGTAGGGTGGACAAAGCCGGGGGCATCCGGTTGGCCTCGCCTCCGCGGCGCCGCCTGCCAGCCCCGGTCACCGCCCGCCGGCCGCCACCTGTAAGGCTTTTCCAGAGCCCGTTTCAGGACGAGGATGAAACCATGGCTGCGATGCTCAGGCGGCTGCCGCCGTTGGCGCCGGAGGGAAGGGCCCGATGAAGGTGCTGGTCTGCGCGGCGACCAAGTACGGGGCGACCGGCGAGATCGCCAACGTGGTCGCGGATGTGCTGGCCGAGAAGGGCCTCGAGGTCACGGTGATCCCTCCCGAGCAGGCCGGCGCGATAGAGCAGTTCGATGCCGTGGTGCTGGGCAGCGCAGTGTACATGGGCCAGTGGATGAAGCCAGCTCGCGAGCTTGTGGACCGCTCGGCCGCTGCGCTGGCGGCCCGGCCGGTATGGCTGTTTTCCAGCGGCCCGGTCGGCGAGCCCGCTAAGCCCGCCGAGAACCCCGTGGACGTTTCCAAGATCCTCCAGAGCACCAAGGCCCGGGACCACCGGGTCTTTACCGGCAGGCTTGTCAGGAAGCACCTCAGCTTCCCCGACCGGGCCATGGCCTCGGCCATCCGCGCCGCCGAGGGCGACTTCCGGAACTGGGCCGAGATCAGGGCCTGGGCAGTCGGCATCGCCAGCGCCCTGCAGTCCTGATGACTGCCGTCCCGGCGGCTGCCACGCCAGGCCTGTCTCGCTGAATTCCGGATAGGTTCCTGCCAGGTGGCCGGCCGCTGTGCCACGCCGGACGGCCGGGACGCAGCCGGGGCTGCCGCTGCCCGGGCGGCTAAGCCGCGATCCGCGTCGTTCATGAGGTGAAACTGCGAATGTGCCTGTGGCCGGTGGCGATCCGCTCAGGCGGTCTGTCCGGCCCGGTTCTTGATCCCGCGGAGCATCTTCTGGGTCATGACGAAGTCAATCACCTCCACCGGCTCGACAATGAACCGCGCCCAGGGCCGGGTGTAAGCGTATCTCTCACGTACGAGCAGCCGTGATGTTCCGTCTGGTTCATCGCGGAGCACCCAGGCCCATGTGAAGTCGTAGGGAGGCGAGGCGTTCCCCATCGGAACCCCGCCGCGGAGAACGAGCGAACGCCCCGGCTCCAGAGCGGCAACGTCGAGCCCCACCGCTGGTGCGAGCTTGACCTTGTCCCCGATCTTGATGTCCTGCCATCCGGGGACTATGCGATCCGCGCTGTGGATGTCGCAGCCGACCAGGTTCTCGAGGAAGTCGTAGCTGTAGAACCCGCCCCGCCCCTGCCCCAGCTGGGCGATCCAGGGCCAGACCTGGTCGGCTGAGGCGCGGACGGTAATGGCGCGAGTCGCGGTGAGATCGGGGCTCACGATGAGGTCGTCGCCCGGGAGGGACGCGTCGCACTCCTGGGCGCTCGCCCCCCACCGCAGATGACGGGGTCTGGCAAAGAGGATGTAGGTGGCCGCCGCGATTCCAATGGCGCTTACTCCCGCCACGTATCGACCTCTCATTCGGCCCTTCCCTTCCACGGTCGCCTTAGCCCGCCGGGACCAGTATCGTCGCTCGCTTCACATTTCCACTCCAGGGGCTCGGTGAACTGCACGCCACGGATTTGGCCATCGGCAGCGTCCGGACCCTGGACCGAATCAGATACCGGCCCGTCGGGCCAGCCACGGCGGAGCTCGCTCATGCTGCGACGAACGATCGTTCGCCAGCCGATCACCTAGCGTGGACATGCCCCCGATGGAGAAAGCGCGCGGAGCCGCCGTTCCGTACCTTGTGACACGCTGTGCTCAGGACCATCCATGAGACGCCGAACAGGGCGATCTGTGTGTCTCATCCGCGTGGTCGAAATAGCTGACCGGTTCCCCTGTAGCCGCGATCGCGGCCAAGCCTCGTGTCCGCGACACGATCGTGATGCACACCCTCGACCGCATCTGCCGCAACCTCCGCGAGGTCCTCAACCTCGTCCACGACCTCGCCGGGCACGCCAAGCCTTCATGTTTCATCTTGGCGCAGGGCAACGGGACGGTGTCGTCGCGAAACTCCCCGGCCTGGCTTCGAGAGCACTGCTGGCCAGGTTGGCGCTAGCCTGCAGGCAGGCGAGGAGGATGGCCATGGCAGCGACGACGCCGTTCACGATCGGGGCCGGCGCAACCTGTACCGATGGAGTCTGTGACACGGTGAGCCGCAGCGCGGGGGGAAGAGACGCTGTCGATGTCGCCGGTAGCCGCCTCCGGCTTGGCCCCGCGTTCCGCTGGCCCTTCACCGCGGCGCGGTGACCCGCCATGGCTGATGCGGCCGCCTCCACGCCGCCGGCGCCGGGCGCGGCGATCGCGGAGACGCCGGCTGCCGGCCTGACCAGCGCCCAGGTTGCCGAACTGCGCTCGCGCGGGCTGGCGAACGCGGGCGGGGAGCGCACCAGCCGGTCGGTCGCCGAGATCTTGCGGGCGAACATCTTGACCCGGTTCAACTTCATCCTCGGTGTCTTGCTGGCCGTGATCTTGGTCGCGGGTCAGCCGCAGGACGCCCTGTTCGGCATCGTGCTTGTTACCAACGCGCTGATCGGCATCGCGCAGGAGTTGCGCGCCAAGCGCACGCTCGACCGGCTCGCCGTACTCAGCGCCCCGCGGGTCCGCGTGATCCGCGACGGCGCGCCGCAGGACATCGCTGTCGCGGATCTTGTCGCCGGTGACCTGGTCGACCTGCGCGCCGGGGATCAGCTGGTCGCTGACGGGGTGGTGCGGGCCAGCGTGAGCCTGGAGGCTGATGAGTCGCTGCTGACCGGCGAGTCCGAGCCGGTGGGCAAGCGGGCGGGTGACCGCCTGCTGTCGGGCAGCTTCGTGGTCGCCGGGTCGGGCGGCTACCAGGCCACCGGGGTGGGCGCCGACGCGTACGCCCGCAAGCTCGCCGCCCAGGCGCGGCGTTTCGCGCCGGTGCGCTCGGAGCTGATGGACGGCATCAACCGGATTCTGCGTTACGTCACATGGGCGATCGGGCCGGTGGCCGTGCTGCTGGTGATCAGCGGGTGGCACGCCCACGGGAACGCACGGCAGGTCGCCAGCGGGACGGTCGCGGCGCTGGTCGGCATGGTCCCGCAGGGCCTGGTGCTGCTGACCAGTGTCGCCTTCGGCGTGGCCGCGGTCACGCTCGCCCGGCGCCGGGTCCTGGTGCAGCAGCTTCCCGCGGTCGAGGGCCTGGCCCGGGTGGACGTGGTGTGCCTGGACAAGACCGGCACCCTCACCGACGGCACCATCGCCTTCGACAGCCTCATCCGGCTCGAGGACCGGGTGCCGGCCGGGGCGGCACTCGGGGCGCTGGCCGACGACGAGAACCGCAACGCGACGCTGGCCGCCGTCGGGCAGGCCTTCCCGCCGCCGCAGGGGTGGCCGCGGCAGGCAGCCGTGCCGTTCTCCTCGGCGCGCAAGTGGAGCGCGGCCAGCTTCGCCGGCCAGGGCACCTGGGTGCTGGGAGCACCGGAGATGGTGCTGCCGGGCGGCCAGCGGGAACAGCTGTCGCAGGCCGCCGGGCTGGCCGCCAGCGGACGGCGGGTCCTGGTGCTGGCACACGCCGCGGGCCCGCTGGACGGCGAGTCGCTCCCGCGGGGCCTGCGGGCGGCGGCCTTCGTCCTGCTCGCCGAACGGCTCAGATCCGACGCCGCCGAGACCATCGCGTACTTCGCGGCGCAGGGCGTGGCGCTGAAGGTGATCTCCGGGGACAGCCCGCTCACCGTCAGCGCGGTCGCGGCGCGGGCCGGCCTGCCCGACGCCGACAGGCCGGTCGATGCGCGGGATCTGCCGGAGGATCCCGGCGCGCTCGGCCGCCTGCTGGAGGAGCGCTCGGTCTTCGGCCGGGTGACCCCCCAGCAGAAACAGGCGATGGTCACCGCCCTGCAGGCCCGCGGGCACACGGTGGCGATGACAGGCGACGGCGTCAACGACGTGCTGGCCCTCAAGCTCGCCGACATCGGCATCGCCATGGGCTCGGGCGCGCCGGCGACCAGAGCGGTCGCCGAACTGGTGCTGCTCGACAGCCGGTTCGCCACGCTGCCCGGGGTCGTCGCCGAAGGCCGCCGGGTGACAGCTAACATCGAACGCGTCGCCAACTTGTTCATCACCAAGACGGTCTGGGCGACGCTCCTGGCGGTCGCCGTGGGGGTCACGCTGCTGCCGTACCCGTTCCTGCCCCGCCACCTGACGATCATCGACAGCCTGGCCATCGGCGTTCCGTCCTTCTTCCTCGCGCTCGCGCCGAACACAAGGCGCTATGTGCCCGGCTTCACCGGCCGGGTGCTGCGCTTCGCCATCCCGGCTGGCAGCATCATCGCCGCGGCGACATTCGCCGCCTATGCCCTGGCCCGGGCGCGCGGCCTCCCGCTGGTGCAGCAGCGCACGGCCGCGACCCTGGTCACCCTCATCCTGAGCCTGTGCGTGCTGGTCCTGCTCGCCGTCCCGCTGACCTGGCGCCGGATCGTGCTGGTCGGCGCCCTGCTGGCCGGGTTCGTGCTGCTGTTCCCGGTACCCGCGATGCGCCGCTTCTACGAACTGCAGCTGCCGCGCAGCGGGCTCGCAACCACAGTGGCCGTCGCAGCACTCGGCGCCGCCGCACTCGCAGGCTTTTGGGTCCTGTCCCGCCGGCGTGGCCGCGGACCGCCCCCGGCAGTCCGCCAGTGACGGCCAGAAGTGAGCCCAGACCCGGGCCCTCACGGTCACCGCCACGGCCAGACATCCCGGAAATGAAGTCCCTGGGTGCTTCCGTCAAGAACTTATCCCTGGTGCGACGAATGTCAGGGCAATTAACGAAGTGATCACCATGGAGCATCGTCCGGGTTTCCTGGGCCCGGGAAGCCGAGATCGCGGCTCGCCGAGAAGGGAGTGACCCGTGCAGGCCAGGCTGACCGATCCATCGGGCTCGGGTACAGCAAACCTGCCGCGGGGCTAATGGAGCGCCCACCCCGGCCGCCCAGCCAGCCGATCCTGAGCCAAGGGCTCATCATCTGGCTGGTCTCGGTGGGGCTGGTGATAGCCATTGGCACGCTGAGCGTGATCAGCTGGGCGGAACACGAGCACACGCTAACCATCGCGCGGACCATGGGCGTGGTCACGTTCTCGCTGCTCAACCTGTTCTTCTCGATCGAGGCGAAAGACGAACGGCAGTCGGCGTTCTCCCTTGACACCTTCTCCGATCGGACATTCATCATGACGACCGGGTTGTCCTTCTTCCTGCTCGTCATGTCCACCGTCCTGCGGCCGTTCCAGACAATCCTGAAGACAACCACGCTTGACGTCAGGCAGTGGCTCATCTGCACAGCCGTGGCACTGTCGATCATCGTGGCCGCCGAGATCCGGAAGGCGGTGCGGCGGCGGACCGCCCCTAAAGTCACTACAGCCGACCAACCGGTGCCCCGCCCAGCAGCAACCTCCACCTGAATGCCCGCCGAGGTGCCGATGGCCTCCAGCACAGTCCAGCAGCCTTCGTACAGGGTGTCTCTGCGAGCTTCGCCATGCCTTGCGCCGGACGAGATGAGCCGCCGTCAGCCGATTCGGGTGATTTCCGGTGGGACTCGCGGCACCCTAACCCCGGAGTGCCTGCTTCCCAGGCCACAGCCCCAGCCCCAGAATAGACCCGCCTAGCGGTGCACCCACCTCGCTCTCGTATCACATCTGATACATTTAAGTCAGTTTCGCGAGGAAGGCTATTGAAGATGGCCAGAGGGGGATCTGACACACCGGGGCTAGCGCGGCCCGAGTTGGTCCGCGTGCTGGAATCAGCGGCGCGGCTGCAGGAGGTCGTTCCTGATGCCGTCCTGGTGGGCGGCTCTGCTGCGGCGCTGTGGGCGAATCATCGCTCCTCCTATTACCACGACCATGTACTACAAGATCTGAGTGCCCGTTTCGATGCGGTTCTCGAGGCGATCGAAGCGACGGACGGATGGGTGACCAACCGAGTCACCCTGGGAAAGATAATCCTGGGTGAGCTGGGCGATATCGAGTCTGGCGTCCGCCAGCTCATCCGGAACAGGCCGCTGGAAGTCACTGAGGTGACGCTGCCGTCCGGGCACGTGCTCCGAGTACCGACCCCGGACGAAACCCTGCGCATAAAGGGATACCTGGTTGTCCGGCGCAACCAGGTCCGGGATTATCTCGACGTAGCGGCCCTTTCTGACCGTTACGGGATCGCTCATTCCGCCGACGTGCTCGGGCATATCGACGCCTACTACTCCGATCAGCGCGGTCCCGGACCGCAGGGGGTCGCGACCCAGCTCGCCCGGCAGTTGGCCGATCCGAGACCGGCGGACACTCGGACCGTCCAGCAGCTAGGCCAATACAAGGGCCTCGATGCGCACTGGACTGACTGGGGGAACGTGACCGAAGTCTGCCGCTCAGTAGCCCTGGAGATGGTGCAATGACAACCGCCCTCAAGTTCCGCAACATAACTGCATCACCGGACGACCCAGTGGATACCTGGCCCTTCGAAGGCATTCTCGCGGCCGTTGAGCGGGGCACCCTTCCGGACTGGCGACGGCTGGCCGCCGCGATCCGGGCCGATCCTTGGGGGCCGGTCGCTCAGCAGGTCCTTGAAGCTATCCGCCTGTCCCGCCCGTACGGCACGGCCGAGCTCCTGGAGGGGGTAGTGGGGCGCGCCCGCAAGCTGGCGACCGATTCGGAGCGCGAAGACGTGGCATCTGAGGTCCGGAACCTTGTCGGTAGATCGGGTCTGTCCAAGCAGGATTTCGCCGAGAGGATAGGCACGTCGCGGTCTCGCCTGTCGACCTACATGTCCGGGAAGGTCGTGCCCTCGGCGGCGCTGATGGTGCGGATGCGGCGGGTAGCGATGTGAGCGACTTCTTCCCCAACGTGCGGCCGGTCCCGGCGTTGAAGGCACGGGTCTGGATTGCGCAGGGCAGACTCGGTGAAGCTCTCGGCTGGGTGCGTGAGCGGTGGAGGACCGGCCCACGAACCGGAGGCCGGCTCCCAGGCCTGCCTCAAGTCGCTGTTTTTCCACGCTACGTCTGCGACCAGAAACTAGCAATTAATCTCTAGAAATAATCTATGGTAGCGTGCGGGCGTGGCGGACTGGAGCTTCCTGACCAACCACGCCCGGGTGCTGCTGTGCATCGCCCACGACCCGGGCGTACGGCTGCGTGACATCGCGGGCAGAGTGGGCGTCACCGAGCGCACCGCCTACGGCATCGTCGCCGATCTCACCGAGGCGGGATATGTCGTCAAGCACAAGGACGGCCGCCGCAACCGCTACCAGATCCAGGCCCACCTGCCGCTGCCCGAGACCGACAACCGGGAACGCACCATCGGCGAGATCCTGGCCCTCCTGACCGGCGCCCACGATGAAGCGACCGCATAATTCCTGCCGCCTTGACCGGCGAACAGCACCACCGGCGTCGGCACCTGGCCGCGCCCGGCAAAGGTCATCACCCCGCAGTCCGCCAGCGCTGACGGCCGTCCCCTTTCCGACTGAGCGCAGCAAGCCGACGGTGACGGCGGTATCCGGGAAAGCGCGTTGCAGATTACGTCGCGCCTTCTCCCCGATCGCAGGACTACCAGCGCCGGGCTAGATCGCCGAGCGCGGGGTAGCGTAAGCAGCTTCCATCGCGGGCATATGCTCTGCCGCCTGCCGCGTGATCCGGTCGGCGAAGTCATCCCAGAACCGATTCGGCCTGGCAGCGATCATCAGCCGGCCATCGTCACAGTTCGGCATGCCATAGACCGGGTGCGTCGAGCGGGACGGCCAATCCTGCGCGTCCAGGATCATCACGGCCGCCTCAGCACGGTGGCCAAGAACATCTGCCAGATACCGCCAGGCGGCGTTTGCCTGCCCAGCAAGCGCCTGCACACGGTCAGCGGCAACCCCCGCCGAGGAATAGACCTGGCAGTCCCTGGACCTCGTGGGCGACAAGTCCCTCACGCCACCAGTCACGAGACGACGTGCCATCACCACCCATGGCTTTACGCTAGCGGAGCGCAGGCCCGTGTTAAAAGCTGGCGAGCAAGGTGTCAATGTCCCGGGCTAGCGATGTCAGCACAGCCCAAGGCAAAGAGCTGATCCGTTCGGGACTGACATCGCGTTACCCGTGACATAACCTCAGCCGGACCGGCAGCCGGATCGCCCGCAGGCAATGTCGCCTGCACTGTCCCAGCCACCATGCCGTTAGCACGCACGCGCATCACCCAGTTGCCCCACCTGACTAGGCTGGGCAGCGTGTCCGATCACTACCGCGCGCCGGGCTGGTTCACGCGTAACGTTTTCAACCAGCTGGTGGCGTTCCTGACTAGGCAGGGCATCAGCGTTCTCGGCTCACGGGTCCTGGCGGTGAAGGGCCGGACGAGCGGTGAGTGGCGTACCACGCCGGTGAACCTGCTCACCTACGATGGCCGCCGTTACCTCGTTGCGCCCCGCGGCGAAACCCAGTGGGTGCGCAACCTGCGGGCCGCCGGCACCGGCGAACTGCGCGTGGGCAGGCGTGCCGAGAGCTTCCGCGGCCGGGAGCTCGGCGACGACGAGAAAGTACCGGTCCTGCGCGCTTACCTCAAAAGGTGGAAGGCCGAGGTCGGGATCTTCTTCGAGGGCACCGGGCCGGACTCCGGTGATGAGCAGATCCGCGCCATTGCGCCCAGGCACCCGGCGTTCGAGGTGCTCGCCGTCAAGTAGGCCGCCGACGTGCGAGCTGACGCCCGAGCGGGTGATCACGCACCGCCTGCCGCTGCGCGAGGCGGTGACCGCCTACCACTTCGGCACCCGTGCTGCCACCAAGGTCGTCCGTCTTGCTCCCATGAGTCGTCTAGGGGAAACTGACCAGGCTTCTCGCTTCGAGCAAGTCGCGAGGATCTGATGAGGTCACAGCAGCCGGCGCAGACTCAGGTCCGGTCGGCTGCGCGCCCTCATCCAGAGACTCTTCCAGCCGCTGCGCCGGAACCCGGATGTGTGCGGCCGTCAGCTCGCAGGCCTCATCCACATCTCTCAGCCGGACCGCGGCCAGGATGGCGCGATGCTCAGATACTGAGCTTTCCAGGCTGCCCCGCAATGCGAGTGTCCGGACCTGGAACCGGCTGATCTCGCCCCCAAGCCGATGGTGTACCTCCTGCAGCTTGGTGTTGCCGCTCAGCTGGCAGAGCAGCTCGTGAAACGCAACGTTCGCGGCGAAGAATTCGGCGACTCGGTCCTTCCTGGCGAACTCGGCCATGCTGTTGACCAGCTCGTCCAGGCGCGTCAGGTCGGACTCCGTGGTCCTCGGGACGGCGAAGCGCACGGCCATGACTTCCAGCGCCTCCCGGACCTGGTAGGCATCGATGAGTTCCTGCGGGGTGAGCGAACGGACCTCCGCACCTCGGCGTGGCCGGACGGTCACCAATCCCTCGGCCGCCAGCCGGCCCATGGCCTCCCGGATCGGTCCCCTGCTGACGGCTAGTTCACGTGACAATGCGGCCTCCGACAGCCCCGTCCCCGGAGGAAGCTGGTCCTCCAGGATCTGCTGTCGCAAGTATCTGTATACCCGCTCGCACAGCGTGAGGTTGTCGAACACCGGTGTCACATGGTCACCTTATCGCCGCTTGTACCCATTGCTTACGGATCGAGCGGTTTTGTATGATGCGAAGAGTTGACAGTCAAAAGCTAACACGTAGGTGACGCGACGGACGAGCGCTGTCAACGCAGTCCGCTGCCGTGCTCGGCCGGCCCCCCTGTGGCAAGTGCAGTTAGTGGCGCGGTGAGGGATCCAGCCTAGGCGTCAGATCCCTTGCGGGACTAGGAGCATGCCGTGCGGGATCCGGAATTCACCCTTGCGGGCGGGCCGACCGCTGTTCACCCCCGAGTGCTGGCCGCACTCGGCAAGCCCATCACGCACTACTGCGACCCCTCGTTCCTAGAGTGCTTCCGGCGCACGGAAGCCAAGGTGGGCCAGGTTTTCGGCACCGCCAACGAGATCATCCTGCTGCAGGGCGAGGCCGTACTCGGCCTCGAGGCCGCGGCGCGCTCCCTGGTCCGCCCCGGCATGCCTGTACTGAATCTGGTCTCCGGCGTCTTCGGCCACGGGATGAGCCTATGGCTGAAGAGCTTCGGGGCTCAGCTCCACGAGCTCAGTGCTCCGTACGACGAGGTCATCGACCCAGAGGAGGTCGGTGTGTTCCTCGACGCGCACCCGGAGATCGAGCTGCTGTGCGTAGTGCACAGCGAGACCCCGTCGGGCACGCTCAACGACTGCTCCCGTATCGGCCCGATCGCGCGGGCTCACGGTGTCCTGACTCTGGTGGACTGCGCGTCCTCACTCGGTGGCATGCCAGTCGACCCGGATGCCTGGCAGCTTGACGTATGCGTCGCTGCTTCGCAGAAATGCCTCGGCGCCCAGCCCGGAATGTCACTCGTGGCCGTGAGCCCGCAGGCATGGGCGGCCATCGAACGCAATCCGCTGGCCCCCCGCGACTCGTTCCTGTCGCTGCTGGACTGGCGCGACCACTGGCACGGGAAGGGGCGGTTCCCCTATACCCCGTCGGTCAGCGACGTCTACGGCGTCGAAGCCGCCTGCGACCTCTTCCTCGAGGAGGGGCGCGAGGCCGTCTTCGCCAGGCACGAGACCGCAGCGCGCGTGTGCCGGTCCGGCATCGTGGCGATGGGTCTCCGGCTCTGGCCCGCCCGCGAGGCCATCATGTCGGCCTGCGTCACCGCCGTAGCGGTTCCTGCTGGCCTCGACCAGGCGGCCGTTTGTGACTATGTGCGAGCACGCTACGACGTGATGATTTCTGGCAGTGAGGGCGCGGGGAATCTCGTGCGCATCGGACACATGGGACACACCGCGAGCGCATTTCATCCGGTTGTAGGGCTGGCGGCGCTCGGCCGGTCCCTAGCCGATCTCGGTGCAGGAGTACGAATCGGGGACGGCGTAGACGCCGCGCTCTCAGAGCTCGCAGAAAGCAGAGGGCTCGCAGAAAGCAGAGGGCTCGCAGAAAGCAGGAGGACACAGGCATGACATCCACCGGCGAGACCATCTCGTCTGCTGGCCCGCCTCGAACGGCGGAGATCGAAATCAACTCCATCCAGCCCATCCCGGAAAGCGAACGTCACGGCACCATCGGGCAGCAGTGGCGGCTGTGGTACGCGTGCAACGCGAACTTCTTCTGCATCGTTCTCGGGTCGTTCGCCGTCCTGCTCGGCTTGAACTTGTTCTGGGCCATCGTCGCCATCGTCATCGGGTCAGTGATAGGCGGAGTACTCACCGGCCTGCACGCCGTCCAGGGCCCGCGGCTCGGCGTCCCGCAGATGATCCAGTCCCGGGGCCAGTTCGGGTTCTACTTCGGTGTGGTCCTGTTCCTGATGGGGATCTTGCTGGACGTCGGATACATGGGCGGCGGCCTGGTCGTCGGCGCCCAGTCCCTTCAGGGAGTCATCCCCGGGCTACCGATCCAGGCCTGGATCGTGATCTTCGCAGTGCCGTGCGTGGTCCTGGCAATCTGGGGGTACCAGTTGATCCACGCGGTTCAGCCGTATCTGGTCGTGATCATGACTGGTGTCTGGATCGCCATCCTGGGCCTGATCATCGCCTCCGGCGATCATCTCGCCAAGGGGATGGGCGGCACTCACCTGGCCAGCTTTCCGGTCTTCCTGGTGGTGGTCGGGCTGTTCTTCATGAACCAGCTCAGCTGGGCCATCTACGTTTCGGACTACTCCCGGTACATGCCCCGGGACACTTCAGGGCCGCGGATTTTCACAGCGGTGGCCGTCGGCTCCACCGTGTCCACCGTAGCGTTCTGCGCGCTCGGTGCGTGGGTCACCGCCATCGCCCCGACTGCGGCGTCCCCGGTAACCGTCATCGCGAGCGTCGCGGGCAAGTGGGTGCTGTGGTTCTCGGCCCTGTCACTGGTGGCCGGGGCGGCGATGAACGCCTACACCGGCATGCTTTCCTGGGAATCGGTCCGTTCGACCTGGCAGCAGGTGAAGCTGTCCCGCCTCGCCCGCGTGCTCGGGGTCCTGCTGATCTCCGGGGTGGCGATTGTGCTGGCGTTGCTGGGCTGGCGGTCGTTCGTGACCACGTTCAGCAACTTCCTCAGCGTCTTGCTGTTCGTGTTCGTGCCGTGGTCGCTGATCAACCTGGTCGACTTCTACTGGGTGCAGCGCGAGCGCTACGACGTGGCCTCGTTCTACACCCCGCGCGGCATCTACGGCGGCTGGCGGTGGGTCGCGGTCATCCCCTACCTCATCGCACTCGGCGTCGAGCTGCTGTTCGTGGACCAGGCGGACCTCAAGGGCCCGCTGGTGAACGCCCTCGGCGGCGCCGACATCTCCTGGATCGTCGGCGCGGTAGTGGCCGCCGCGGGGTACCTGATCGCGGTCCGCATCGCCGGCCGGGACGCCGAGGTCCCCGTGGAGCAGCTGACTAGGGCGAGCAGTTAGGCGACGGGCGGGCTTGCGGTTCATTGAACAGCTAACGGGCTACCCGCGTCGGAGGCCTGGGTTTCAGATCCCAAGGCAGGACAGGCAGCCCGCCCGTGACCGGGGCCGCCAGATGCCGTGACCAGCGCACGGCGCCGCTGGAGGCGTCGAGAGCGTAGACGCTGTCGTTCTCGGTGGCGACGATCACCTCAGAGCCGACGACCAGAGGCTGAGCGTACACTGCGCCGTCGACGGCCGCCGTCCACGACGGCCGCACCGCGCCCGGCGCCGGTGAGCTGACGGAGACCCCGCTGCGACCCGCGGTGCGATCGTAGGTCGGCCAGTCCGCCGCCTGGCCGACCGATGAGGGTGCGGCGCTGAGGGAGGACGCCGCGGGAGACGGCACGGCGGGCGAAGACGTGGCGGCGGGCGAGGACGGCGGCCGTCCGGTGCCGGTGGCGCTCGAAACGGTCGTCCCCGACGTGCAGCCCACCGCCGCCAGCAACACCGCTCCGAAGCCAATCGTGGTGACTGCCCGGAGGCCGCGTCGCCTCATCCGGCCATCCTCGATCGCCCCGGCCGGCCTGTCAACGCCAACCGCCGGACCCGCCAAGGTCCCCGGTTCCCGTTCGACATCCCCTTCGCTTTCGGCGCACTCGGTGAATGCTCTACGGGGTGCCCCCGAACGACGCCTGATCGGCGGGGGCAATGCCCGCCGCAGTGGCCAGGACGCTCCAGAATGCCGGCGAGAAGACGGTCCAGCGAACCGAACCTAGGCCAGTCACCTGCTGACAACCGGTTGCATCGACAGTCACCGGCGCGAGCTGGCTGTCACCGACGGTGAAGATCAGCCGGTAGTCGATGCCCCAGTCCATGGGGCAGCTGAACGGGCCAGCTGGCATCGTCGGGAGCGTGCACAGCGCTTGCGCGACAGCTTGTGATCGATGCGCGCCGGTGACGGCGACCTGTGCGGGGAAGGTGAAATACACATGATTTTGCCGAAAAAAGTTGACCCTGCCGATCGTCATGCGATCGACGTCCTCGGCGTGCGCGCACACGGTCATGCCTGCCGCTGCATCCTTGGCGGACGCGAGGCTCCCGCAGCCTGTCAACGCGGCGCACGCCAGGGCAGCAACTACAGGTACCGGTGCCAGTGCGCGCCCTAGTCCAGTTCGCCGGGCGGCACCCATCGCGGCATCTTTCCTTTCCTGACTTCGGCGTCCAGGCCGGCCCCGGGGCCAGGCCTGCAACACTTGGACGCTTCGGGCGGGCCATCGGTGGCTGGCGGGTAGGAGTATTGCGTTCTGCTGCCGCGGGTAATGTGGGACACCGCTGCCACACTGGTCGGCGTGAAGGTGTCTGAGATACTCCGGTTGATCGGCAAGGACGGGTGGTGCCTCGATCGCCAGAGAGGGAGAGGGAGAGGGAGAGGGAGAGGGAG
>Ga0074046_10001157_pt1 | contig 24379 bp, 28 predicted proteins | sample BogForMeECP23OM3_FD_94441 | JGI IMG/M metagenome (GOLD analysis project Ga0074046, IMG submission 94441) | Bog forest soil microbial communities from Calvert Island, British Columbia, Canada - Bog Forest MetaG ECP23OM3 | ecosystem: Environmental > Terrestrial > Soil > Wetlands ...
ACAGCGGAGATATACCTCCGAAAGAGTACGAGGAAATCTATTATAAGGCACTGGAATCTGGTAAGCTATAAGCAGGTTCGCAGACATAGCAGCCTCCAGACTCTCCGGGGCGGACCAGTTCGCCCTCGACTCGGCTGAGCAGGTGTGTGGGGGCGGGTTGTCCGAACCGGTCGCCGCGGTGGTGTCACGGCTGGTGGACAAGTCTCTGGTTACCGTGGAGACGGGCGGCGACCGGGCCCGTTTCCGGCTGCTTGAGGTCATCCGGCAGTACGCGGCCCGCTGTCTTGCCTCGTCGGGGGAGCTGGCCTGCCACCAGCGCCGGCATGCCCTGTGGTACGCCAGCCGGGCGGAGTCTCTTGACCCTGACCTTGGCGGTGGCGTGGTTGGTGAGCCGAGCCCGTGGTTCGCGGTCGAAGGCGGCAACCTGCGGGCAGCACTGTCGACGTCATTGCGTGAGATGCCAGACCGTGCGCTCGTGATGGCGGTTGCGATGTGGCGCTCGTGGATGGCGCGCGGGCTTCACGCCGAGGGACTGCGATGGCTGGCTCAAGCGCTGGAAGCCTGCCCAGCGCCATCGGCGCTGCGGGCCCGGGGGCTATTCGCGACCGCCGTGCTGGAGGTCCGGCTGGGCCGGCCGTGGCGTGGCCCCGCCATCGGCGCCGAGATCGCGGCCCTCGGGCGCGACCTCGGCGATCCCGGCTCGATGGCCGAGTCGCTTCACCAGCAGTCGTTGCTCGCCTGGATGGCAGGCGAGTGGGATGACGCGGCCCGGCTCGCCAGCGAGGCGGACACCGCGGCCCGCGGCATTGCCTGCGTGCGGGCTTCGCACGAGCACCTGCGGGCTCTGATGGCGCTATTCCGCGGTGAAACTTCCGCGGCGCAGGCCCTGCTCGGCAACTCGCTGAGTGCTCTGGGCCGGGTGCCACCCGACGCACCGCCCTTCTTTACGGTGTGCACCGCGGCCTGGTCGGTTGATTCCATCGATGACCTGCTGTTTCCCGTCTTCGAGGAGACCATGCTGGTCGGCCGGCGGGTTGGCGCGGCGCAGAGCCGCGGCTACATCCTCGCCACCCAGGCACTGGCGGCCCGGATGGGCGGAGGTTTCGACGAGGCGGGGGTGATGCTTGACCGGGCCCTGCGGATGTTCGAATCGCTGGGGGACCGTACGGGGCAGGCACACATCCTGGCGCAACGCGGGCACCTGCTCCGCAGCCGCGGCGATCCCGCTGCTGCCAGGGAATGCTTCCGGTCGGCCGCAGACCTGCGGGCGGAAATCCCCGACCAGCGCGGCACCGCCATCGCACTGGCCGGCGTCGCGCTCGCGGAGGCGGCACTGGGTGACGGCCAGCGGGCGCGCGCGCTCGGTCGTGAAGCATGCCGCATGCTGGACCGGTCTGGAGATCTTCCCGGCCACGCCGGCGCCCTGAACAACCTGGCTGTGGCCGAGGTCCTCACTGGCCGTCCGGGGCAGGCCATCGGCCTGGTCGAGCAGGCGCTGGCGCTGCGCGCGACCCCCAGCGTTGGCTGGCAGTACATGCTGCTCGCGGGCCTGCGCGAGATGTCGGGGGAGATCGCGGCAGCGGTGGCGGCGCTCGCGGCGGCGCGGGGCTGTTTTGAGCAAATCGGCGAGCGGCGTGGCCTGGCGGCTGCCGCCGGCCTGGGCCGCCGGCTCGGTGCCCGTGAGCGCGGCGCTAAGCGGATGCAAAGTCCCCGGCCATAGATTCCGGTCGTCGGCTTCTTACCCTGGGAGGTAACGGACATGGAGGCGATGACATCGGAAAGCACGCGCGTCCTGGGTGAGGCGACGCTGGCCGAACTCCGGACACGGATGCTCGGCTCGGTGATCTGCCCGGGTGACTCCGGCTACGAGAACGCCCGGAGGATCTGGAACGGCGCGATCGACATGCATCCCGCGCTTGTTCTGCGCTGTTCCGGAGTCGCCGACGTCATCAGCGGGGTCCAGTTCGCCTGCAGTGAAGGGCTGCCGGTGGCGATCCGCGGCGGGGCGCACAGCGTTGCCGGGTTCTCCACCTGCGACGGCGGTGTCGTGCTCGATCTTTCGGCGATGGCGGCGGTGCGCGTGGACCCGCGCAACCGGCGGGCACTCGCGCAGGGCGGCACGACCTGGCGGCGATTCGACCACGAGACCCAGGCGCACGGCCTGGCCACCACGGGCGGCCTGGTTTCCTCGACCGGGATCGGCGGGTTCACGCTGGGCGGCGGCATCGGGCATCTCGTCCGCAAGTACGGATTGACTTGCGACAACCTGCTGTCCGCCGAAATGGTGACCGCCGAAGGTGAGCTGGTGCGTGCCAGCGAAGACCAGAACGCCGACCTGTTCTGGGCACTGAGGGGTGGCGGCGGGAACTTCGGCGTGGTCACCGAGCTGGAGCTCGCGTTGCATCCGGTCGGACCCGCCGTCCTGGGCGGTGCCGTCTTCTACCCCGGACAGCACGCGGCCCAGGTGCTGGCCAGCTGGCGGGACGCGGTTGCCGGTGCCCCCGACGAGCTCACCACGCTGGTCGACCTGACGACTGCCCCGGCCGCGCCGTTCCTGCCGGAGGACCTGCACGGCAAGAAGGTCGTCATCCTATCCGTGTGCTGGGCGGGCCCCCGGGAGGAGGGCGAGGAAGTCGTCCGGCCGCTGCGGGCCCTGGGCACCCCGCTGGTCGACCTGCTCGGCCCGATCCCGTACGTCGCGCTGACGGCGACCTGCCCGACGGCCCGTTCCGCGGCGTCCCGATCCTGTACAAGGACGTGGCCTGCACGGTCGCGGGTGAGCCCACCGCGTTCGGCCTGGGGCCGCTGCGTGAGATGGCCTGGCCGGCCACCTCCTACCTCGCAGAACAGTTCCGGGCCGCCGGCTTCATCCCGCTCGGCCGCACCAGCACGGCCGAGCTCGCCACCCCGGCGACCACCGAGCCGCGAAGCTTCCCCCCGGCGCGCAACCCGTGGGATCCCGGTCACTCGGCCGGCGGCTCGTCCGGGGGTCAGCCGCCGCGGTGGCGGCCGGCCTGGTGCCGGTGGCACACGCCACCGACGGCGCCGGCTCCATCCGCATCCCGGCGAGTGAGCGCGGGCTGGCCGGGCTCAAGCCGACCCGCGGGCGGGTCAGCTGGGGCCCGCTGATCGGCGAGGCCTGGGTGCGCCCCCGCCCGAGCTGGGCTGGTTCACCGCGGCCGGGCCGCAGCAGGAGAAGGAACGAAACATCAGCTTCATCCGCTACACCGCGCCGTTCAACATGACCGGCCAGCCGGCCATCAGCCTGCCCCTGCACTGGACCCCCGCCGGCCTGCCGGTCGGCGTGCAGCTGGCCGCCGCCTATAGCCGGGAGGACCTGCTCATCCGGGTCGCCAGCCAGCTCAAGCAAGCCGCGCCCTGGAACGACCGGCACCCGCAGATACACGCGTAACACGCCGGCCGGCCGATCAGCCTGCGACACGCGAAGCAGTGATCCGGCGAATCGGGGAAAGACCGAACCGGACGATATGAGCGCCTTCCTGGCAACGGGAGGTAAATCTTCCCCGATACGGATTCGGCAGCGATAAGGTCGCCCGCTTTCCGGAAGAGCGGTTACGTATGGTGACAGCCGCTGGTCGCGACCGTCGCGCGAGATCCGCCGTTATGAGCGGATGTCAGCTCGATGCCTGTCAGGACGCTGGCCGTCTAGATCAGGGTATTCTGTGCGCCCTGCCCCGCGGCTCGGGCCGCGTTAAGGGGCGTCACTCAAGATCCGGGCGCGCTCGGATAGCAGCTCGCGGGCGCGCGGAGGCAGTTCCGCGCCGACTTCCACAGCGAAGTCCAGGTACCCCTGATGACCGGGCAGTTCCTTCAGGCACTCGGCGACCAGCGTGGCGGCCTGGGCGACATCACCGCGGCGCTCCGCGATCCTCGCACGCAGGAAGGTGAGCTCTGGCCCGGCAAGCGCCGGGCTGGCGGCGAGCCGGTCCAGCAGCTCATCCTCGGGGGTTCCCGCGAACCGGTCGAGGAGCATCTCGTGCCAGGCTGCGAGGTCCTTGGTGCGCTCGTGGCGCCGGTAGCGAGTCTCGTCGGAACTTCCGTACACGGTGCGCGGTCGCCTCGGGTCCGCCCGTCCGGCCGCGTCCAGCGCGTCCAGGTAGGACCCGGCGAACGTCCGCCACATGTCCGGCGTGCTGAGCAGCCGGGCGAGCGGAACGGCCAGGGCTGTCTCCTTTTCCGCCACCTGACCGTAACCTCGCCGAGTCCAGCCGTAGTCCGCCTCCCAGCGGATGAGCTGCTCCGGCACGCGCCGGGCGAAGGCCGCGAAGCCGTCATGACGGAGCACCGACTCCCACAGCACGGCGACGGCATCCGAAACCACGAACTTGGCGGCCTCCACCGGGTCATCGGAGTGGAAGTAGTCATAACTCTTCATGTCGCAGGCAAGGTCAACCATCTCCGCGACGGCCTGCTGCGCTGGCCCGGCATCGCCGGCCTGGAGCGCCGCCAGCGCGTCGCCCGCCAGCCGGCGGAACGTCAGCCGCCACTTGGACCGTTCGGTGTGGTGCACCCGGCGGTCCCCGGCCATGTAGGCGCCGTCCTTGGCCAGCTTGACGAACGTCGTCACCTCGTCCAGCACGGTGTCCGGGTCCGGCAGTTCCTTCTTCGGCTTCACTTTCGGCTGTTCCGGCGAGCGCAGCTCGTCCTCGATGCGCTCGCGAAGCTGGGCGTTCCCTCGCCAGTACAGAGTCCACAAGATCTTGCGGAGGCGCGCGTCGTCATTCGGCGCCATCACGGCGTAGAACTGGTCACGGTTCATCCGGTTCGCTGGCATGACAACCCATCGTAGGCGCGAGGCAGCCGCCGCTGCGATATGTTGAGCCCAGCGTCGTGCTGGCTGTGCTGGGCGTGGCTGGGGACCTCGACGGCGATGACATACTTGGCGATGTCCTGACGCGGGTCGGTGCCGAAGGCAGCACGGAATATCCGGGCGCTGATGAAGGCGCCCCGCTCCTTGTGCTCGCGCCAGCGCGGCAGCTCCCGCTCGGCGAACAGCCGCTCGTATTCCGCGGCCTGCTCGGCACGGATGTGGATGACGATCACGTCCAGCTCACTCATGACAGTGGCTCCCTTGGTTGCCCTTGCGCCGATCTTGGTGGCCGGCCCGGCTGGGGTCAATCCGTGCCGGGCAGCGCGCTGCAATCAGCCCACGCACACGAGATCCGCCGTTCGGCGCGGTAATGGGGTGTGGAAGCTCGGCCGGGTGGCCGCGACCGAACTGGACGTTCTGTGCCGCGCTGGCCCTGGTCATTGGTCAGTCGCGGGGGCTCCTCATTCCCGGCCTGGCGAAGAAGTCGCGTGCTAGCGGCCAGCACAGTCTGAGCGTGCCGCCAGGCGGCACCGCCAGCCAGCGTTGCTCCAGGTCGCGGACGCCCCGGATGGCCATGGCGATCGTCTGGTCATCGACTCGGGCCAGCAGGTCTTGCAGTGACGGGTCGTTCTGCCGGGCGGCCCCCGGCCGGGGTGTCTGGGCCATCACCCCACCGGTTGGCCACGCAGTTGGTGATCGTCTTGGCCCGGCGGTACCCGGGGGTGAGCCACATCGTGGCCGGGACGCCGGCTGCTGCCCCGGAGACGATCCGCCCCCGCTTCTGGCGCTTCGGGTCGCGGGCCGTGGCCGCATGGCCGGCCGCCGCGTGATCTCCGGCGGCCAGCTCTGCCCACAGCCCGTCATCGATGCCGAACAGGGACTCCACGGCCAGATGCGGAAGGTCATGGACGACATGAACGGGCCCGCGCCGGGTCACCCCGGCAACCGTCAGCCAGGCACGGTCGCGGTCGCCCGGCCCGGCGGGCTTGACCAAGGTGACATCCATCAGCGGCGGGTTCATCCGGGTACGACGCGGATGCCGTAACGCTCACCGATCCGGATACGCTCATCGTCGCCGGAAGCAGCGTTGATCTCGCGGAAGTAGTCTTCGATGCCGCCCGGGACGGCGATCAGCAGCAGACGGGCGGCAGTGCCCGCAGCCCAGAACCGGTGCGGGCGGCCGCGGGGCAAGAACACGAAGCTGCCGGCCGCGGCGTCGAACGCCTCGCCCCCGCAGCGGACAGACAGCGCGCCGTCCAGCACGTAGAAGCACTCATCGTCCCGGTCATGCACATGCAGCGGCGGCCCGGCGCCGATGCTGGTCTCAAAGACGCTCAGGGCGCCGCCCGTCGACTGCCGCGACGCCTTCAGGCCGGGATCGCCCGCCAGGCCGGCGCCAGCCGCAACCACATAGCCGGTCAGGAAGTCGGTCATGGCATCCATGATCGTGCCCGCCTCCCAGCACCGGCACGCTAACACCCGGCGACAAGAGCCCGGACTCACATCGCACGCTAACGAGTTCCCCCGCGACTGAGACGGGGGTGTGAAGCGGCGATGGTGTGGTGCCAGCCCGCCCGATCGCCTTCCTGGCAAGATAGCGGCATGGAACGTGTGATCGGAATCGGCGGGTACTTCATGCGGGCCGCCGACCCGGCGGCCCTGAGCGCGTGGTATCGCGATTGCCTAGGCCTGGACGCCGATGAGAACGGCCTGTGGCGTCAGGAAGCCGGGCTGACGGTGTTCGCGACGTTCGAGTCCGAGACCGGCTACTTCGGGTCACACGCCCAGCAGACCATGCTCAACTTCCGGGTCCGCGACCTGGATGCGATGCTCACGCAATTGCGCGCCAAGGGAGCGGACGTGGCTAAAGAGACGCAGGACATGGAGGGTGTCGGTCGATTCGGCTGGGTCACCGATCCCGAGGGCAATCGGGTCGAGCTGTGGCAGCCCGCCTGACCGCGTCTTCACGCAGGCGGTGACGTGCTAGTGGCCCACCAGTGCTGTGACCGGAAACCTACGCCGGGCTCGTGGTGGCGAGAGATGCCGCGCTGTCAGAGCAACGCGCGCATCGCGGGCCGCCGGGCGGGTACCAGTACCCGCATGGCGTGCCGTATCAGTGAGTTGGTGATCGACAGCCGAGACCCCGAACGCCTTGCCGCGTTCTGGTGTGACGTGCTTGGCTACGTCGTCCTCGATCGGGTCGAGAACAGCGTCGAGATCGGCCCCGAGGACGAAGGCTTCGGCGGACTCCGGCCGACGATCCTCTTCGATCTGACCGAAAAGCCGAAGGCCGGCAAGCTGCCGCTGCATATCGACGTGAACCCCACCGATCGAGACCAGGATGAAGAGCTTGAGCGTCTGCTGGCTGTCGGCGCCAAGCCCGCCGACGTGGGTCAGACGGGCGAGGAATCCTGGCACGTCCTGGCCGATCCGGAGGGCAATGAGTTCTGCCTGCTGCGCCGACGCCTGAGCGGCTAGTCCGTGAACGGGACGTCCGTCAGATGACGTCGCCAGGTACCCGGCAAACCTTTCCGGTCACAGCACCAGGTTGTCGGGGGTGTGAACCTTGGTCAGGCCCACGCGGCCATGTCCCATTCCGCCTTCTGCGGGCTGTCACGGGGACACCTTGGCGAGCTTGCCACCGAACTCGCGCCGCGGCGGGAGGCGCGATGCGAGTCCGGGCGCCGTCAGCGGCGCCGCGGCGACCGGCGGCGCCAGGCCGGCGCTGGGCCAAAAATACGAGTTGTAGTTCACCGACCGACTGCTGGTCACCCTGGCCCGCCTGCGCACCGGCTTGACCCACGAGGCCCTCGGCGTGACCTGCTAGGTCGGGTCCTCCACGATCGGCCGGGCGATCGGCGAGATCAGGCCGCTGCTGGCCGAACGCGGGTTCGCCGCCCCGCAACGACCAGGCCTGCGCCTGCGCACCCTGGCCGACGTGTGCGCCTACGCCGAGGCCGAGAACGTCACACTGCGCATCGACGGCGCCGAAACCCAGGTCGCCGGCCGAAGGCCGGACGCCCCGGACGGGCCGCCTTCGTCTCCGGCAAGCGCAAGCAGAACACGATCAAGACCACCACCATCACCGGCGGCCAAGGACGCACCCTGTCGTGCGGGGCGGTGCGGCCGGGCCGGATGCACGACCAGACCGCGATCCGCACCGAGGGCATCGCTGAACAGTTCCGGCTCTACCCACGCGTGAAAGCCGAGGCCGGCGAAGGCTACCGGGGACTTGCCAACGACCTCCCCGGCCAGGTGAGCGCTCCGCCCCGCAAGCCGGAGAACCTCGGCGAAGGAGCGATCACCGAACAGTACGGCTGGCGGCAGGCCAAGCGCCGCCAGTCCTCCCGGCGGATCGCCGTCGAACACGCAAACGCCGAACTGCGTCAATGGCGCCCCTTGCAGCGCTGGACAGGACGCCGCCAGGACTACGCCGCGACACACTGCGCGATCGCCGGCCTGGCCTCTGACCGCGCCGCCAAACGAGCCGCCCGCCACCGGCCCAGCACCGAACTGGTGCCCGCCTTCCCCACAGACTGCTGAACCGTCCGACCCACATATCACGCCGGCATGCCCCGATCCCAATCGCGGGGAAGGTCGTAAGCCGCCGTTCGGCGCGATCCTCCCACCGTTCGAAGTGCCTGCAGGGAAAGCGCCGGATAGGACGTTATGACGCGTGCTGTGACATCGCTCGCGCACCTCAGCCGCTCGCGCGGCGCCGTCAGCAGCCTGACACACTGGCCTGGTGATGCGGAATGCCTGGGACTTGCACGCTAGTGAGTGGATCTCATGGGCCCGCGCGCCGGGCCACGACAGCTACTGGCGCTTCCACCGCGAGGCATTCCTCCCGCTCGTTCCCCCGCCGGAGCGGCTGACTCTGGACATCGGGTGCGGGGAAGGCCGGCTCACGCGTGACCTGTCCCGGCTCGGTCACCGGGTCCTCGGGATCGACGCCTCGCCGACGATGGTCACAGCCGCCGCCTCCGTTCCCGGCGCTGCCGGGCGGGTGGCTGCCGGTGATGCCGCCGCGCTGCCGGTGGCCGACGCCGCCGCGGACTGTGCCGTGGCCTTCATGAGCCTGCAGGACATCGACCATATGGAACAAGCGGTGGCCGAGGCCGCCCGCGTTCTGGTGCCCGGCGGCCGGCTGGTGATCGCCGTCACCCACCCGGCCAACACGGCCGGGAAGTTCGCTCCCGGACCCGACGAGGCGGCGCGGCCGTTCGTCATCGACGGGTCATGGTTCAAGCGCCGAGCCCTCGCCGACACCTGCGAGCGGGATGGCCGCACCATGACGTTCCACTCCCAGCACCGCCCGCTCCAGGCCTACACCGAAGCCCTGGCGGACGCCGGATTCCTCATCGAGCGGATCCGGGAGGTGGGCGACCCCAGCCCCGCCGACAAGTGGCACAGGATCCCGCTGTTCCTCCACATCCGCGCCCTGCGCTCGTAAGACGCAACATCAGCAGTGCTCACATGGGAATGCCCCGCCCGGCATCGACCCCGGGGTCCTTGCGCCAGCCGAGTCCGATACGAAGTGATTACGGAAGGTAGCGGCCTGTAGAGGCGACACGCGCGTTGACCCGCCGTTCTGCGTAGCCGTCGGCCCGATTCCGATCAGGACGCTGGCCGCCCAGATCTGGGCATTCTGCGCCCGCGAGCCGGAGAGGCAGGGATCGCTGGCTTACTCCTGGGGTCTGGCCGGTTCCCCGCAGGCGGCCGAGTCTACCGCACATGCCAGCTCGGAACGTCATGGAGACAGCCGGGCCGAGGTCTGACGCCGAACGACAGGCCGTTAGTGCGGACGCTCGAGGCTGATGACGACATTGCCGGTTTTCTGCCCTGTCTCGACGTACCGGTAGGCCTCGACGATCTGATCCAGCGGATACGTCCTGTCGATGACCGGCTTGAACTGTCCGGACTCGATCAGTTCCTTGATATACCTCACCATGAACTGGTCATGCTTCGGAATAGGGAACGTGACCTTCTTGCCGCCATGCACCGGGGCGATGAGCGCCAGGAACGGATTCTGGGCCAGCGGACCGAGCTCCGAGGGAGATGTAGATTCCGTCCGGTTTCAGAAGCCGTTTGCAGTGGCTGAAGGAGCTCTTGCCCACCGCGTCGAGGACCACGTCGTATTGCTGCTCGTCCCTGGTGAAATCCCCGGCCGTGTAGTCGATGACCCGGTCGGCGCCCAAGCCCCTGACCAGCTCCATATGGCCAGTGTCGCAGACCGCGGTCACGTTGGCACCCAGGCTCTTCAGCAGCTGGACCGCCGCCGAGCCGATAGCACCGGTTGCGCCGTAGACCAGGACATCCTGCCCGCTGCGGATCTTTGCCGCCCTGATATGCGCGAGGGCATAGTGCGAACCCTCGGTACTGGGAGCGGCCTCCTGGTAGGTCACGTTCGCCGGCATGGTCGCGAGCGAACCGTCCGCGGGAATCGACATGTACTCGGCATGAGCACCGAACGGGCCCTCGTTGTATCCGAACACCTTGTCGCCGACCTCGAAAGACGTGACGCCGCTGCCGACCGCCTCGACCACTCCCGCGAACTCATTGCCCAGGACCGGCGCCCGTGGCCTGATAAGCCCGGTGAACAATCTCATGAAGAAGGGCTTGGCAGCCCGGCAGGCGCAGTCCGTCCGGTTCACCGTTGTCGCGTGAACCTTGACGAGCACCTCGTTGTCCCGGGTCGCCGGCTTGTCCACTTCTGAGATCAGGACCACTTCGGGCGGGCCGAATCTCGTCTGGACCGCCGCCTTCATGGGCGGAGCTTAGCGAAACCGCCCTGGGGCCCGGAAGCTCACTCAACAATGAGCTTCCGCAAGCCGTCACGGAACGTGATGACATCGCAAGGCTGGCCGCGCGCAGTGCCGCCGTTCTGGCGCATGTCCCTGCTGCTCGGCGCGGCTGACCGTAGCGCTCAGATCGGGTCAATGTGCGCGCAGGGCCGATGGCCGCCGGAGCCGGCGGCTGGCTATGGGGAGCCGGGTAGGTGGTCGTAGAACTCGCGCAGCGCATCGGCGTAGCCTGACGGATTCTGCAGCCAGTGCACGTGACCAGAATCCTGCAGCGTCACCTGAATGGCGTGCGGAAACCGGCTTCTGACGATCTGGGTGCCGTCTGCGAAGATGTCGGAGGCGCCGTACAGGACCAGTGCGGGCCCCTGGTAGGCCGATGCTCCCTTGAGCGCGTCCGGGTGTTCCCGTGAGAGCGCCCGGTCGGTCTTGATCATGGCTACCGCAGAACCGCCGGCCAGCCACGCCGGGTCAGGGTCGGGTGCAGATCCGGGGTCCGGAAAGTAGTTGTGCCACGTCTGGGTCATCACGTGACGCATCGACCAGGCCCGGACCGGGCCGGGGATCACCAGGCCCGAGCCGTAGGCGTAGAAGCGCAGGGTGCCCCGGATTCCCGCGCGGGCATGTTCGATGCGGAAGGATTCACGCTTGGTTCGCTTCCACTGACCGCCGACGCCGAGCGAGGAGCTGACCAGGACGAGGCTGCTGACCTGGTGCGGGTAGGCAGAGACGTATGCCTGAGCGAGCAGACCGCCCCAGGAATGCCCCAGCAGGTGCCAGGACGCGACGCCCGCGTGAGTCCGGATGGCCTCAATATCGTCCAGGTAGGCGGTCAGCTCGTACCGCCCGTCACGGCACGCGGATCGACCGGTTCCGCGCTGGTCGAAGCTGATGCACCGGAACCTGGGCAGCATCGGGGCCGTTGCGGCCTGCAGGTAGTCCGGCACTCCGGGGCCGCCGTGTAGCAGGAGCAGCGGTTCGCCGTCGTCACGACTCTGCCGTACCGCCAGGACAGCGCCGGCCGATTCCGCGAAGAACTGCTTCATGCCCGCATCCTGGCGCCGGGCCTGCCCGGACGGAAAGAGCCGTTAGCCCCGAGCCCGGTACCGCCTTTCATCGGCCGCGTCGTTCGGGCTCGCCCCGTGTCCGGCGCGGACGCGAGCCGTCTGTGCCTTGATGGGTGCCCGCCCGGGTTCGGTGTATGAGATGCCGACCGCGAGGTTGCCGGGCAGGTGGCCGTCAGCGCCGGTGAGCAGAGTGCACTTTTGCTGAGGGTCTTTCGCCTCTGGTGGCCCCGCCCGAAAGGACGCAACTTAGCTGTCATCGGCCATCTTGCGGCCTTGGAGGTGAGAGCAATGAGCGCCTCGGGGGTGCTGCGGGACGCCCGGCTGCGGGCATCGGCGAGACGCAAGGCGGCCAGACCGGATACCCTGACCGCGCGCGTGGCCGGAGCGCTGCTCATCGCTGCGACCGCCGCCAGCTTGCTCAGCACGGCACTGCTGAACCCCGTCTTCACCGGTTCTGACTATCTCGTCAAGATCTCCGCACATCAGGACCGGATCCTGGCAGGTGGGTTCTTCCAGATCGTCGCGGCCCTTGCCAGCGCGGGGATCGCCGTGTCGCTCTATCCGGTCCTGAGAAGATACGGTGAGGCTCTGGCGCTCGGGTCGGTCGGCTTCCGGCTCCTTGAGGGCGCGCTCTATCTCGTCGCGGCCATCGGCACGTTCCTGTTGCTGCAGGTGGGCCAGGACGCAACGGCCGGATCCCCGGTTCCGTCGTACCTGCGGACCTCCGGCGCGCTGTTGCAGACCTTTCGAGACCAGGCCGGCCTGACCGGGGTTCTGGCGTTCTACCTGGGCGCCTCGATGTACTACTACGTGTTCTACCGATCCCGGCTGATCCCCCGGTGGTTGTCGGGGTGGGGACTGGCGGGAACCGCGTTGGGTGCCTTGGCCGGGCTGCTGGTTCTGTTCCGCGTGACCGGTTACATGTCGGCGCCCCAGGTTGCCTTGAATCTTCCCATCGGCGTGAACGAGATGGTGCTGGCGATCTGGCTGCTCGTTCGGGGCTTCGGCTCCCCGGCGACCGGGTCCGCGCCAGTCGCAGGGGGAGTGACGAGGGCGCCCGGGCCGGCGCCGGCAATCTAACTGGCACCGCGTTCACCCCTGAGCGGTGAGAACGTATCATCAGGGGCAAACGTGCGCGACCAGGAGCGTTGGGCAGCCGGGTGCTGATGACGGCGTCGTAGCGTGCTGGGCAGAACGCAGATCTCCCAGGCACCAGCCGGAATAGTTCAAGATCAACATGTGCCAGCCCCAGATGAATGGCTCGGCCTCATGCACGACCAGCTCCTGGCCCAGTCTGCCGTCGACCGGCTCACCTCCACCTGCCACGAGCTCGTCATCGAAGGCGACTCCTACCGCAAGCGCCAGCGCCCCAGCCCGGGCTTCACCTAGCGCAGGACACGCTAGCGGCTGATGCCCCCAGTGGCCCGGAACCGGCCTGCGGCACCGGGCAGCAGGCCGCGTGAGCACCGACCCGGCGCTTCGGCAAGGAGGCGGCTTCGCCGCCACTCACCTTCAAAAAAGCTGCCGCGCTCAGGCCGGGAACACGCCGGTATCCGCGCAGCTGCTGAGCGGAGACATCGCCTACGTGCAACTGCCCGGGTTCTTCCCCGGCGCGGCAGACCAGGTGCTGCAGGCGATAACGAACCCGGCCAAGGGCGCCAGGCTGCGCGGGCTGATCCTGGACCTGCGCGGCAACGGCGGCGGCGACCCTGAAGTCTCCCGGCTGCTCGGCGCCTTCACCCACGGCGCGGCCTACGTCTACCTCTGCGACGTGCACGGCAGCTGCGCCGCCACCTACACCGACACAGACGTCCCGCTACTGCACCTGCCACTGGTCGTGCTGACCGACCGCAACTGCGTCTCGGCGTGCGACGCGTTCAGCGGGGCGGTGAAGGACCTGCGGCTCGGCACCCTGGTCGGCACCAGGACCGGGGGCATCCTGTCCGGCCCCGCAGCCGCTTACCTGCTCGATGACGCCAGCCTGATTATCCTTCCGCCAATGTACGCATCCGGCGCCGACCACGAGATCATCGACGGCATCGGCGTCGCGCCGGACTATTACCTCCCGCTCACCGCGCAAGACCTGTCCACCGGGCACGACCCCGGCATCGCCAAAGCGCTCACCCTGCTCGGCGGCTAACCCGCACCAGCCAGGCGGCACGCAAGCGGCAGGTCATGCGCATGCCCGGCCGCGCGGCGGCGAAGATGGAGAAGGCTCCTGCCTGCTTCGCGCCGCGCGGCCGGCGAGGTCAACCCGGCGCCCGGGAACTGCCCCGGGACGGCAGCGACGTGCGCAGGACGGCTCGTGATCCAGCGACGGCATGGATGCCTCCCCGCTGACAGGAGGCCACGCGCGGTCCACGCCCGTGAAACCGCCGTGCATCAGGCTCCCTACAAGGGAGGAACGGGTGGCCGGGCGTGTCCAGGCTGCGCGCGTGGCGTGATGGCCCGATCCCTGCCGGGGCCCGGCGTGATGCGGTGTGCTGCCCGGTCCGGTGCCGCGCCGGGCCCGGTACCGGTTCCTGCGAACCGCCGGCCGTCGGCTGGGCCGGAAGACCTTGACTGACTGGAACAAGGTCCTTCCCTCAGCAGCCATCCGGCCCTGGTGCGGTCAACGGGGTCCGTTGAGCCTGAGCTTATGGAGTGATCGCCGACATGGAGGATCAATCTCCGTGGACGCCTGGCGCGTCTTCGCGCCGGGAGGTGGCAGTCCCGCTCCATCTGCACGCAGTGGAAAGGAGGAAGGGACAGCGCCGGCAAGCAGCAACGGCATTCCGGGTCTTCGCTGCTAACCGCACGGAATCACCTCCGGGGCGTGCCGCCGGAGAGGAGTCATCCGATGATCGAGGTACGAGGGCTCACCAAACGGTACGGCGAGACGACCGCCGTCAGCGACCTGTCGTTCGACGTGATGCCGGGCAAGGTGACGGGCTTTCTCGGCCCGAACGGAGCGGGCAAGACCACGACCATGAGGCTGATCCTGGGCCTGGACTACCCCAACGCGGGCACGGTCCACATCGACGGCAAGCCATACGCGAGCCTGGCCTACCCCATGCGCGAGGTGGGCGCGCTGCTCGACGCCAAGGCGGTGCACGGCGGCCGTTCGGCCTATAACCACCTGCTCTGCCTGGCCCAGACCAACAACCTGCCAAGGAAGCGGGTCGGCGAGGTGCTCGAGCTGGTCGGCCTGACCGAGGTGGCGGGCAAGCGGACCAAGGGGTTCTCCCTCGGCATGAGCCAGCGGCTCGGCATCGCCGGCACCCTGCTCGGCGACCCGGCGGTGCTCATGTTCGACGAGCCGGTCAACGGGCTGGATCCGGAGGGGATCTTGTGGATCCGGAACCTGATGAAGGCGCTGGCGGCCGAGGGCCGCACGGTGTTCGTGTCCAGCCACCTGATGTCGGAGATGCAGAACACCGCGGATCACCTGATCGTGATCGGCCGCGGCCAGCTGCTCGCCGAGTGCACCATGGAGGAGTTCATCGCCCGCGCCTCCGGCCAGACCGTCCGGGTGGCCACCCCGCAGGCTGACCAGCTGGCCAAGGCGGTGGCCGAGGCGGGCGGCAGCGCGGTCAGCGGCGGCAACGGGACGCTGATCGTATCCGGGCTGGTCGCCGCCCAGGTCGGCGACCTCGCGTTCGAGCACCTCGTGCGGCTGCACGAGCTGACCGTGGTCCGGGCCTCGCTCGAGGCGGCCTTCATGGAGCTCACCGCGGACAGCGTGGAGTACCGGGCCGGGGTCGAAGGGGCCCGGGGCCAGCCTGCGGGTCCGGGCCAGCCGGGGCAGCCGGGGCAGGAACTCGCCGGGCACGGGCGGCCCGGCGACGACGGGAGGAGCTGACCATGGCCACCATCACCCGGCAGGCGCCGGTCCTGCCCGCGCCGTCCGGCCGGGCGGGGTTCGGCGGGACCCTGCGCTCGGAGTTCACCAAGATCCGCTCGGTCCGCTCGACCTACTGGACGCTGCTCATGCTGTTCGCGATCAGCGTCGGGCTCGGCGCGGCGATCAGCGCGGTCGTCGCGTCCGACTGGTCGCAGCCCCAGGGACCCGGCGCGCAACCGAACATTTACGACCCCACCCAGATCAGCATCGCCGCGCTGCTCTATCTCGGCCAGCTGGTCATCGTGGTGCTCGGCGCGCTGGTGCTCACCGCCGAGTACTCCACTGGGATGATCCGGACCTCGCTGATCGCGATGCCCCGGCGGATCGTCCTTTACCTCGCCAAGGCGGCGGCCTTCGCCGCCGTCGCCCTGGCGGTCTCGCTGGCGACGGCGTTCACCGCGTTCTTCCTCGGCCAGGCGCTGCTGGCCAGCTCGCACCATAGCGCCACCCTGGCCGGGCCCGGCGTGCTGCGCGCCGTGATCGGCAGCGCGCTGTACCTGACCCTGTGCGGCCTGTTCGCGTTCGCCGCCGCAGCGATCATCAGGAACACCGCGGCCACCATCACCGCGATGCTCGGCCTGCTGTTCGTGATCCCGGTCCTGGTGAACCTGCTGCCGCCCAGCTGGGGCAACGACCTGGCGCGGTGGCTGCCGACCTCGGCAGCCCGGGCCATCTCGGCCACGGTAGGGCCGCAGGACCCGCACCTGTTCTCCCCGTGGGGCCAGGTCGCCGTGTTCGCCGTCTGCACCGCGGTCCTGCTGGTCGTGGGAGGCATCCTGTTCCGCAAGCGGGACGCCTGAAAGGCGAGGATAAGGCAGAGGCCCTGGCCGTGATCATCCGCACAGCCGCTGTGGCTGCTCCGGAGCGCGTCGGGTGGCTGGCCACTGAGGCTCAGACCGCTGCTCGCCCGGTCAGGTTTTCGTTCTTGCGGAACAACCCGCTGGCCGGGATAGCCGAGGCGGTAGCGGCGGCTGATCCGGAGCGCGCCGTAGCCATCGCCCGCTCGATCGAAGATACGTTCTCGCGGTCGGGTGCGCTGGTGAGGATCGCCCAAGTGGTGGCGGCGACTTGATGATGCGTCATTTGGGTGGCGAGGCGGCTCGTCCGGGGCCTGGTGTCGGCGGTACTGCTCGTCGTCGCGGTGACCGCGTTCGCGGATCCGGGCATGGGGGCGATCGCTAGACGGCAGGCGCCCGACCGCCTAATCTCAGGCTGATGATGGCAGCGATGCCCGTCACCTCGGCCGGCCAGGACGTGGCCCGGCGGCTGATGGACGACGGCTATGTGGTCGTCACCGGCATGCTGACCCCGGACGGAGCGCAGGCCGCCCGCGCTGACCTGGACCGGGTGCTGCGAACCACCCGGACCGGGCGGAACTCCTTCGAGGGCTTCGACACGCAGCGGATCTACGCCCTGTTCGCCAAGACCCGCGCGTTCGACGCGCTCGCCACCGGCCCGCTGCTGCTCAGCGTCCTGGACCAGGTACTCGGCCATTACCAGCTCAGCGCCCCGGTCGGCATCTGCATCGGGCCTGGCGAGAAGGCGCAGATCCTGCACCGGGACGACGCCATCTACCCGGTGCCCGAGCCGCATCCGCCGCTAGTGGTCAACACCATGTGGCCGCTGGATGAGTTCACTGCGGAGAACGGGGCCACCAGGTTCATCCCCGGCAGCCACCAGTGGGAGCCGGGCCGGCAGCCAGGCTCGGACGATCCGGTGGAGACGGCCGTGATGTCACCCGGATCGGCCCTGTTCTACCTGGGCAGCCTCTGGCACGGAGGCGGCGCGAACCAGACCACCCGGCCGCGGCTCGGCGTGATCTTGGAGTACGCAGCCGGCTGGCTGCGGCCACAGGAGAACCACTGCCTGGCCGTGCCCCGTGACATTGTCCGTGAGCTGCCGGAACGGCTGCAGGAACTGCTCGGCTACAACATCTACCCGCCGTTCGTGGGGTACGTTGACGGCAGCCACCCGCGCCGGGTGCTGTCGGCAGGTTCCTAGCCGCCGGGTGCCGACCCGGCCGTCATCGGCCATGCCCGCGCTTGCTGGTGGGCTGTAACAGATGTGGCGCGTCGGGCGCTTAACTGGTGAAAGGTTCATTCCCGCGCGGGGCCCGGCTCTCCCCCACCCCCCAGGCCGGGCCCCGCGATTATGCGCTTCCGCCGAACCGCGGTCGGGCCCACCTGTCGTTCTGGCACAGTTCACTGGTGCTCGGCGCGGCGCCGCTCTCGTCCGGTAGATCACCCGGCTTGACCAGCCGATTAGCCAGTCAGGACGGCCTGGGAGCTGGGCGCCCAGCGGATCCACCGCGATCACCTGCCCGGCAACTGGGGTTGGCGTAATAGCCTGGAGGTACCGATGGGCACGCGATCAGCGCTGCACCGGTTCGTGGGAGGGCCAGATGCGTATCAGCGATGTGCTTCGCGTCAAGGGCACGCGGGTCGTCACCGTCACTCCGGACACCAAGGTGCGGCGCCTTCTGGCGGTGCTCGCCGAACATCGGATCGGCGCTGTCGTCGTCTCTCGCGACGGCATCTCGGTCGACGGGATCGCCAGTGAGCGGGACATCGTCCGGGCGCTGGCCGAGCGAGGCGCCGCGGTGATGTCCGAGGAGGTCACGACCATCTATACAGCCGAGGTGCACACGGTCACGCCACAGACCCCGCTCGAGGAGGTCATGCGCATGATGACCGTGTACCGGGTGAGGCACGCGCCGGTCGTGGCGGATGGCGGCTTGCGCGGGATCGTGAGCATCGGCGACGTGGTGAAGAACCGCATCGACGAGCTCGAAACCGAGCGGGCCGCATTGACCGACTACATCACTGATGCCCGCTGACAGGCCGGCTCAGCCTGCAGACGCAGCTGCGGTCAGGCGATCTCGATGTGTCCGGCGTTGTTCCCTAACTGGCCGTCTGCCGGGAACAGCGCGATGGACGCGGTGAAGGTGTGCAGGAAGTTCTGCCCACCCACCGGTCCGAGTTCTCCGTCGCAGAAGAACCCCGCTACCGGGATCTGACCCAGCATCGTGGCGAGAAGCCCGGCGTCGTGGTCCGGTTCGGGAAACAGCCGCGATCCGCGGCCGGTGCAGGTGAACAGCAGCGCCCCGGCAGCCCCGCGGCCGCCGAGGGCGGCGCGCGCCCGTTCCAGGCCATGCCGCAGATCCTCATCGGCCGAGCGGGCGTCCCGGACGTGGAACTGTACGGTCTGGCCCGCCTCTACCTCCTCGCCCACCGCGATGGCTCCAGAGGCGGGGTCGGCGCCGATGATGCCGCGGATCAGGAAGTCGCCCTGACGCGGTTCGGCCTGGTACTCGTCGATGACGATCCCCAGGTGCGCGCCTTGGGCGAGCAGCTCCCGCTCCCGGCCAGGCAGCGCCGCGGCCAGCTCCCGCAGCCGCGCCAGCGGCGGACGTCCGCCGAGCTCGACGATCAGGTTGCCGTCGGCCCGGGTGACGGTGTAAGGGTCACCAACCGGGCGGCATCCCTGCGCCACCAGGGGCTGGACCTCTGCTCGCGGCAGGTGAGCACCGACGGCGCCCTGCGAGAGCACCTGGCCGTCCAGGAACAGGCGGCTCTGCCGCAGCCGCAGCCCGCCGCTGGCCAGGCCGCCCATGACCACCGCTCCTGGGACGTGCTCGTTCAGGTGGGTCAGCAGGTCACCGGCCGGGAAGGTGACCGGGTCGCAGATCATCAGGTGAACGCCCGCCGGATCCGGCCCGAACCGGTAGCCTCCGAAGGCGCCACCGCTTGCGGTCCGGACGAACTCCATGGCGAATGTCTCGACCGGGCCAAGCCCGGCGGCGAGCCACAGCGAAACGGCAGGCTCGGACTCGATCTCGCGGGCGCCGCCGGCCACCGCCTCGGCCACGCAGCCGATGAGCGGCACGCCGCCGAGCTCCTCGGCCACCGCCGCGACCAGGACCTGAGCCGAGCCGAAGAAATGAGCCGAGGCGAGCAGGACCGCGAACGAGGGGGACAGGTCCCCGAGCGACGCCCGGGCCTCCCTGACGGCCCGGCCCGCCGCCTCACCAGCGTCCGCGGCCAGGACGAGGGCTCCTCCCGCCTTCACCAGCCCAGGTTACCCGGGGATCCGCCCCAGCCCAGGACCGTCGCGGTCGTCGAGCTGTTCGACGGAGCGCGCGGCCAGTACCGTCAACGGCCGGTCATTCGCTCGAGGTGTTCGGGGTAACGGGCTCCTTGCACCGTGATCTTCGAGGCAGCACCCTCGATCTCAGCGAGATCGTCGGACGTTAGGTCAATTCCGGCTGCGCCGATGTTCTCGTCGAGCCGCTCCAGCCTGCGGGTGCCGGGGATCGGGACGATCCAGGGCTTCCGGGCGAGCAGCCAGGCGAGTGCCAGCTGGCCGGGCGTGACCTTCTTCCGTGCTGCGATGCTGCGCAGCAGATCAACCAGGGCCTGGTTCGCGGACCGGGCGTCGGGGGCGAACCGGGGAATCGTGTTGCGGATGTCGGAGCGGTCGAACGTCGTGCTCGGGCTGATCTTCCCCGTCAGGAAGCCCTTCCCGAGAGGGCTGTAAGGGACGAAGCCGATGCCGAGTTCCTCCACCGTCGGCAGCACCTCCGCTTCGGGGCGTCTCCACCACAGTGAGTACTCGCTCTGGACCGCCGCGACCGGATGGACTGCGTGCGCGCGGCGGATGGTCAGCGGGGCTGCTTCGGAGAGCCCGAAGTGCTTCACCTTCCCCGCTCCGATCAGGTCCTTCACCGCTCCGGCCACGTCTTCTATGGGCACGTCCGGATTGACCCGGTGCTGGTAGAACAAGTCGATGGCGTCGACCCTGAGCCGCTTGAGTGAGGCGTCCGCGACCTGCTCGATGTGTTCCGGCCGACTGGACAGGCCCACCTGGCGGCCGTCGGAGTCGAACGCAAACCCGAACTTGGTGGCTATCACCACGTGCCCGCGGAAAGGCGCCAGGGCTTCGCCCACGAGTTCGGAGTTGACGAACGGGCCGTATACCTCGGCGGTGTCGAAGAACGTGATGCCGCGCTCAACCGCGGACCGCACCAGCGAGATCATCTCCCGCCGGTCTCCCGGCGGCGGGCCGTAGCTCTGGCTCATGCCCATGCAGCCGAGCCCGATGGCCGAAACTTCCAGACTGCTGGTTCCAAGCCTGCGCTTTTGCATCGTGAGAGCTCCTGTTTCCGAGGGGACTTCTTCGCGCGGTCAGCGGTGGTGGTATTCGTCGTCGGTTACGTGCTCTCCCCAGTCCGCATCTGGTCGCTCGTCTCCGGGGACGGATTCGGTGATGGACAGGTGGGTCATGAAGTGGTCGGGGGCGGCGGGCGCCTGTGCCCCGGCCAGCAGGGCACGTCACGATCTTGGCCAGTCCTGACGACAACGATGGAACATTGATGCCGCAGGCACGACACCGATGTTCCATCGTTGTCGTTACTGCCGCGGGCGGGGTGTCCGGTATATGGCGTTATATCCGATCCGGACGCGCTGCGGGTCAGGGTATTGCACAAACGCCCCGTCACCATAACCAGATGCCAGACAGACCCGCGGATCTCGCCGCGGACGTCCTTCCTGGTGGTCACGTTCTCAGGATACGGAGGCTCTCGGCGGGAGGGCGGCCCCGGTCAAGCGGGCGCGCGCGGTCGCGGTGTGGGCGATGGGCGGCGCCGTCGCGTCTACCTCCGGCCCCGTTAATAGGCTTGTTACCGAAATATCTGAGATCAATCGATCAACATTCTTGACAATTTCCTGATAAGCTTCTTCCCGGTAAAGTTCCCTTTCCGATTCGGCATAGACAATCCTACCCGGTTCGCCAACATCGGCGACTGACCATATGCGCGGGCTAGCAGGAAAGGTCACGCACTGCAGGCACTCGTCGTAAACTCTTTGATTCATGCAGACTGTAATATGAGCTTTCTCCAGACGCGACTGGGTCAGCTGATCTCCATAGCCGGCTTTGGCAAATTCTCGTATGCCGTGCCTCTCAAGAAGTTCGAGCGTCATTCTGTAGTAGGCCAGATTCCTTACTCTATCCAATGCCGCAGTCGTCCCGCTTGACATAACGCTTGAATCCTTAATCTCAAGCGAGTTCAGATAAGCCTCGGCAATAATGCTCCTGAACGAGTTGCCTCGGCATATGAAATGGATAATCATCCAGTTATCCTAGCAAACTTGGTGTTTCTGGTACAACATCGTACTGGTTAACGAATGCCCGCTATTTGCAGTCATGGCCGGCGCGCCCGGGCAGCTCCTTGATGTAGAGGTACCGGTGCCCGGCAAGCTCCCACACCGCCTCCGTCGCGTTCGGGAAGAACGCGGGTCCGGAGCCCAGCAGCCGCTGTGGGAGTGTATGACGCGGCACCCCTCCGCCGGACGGACCCGGCCAGCCGCATTAAGACGCCGAACGAGCTCGGCGACACTGGACCCTGAGCTCGTTCGGCCTCACCGCCTCAGAGCGCGGGCACCTTCGACCATTCGTCGCAGCGAGCGGCAGCTTCTGTGTCGGTGCGGCGCTTTCGTTGGGGCAGCGCTGGGGATGAGTAGATTGCTGCAGGACAAAGGACGGCAGTCCGCAGGAAACGGAGCATGGGGGTCGAGATGCCGTGGTTTCCGGAGTTCACCAGTGCCGTGGAGCTGGCGCGCAGGCGGACTCGTGCCGCAGGTCAGGCCGATCCGGTCGCGCAGTACTTCACCGCGCTGAACCACGGTGACACCCACGTTCTGGAGACTGCGTGGCCTGGCGAGGTAGTTATCTACGATCCCCGGGCCGGCGAGGTCCGCGACCATAAGCAGCTGCGGCGGTTCGTCAGCCAGAATAAAACCTGGCTGGCCGAGCGCCACGCCCGGATCGAGACCGTGGCCTCCACCGTCGCCGACGGGCGGGCCGTGGTAGAACTGCTGGCGCACCTGGCCGGTGACGGGCCGGAACTGGCCTGGCCGATAGCGGTCGTCGCCGAATCCCCCGACGACTCCTCGGTGGTGTTCCGCACCTACTGCAGCCAATGGCCGGTGGACGGACGGCGCCACCTCCGGCCTCCCGTACTCAAGCCCGGGCAGGTCCATCCCGGAGATGTCGTGGGACGCTACCAGGCCGCGCTGGACGCTGGTGACGCCGAAGCGATCGTGAACACCTTCGAGCCCGACGGGTACTTCCGCGAGTCCATCGGCCCGCACTACGTCCACTGCGGCACCCCTGAGCTCCGCTCGTACTTCGCCATGTGCTTCAGCGCCGGCGGCGGCGTCGGCCACCAGAACTGCGCCGTGACCGACGACGGCGTGCGCTGCGCCCTGGAGTACAACTGCGTCCGCTGGGGCAGCCACGACCTGCCGCCCCAGGCGGGAATCGGGGTCTACGAGCGCGGCCCGGACGGATTGCTGGCTGCGGCCCGCGTCTATGACGACGTCGTAGCACCCGTCGGAAACCCCTGAGACGGGGCGTGGGTCAGCGGGATCCGTGGCCGTCGGTGGTGCGGTCAGGATGGCGGGTACCAGCGCGGCGAGCATCGGCCGCAGCATCCGTGCCGACGGCGGCACCGCCGAGATAATCTGCGCCGACGTCGCCGATGAGCAGCAGGTGGCCGAGCTAATCGCCGCGATCACCGGCCGCCTCGGCCCGGTCGATGTGCTGGTGCTCAACGCCACCGGCCCACCCGGCCGGGCGGGGCACCCAGGGTGTCGGCAATCTAGTACCGCGTCAACGGACGTTTGCCGGCTGCGAAGATAGTCCGGCTATATGCGGATCCTTGCCGCCTGGCGCCGCCGCGGGTCGAGCGACATGACCGCCAGGGCCAGACCAGCAGGCCGGTGGCCGGCGCGGGAGAACCTGACGATGGCGGTGCCGATGAGGGTTACCTCCGCTATGTGGTCACGGCGGCCGACATTTACCGGGCAATCCCGCTCGCGCACCCGCATCTGCATGGCGGCGATCACCACCCCCTCGGCGCCGAGCCGCCTGACGTCCCTTTCCAGCTGGAACCTGGCGTCGTGCCGGGACTGAGTGACCAGCTCGGTCCAGCCGGTGACCTCGGCGTTGCCTGAGCCCCAGCGAGCCTGGCGGGCGGTCGTCCGGTCATCGTGCCGCGCCCCGATCGAGATACCCAGGACAAGCCCGGCGGGTACCCAGCCCTGCGTGACCAGCTTGGCGAAATCCTGACCGGACACATCGGAGGAAAACGGTGCCCGTTGCCCGTGCGCGGCGCCCGGCGCGCGGATCGCGGTGCCGATGGCCGTGAACTCCAGCCCGCCGAGGGGAAACGATCCCCTCGACAACCGGACGCCCACCACCCCATGCCCGCCAAGCTGGGCGCACTCGGCGGTCATCCGGCTGATGGCCGTGTGGCGGGCCTGGTACATGGCCTGCACAAGCGGACCGAACGACCCGGAACGGTCCCGCCCGGATACCTGGGTCGCCGACCCGGCCGGCATCTCCTCACCGGAGGACCCCCGAACTCCAGGGCAGCTATACCCGCTGGCGGACCCAGCGCTGTAGACGGCCGCGCCGAACACCTGCCCGACGGACTCGAAGCCCACGCTGCGGATAGCCGCGAACTCATCCGACGTCAGCGCCGAGCCCCACGTGTTTCTGGACCGGCTTCCCGCGATCCGGGCCTCAGCTACGGCGGGCACTTCGTCGCTCACGCCCCCAGCCTAGGCCTCCTCCCCGCCATCAGGCTGGCGCCGAGGACTGCCGCGCCGGGCAAGTTGGGTCTGTCAAGTTAACGGTGTAACTTCTTTCTCTGTTGTTACTTGCGTCCCGCGCTGAGGCGGCCGTCGAAGGTGATGTCGAAGGCGTTCAGGGCGGCCTTCCACCGGTTGGTCCAGCG
>Ga0074046_10001158_pt1 | contig 24335 bp, 30 predicted proteins | sample BogForMeECP23OM3_FD_94441 | JGI IMG/M metagenome (GOLD analysis project Ga0074046, IMG submission 94441) | Bog forest soil microbial communities from Calvert Island, British Columbia, Canada - Bog Forest MetaG ECP23OM3 | ecosystem: Environmental > Terrestrial > Soil > Wetlands ...
GAGTTCTGATGAATTAATATGTTACTATAGAAAATCAAGGAGCCGGAATGAACAAAATTTTAGAAAGAAACGCTCTTAAAAACGAACTGGAAGAACTGCGGAAGAAAGGGAAAAAAATCGCTTTCACCAATGGCTGTTTTGATATCCTGCATGTCGGTCATGTCCGTTATTTACGCGAAGCAAAAAAAACCGCCGATGTGCTGGTGCTTGCTCTCAACAGTGATTCTTCCGTCCGGTCAATCAAGGGAGAAAAAAGGCCGATATTGAATGAAAACGAAAGAGCTGAACTTCTTGCCGCTCTTGAATTTGTTGATTTTATTACAATATTCGAGGAATTAACGCCGCTTGAACTCATTAATTGTCTGAAGCCGGACATTTTAATCAAGGGAGGCGACTGGCCGGAAGAAAAGGTTGTAGGACGGGAAGAAGTAAAAAAATGGGGAGGCCGCGTAGCAATAATTCCAGAAATCGAAGGAAAATCTACAACCAACATTGTGGAAAAGATAAAGAAACTCTATTGCATTAATAAAGAAAGTTGTTGATTTTACTTTAAATTATTTCCTTTTTTAGATAAAATAATTAAAAAATATTATTAATGAAAATTTCTCTTTACAAATAAATTTCCATTATATAATAAGGACGACCAAGTTATTACGCAAGGAGTGACTACTTTGGACAAACAGACGATTTTGAAGCAGGATAAGATGAAAGCGTATAAATTAATGCTCACTCAAAAAATAAATGAGTTATTGAGCGAAGCCGGTAAAACTGTTACCGAAATGACTAACGGTAAAGAAACCTATCCTGATCCAAACGACAGAGCGTCTCTGGAATCCGACAGAAATTTTGAATTGCGCATCCGGGACAGAGAACGCAAACTAATCCTTAAGATGCAGGAAGCTATTAAAAGAATTGATGACGGCACTTTTGGTATCTGTGAGGTTTGCGGCGGTCATATCTCCGAAAAAAGACTTATGGCAAGACCTGTTACCACTCTGTGTATTGATTGCAAAACCAAACAGGAAAAAAACGAAAAACTTAAAGGCGAATAACCTTTATAAAATAAATTTACAAAAAAAGCCTCGAAACCGGGGCTTTTTTTATTTTTAACGTCTTTGATTTCCTGTACCATTTCTAAATCAAAGATGATATTGAGGCGGCAAGGGGAAGGCGACGAGGCGTATTTTTCATATGTTGAGGAAGCCGACGACGCAGCCAACGAAAATAGCACTTTGATCTAGGAATGGTACTATGTTTATAAATGTCGCCTTGAACATTCCGTCAGACAAACTCTTTACCTATGAAGTTCCTCCCAGTCTGGAGAAGGAAGTTGACCTTGGTAAACGCGTATTTGTCCCCTTCGGCAACAGAAAACGCACCGGTTTTATTGTCGGAACAATTCCATCCTGCGATCTGAAAAAAATAAAACCCATTGCCGAGATACTCGATGATGAACCGCTTTTTAGTCAAAGCGACCTGGATTTTTACCAATGGATCGCCGGTTATTTTATGTATCCGCTGGGCAAGGCGCTGGCCGAACTGATTCCTTCCGGTTCCGAAAAAAAAGATTCCCTCTGGATAACTCCTCTTAAGCTGGAAACGGACATTCCTCATCCGCTTCCTTCCGCGCAGGAAAAACTGCTGGCATTTTTACGCCAATATCCTCAAGGCATAGCCCAAAACAGCGTAGCCAAACTGAGCTCTCTGAAAAATATTGCGCAGGCAGTAAAGAAGCTGCATCTGGCAGGATTTCTGACCATTGAAAAAAAACAAAACAAACAACTATCTCCTCACAGCCAAACAATGGTAACTCTGGAGGAAAGTAAAACCGGCGAAACAAAACTAACGGATAAGCAGAAAAAACTGATCGATTTTATTCAGACAAAAGGGCTTATATCCTTAAACGATTTGATTGAAGAATCCGGCATATCCGGCGCAGTTGTCAAAAAATTGCAGGATAAAGGAATCATTAAATTCACAGCCAGTGAAAAAATGCGCACAGCCTCTTTTGATTCAGCAATTTGTCAAAACAAAAACCCGATTATTCTCAATAGCCGGCAGAACCGGGCCATGGAAGAAATTTGCCGCTATCTGGGAAAAAATATTTTTACTCCGATCCTGCTTCATGGCGTCACAGGCAGCGGGAAAACGGAAATTTATTTAAAAACCATCGAAAAAGTTTTGAATAGCGGAGCGTCGGCTATTTACCTCGTGCCGGAAATAGCCTTAACGCCGCAACTGATATCCCGCGTTGCCGGAAGATTTGATGAACGGAAAATCGCCGTTCTTCATAGCGGCATTGCCGAATCCGTCCGCTACGACCAGTGGAGGCAAATCAAACGCGGCCTGATTAATCTGGTTGTCGGCACCCGTTCCGCTGTATTCGCACCGCTGCCGAACTTAAAATTAATTATTGTCGATGAGGAACATGATGCTTCCTACAAACAGGATGAACGGCTCTGCTATAATGCCCGCGACCTGGCGGTTCTGAAAGCAAAGATGGCTTCCGCTATTGTAATTACCGGCTCCGCCACACCCGGCGTTCGCACTTACTTTAACGCGCGGACAAAAAAATACCATCTTCTGGAATTACAACAGCGCGTGGAGGAGAAACCCATGCCTGTAGTCGAAATCATAGACATGAAAGCGCAGCAGGAAAAGTCGGGAAAAATCCCCATTCTATCCGAGGCCCTGATCGCGGCAATAGAAAAAACTCTCAGCAATAAAGAGCAGGTTCTGCTTTTTCTCAACAAGCGGGGATTTGACACCTTTTTGGTCTGCGCTGATTGCGGTTATAATTTTCGCTGCCCCAACTGCGCCGTTTCACTGAAGAATCACGTCGCGGAAGGCGTAGTCAAATGTCATTACTGCGATTACACGATAAAAGCGCTGCCGCTTTGTCCATCCTGCAGGGGCAGTCGTATTTTGAGTTACGGAGTCGGCACACAAAAACTGGAAAAAGAAATAGAGAAATTTTTCCCCCATGCCCGGATTCAGAGAATGGATTCTGATACCACTTCCCGAAAGGGAACCCAGGAGAAAATACTTCGGGCGCTGGAGATGAGGGAAATCGATATTCTTATAGGAACACAAATGATTACCAAAGGTCATGACTTCCCTTTTATAACACTGGTAGGTGTTATTTCCGCCGACACCTCTTTGAATATGCCGGATTTTCGGGCCGCGGAAAGAACTTTTCAGCTCATAACGCAGGTTGCCGGACGCGGCGGACGCGGAAATACTCCGGGCGAAGTAATCATCCAGACTTTCAATCCCGATCATTACGCGTTAAAACACGCGCAAAATCATGACTACAAAGCATTTTACGAGGAAGAAATTGATTTTCGCAAGGCTCTGCAATACCCGCCGTTTGGCCGAATAATCAACTTACGTTTGTCTTCCATAAAGAAAGACGCGTTAATTGAAGAGGCCCGCCTATTGGGGAAATCGGCCAAAAAACTGAGCGCGTTGCGGGGGAATATCGCGGAAATTATCGGTCCGGCGGAATCGCCGCTTTCTAAAATCAGAGGACGCTTTCGCTTTCAGATGCTGATTAAAGGCAAAGACATGAACGCGCTGCATCAAATCGCGCGGGAACTTATCAATAAACACAGAAACAGCCATGTTAAGATTACAGCGGATGTTGATCCGGAAAATTTCATGTAGCATGACTGTTGAAAAACGCTCATCTGCGGCGTTGCGCTGCAAACATCACCGCTCAACGTATATTTATATACGCCTCGCGGTTCTGTTCTTTGCGCGCCTTGCATCTGAACATTTTTGAACAGCCATATTTATTTTTTATCAGGTAAATCTTCGATATCTTCATAAACATCTTGTGTAAATCTAGGCGAACAAATAGTGAGGAAAACCAAATCGCCCTTGCCAATATTGGTAATGTGTTGTCGGCTTCCTCAACGTATTAAAATACGGGAGTGCCACCCGAAGGGGGCACAATAAAAAACAGATATATTCCTTACCGGTGATCTGCGCCATTATGGCGTAGATCACATACGCCTCGTCGCCTCCTCCTGGCCACCTCGATATCATCTTTGATTTAGAACCGGAATTTAAGTAAATCTTCGATATCCTCATAAACATCCTGCTTAAAACGGGGCGAACAAATAGCGAGGAAAACCAAATCGCCCTTGCCGATGTTGGTAATGCGTTGGGGGCACATCGGCGGGATAAGCACAATGTCACCGGCCACTACTTCCTGCGGCGGCAGTTTCCCGACCTCCGCGAGCCCTCTGCCGCTTATAATGAAATAACGTTCGGATGTTTTTTTAAGGCGATGCCAGCGGGTTGTTACTCCGGGCTCCACTCTTGCCCGCGCGATTGATACATCCGGATCGTCCGGCGTGTTGGACAACTTGGTAATGTAACATTTTTCGGAAGTATAGAATTCGTCTTTGAGACTTTTCCTTTTAACGGTTTCCTTCATATTATCTTTTAAGTTCACATAACGTCGCGCGGGAAACAGCGGTTCTATTAAATCTTTGTTGCCATACGGATGCCGTAAAATATCGTCTGTGCTTTGAATGTCTGTTTATACCTATAACCACCGGCGCACGCGTAAAACATAACCATCGTACGCATCGCCAAATATACTTCTGAGCGCCCTCTCTTCCGGTTGGATTTGAAATTTGTTCATATAGATGACAAAAACAGCTAATAATAAAAGAGCGTACGCGCTTTCGATGAAGAAACACCACGCGGTCAAAAGCGACAAAAGACCTACATACATTGGATTACGGGTTATAGAATATATTCCTGAAGTGACTAAAGACGTGGATGAACCGGGTTTCATTGGATCAAATGTTGTTTTGGCTTTTGAAAAACTCAACAAGCCTGCAACGCCGAACGCGGCTCCGATCGCCGCAAAGAGGATGACCATTGCGACAAGGAAAGTATCACAAATATGCATCTTTGGCAACTCGATAGAGACAAGCCACATTGCTGTAGCGACAATTGCCATTACCGCGACGGGAGGTATTTTCAGTTCAAGCTTTTTCATATTTTCTGCCATGATATAATGATCAGACTCAATTTGTTCATCAAGCACTACTAAAAGAAAGAGCCGCCTGACTTATAAAAGAGAGGCGGCTCATCCGATAAACTTTGATATTGCGCGTTAGATCTACTTTACGGCGTCTTTGAGGCCTTTCCCGGCTTTAAATACGGGAACCTTCTTTGCGGCAATTTTAAGAACCTTGCCAGTCTGAGGATTTCTTCCCACGCGGGCTTTTCTTTTCTTAACACCAAATGTGCCAAAGCCCACCAGTGTAACGGCATCGCCTTTTTTCAGTGCTTTTTTAATTGCCGCTAGTGCCGCGTCTACTGCCGAAGCCGCTTCCTTCTTAGTGCATGTAACCTTTGCCACCTCATCAATCAATTGTGTTTTGTTCATTAATCACCTCCTGTTTTATTTTAACCGCACTTCTGGGAACAAAGATAAAAAAAATAATCAAGAATGTCAATACAATAAGTTTGAAATAATCAAATTATTTGGAACTTTGAAATTATTGTCTTCCCAGAATACCAACGGCACCGGTCAGGCAAAGGGAATATTGACAACAATATTAATTCTCTTAAAAAGGCAATGTCACTGTTTTGCTAAGGATATTGTCATCCTTTGCTGCGTTCGCTGCGACGGCGATTGAGCTTCCAGCCAGCGTTTTATACGGTTGGCATCGCCGATACGGGTCATCTTGCCTTGAGAATCGAGCAGCACAATAAGCACGGGACGCTGAGCCACATTGGCCTGCATCACCAGGCATCGGCCTGCCTCGCCGGTAAAGCCCGTCTTGGAAAGACCTATCTGCCAGGTGGAATTTCTAACCAGCAGATTGGTGTTATTAAATTCCAATGAGCGCCATCCTGTATTAATAAAGGCTTTTTTACAGGTGGTAAATTCCCGGATAAGATCATATTGGTAGGCAGTATCCACCAATTTCACCAGGTCTCTGGCTGAGGAAACATTGCTGCAGGATAGTCCGGTAGAGTCCTCAAAGCGAGTCTCTAAAAGCCCCAATGACCGGGCTTTGGCATTCATGGCGGCAACGCAGGCATCCGTGCCGCCCGGATAAGTTCGCCCCAGAGCGTGCGCCGAACGGTTATCGGAAGCCATCAGGGCAAGCAGCATTACGTCTTTGCGCGCAAGCTGAGTCCCTACAGGCAGTCGGGAGTGGCTATGGCGAAGAGTGTCTATGTCTCCGGTGTCGATGGTAATCACTTCGTTAAGATCCCTGCCGGCATCAAGCACCACCATGGCGGTCATTAGTTTTGTTATGGAAGCGATGGGCAATATCGCCGTAGCCTGTTTCTGAATCAGGCGCTTACCCGTTTCCTGATCCTCTACCAATGCCGCGGCTGAGCGCAGAACCAGATTTCCTGAAATCTGTTCCGTTTTCGCGCTTGAATATTTTTTATGAGAATGATGAGAATAATGTTTTTTTGAATACTTTGAAAATCCGGTGGACACGGACGCCAGCAAGATAATAACGCACAAAACGATCATCAGAGCCGTCTTGTTGTATTTACTATCCATTCTTACTCCTTAATTTAAAGATATAAAATCTCACGTCTTGCTTCGTTATCACAGAGTACATGACACAATTTTACAAATCAGTCAATTCCTGATTTATCTTTTCAGCAAATATTATCGTGTATATTATAGCATCCGGTATCGCATCCGGTCAAACGATATCTTCCTTCCTGAAACGCAGAAATAACAACGCGCCGAGAATAAAGCAGTATACAATAATGTTGATCAGCGGATATACGGCAGCATGTTCGCCGAATTCTTCGCGACCGATAAATGAAGATGCATAATGCTGCGCGCCGGAGAGTTTCGGCCACAAATAATAAACAACCTGCAAAAATGTAAAATTTGATTGCGGGCCCTGTTGCTGCATTATCGCCTGTGCCATCATCGGATTATGGCTTAACGCGAATATCCCGTCGGCCACAGAACCAACGAAGCCAATTCCCATAATACAAAGAAAAGCGGCTATATCAGGCATCACGAGCGATAAAAGAAGCACGGTGACAACCACGAAAAGCAGATTGAAAGAGCACAGCAGTGAAGCAATAAGATATTCCGGCATGACTATTCTCAAATTTATGGATGTAATGATGAACACAATTCCATGCAGGATGAACATGAATATCATCAATAAAACCCATAAGCCTAGAACCTTACCGGCAACATACTGCCACCGGGTTATCGGTTTTGACAAGACGCTCGATTGCGTACCATTATCCCGTTCGCGTCCGAATATGCGCATCGACAGCAGAGCCGCAAGAAACATCACGCCAACGGCAATGACATGAAAAGTTATTTTCGACAACATAATGACCATTTGTCCGGCATCGAGTTCCTGCCCGTTCACGATGTAATCGCCATGATAACAACCGCGAACGAGAAATATGAACACGGCGCATATAACAGACATAACGATAAAGCTCCTCTGACGGACTTCATCGGCAATGGTATATTTGGCTATTCTGATTATCGGCAGAAGCGGTTTTGTCATCTTTATGTCAACCTTTCACAAACCTTACAAACACATCTTCCAGTGTATCACCATCTTTAACCAGGGAGGAAATTGTGTCCTTCACTAAAAGCTTTCCTTGATTGATGATTGCGGCGTTATCGCATATTTTTTCAACTTCCGACAGCAGGTGTGAATTCAGGAAGATAGTCATTCCCTGACTTTTAAGAGATTCCAGGATCAGGCGTATTTCTCTGATGCCAATGGGATCAAGACCGGATGTGGGTTCATCGAGAATTAACAGCTTTGGATTTCCGATAAGCGCGGCGCCGAGTCCGAACCGTTGAATCATGCCTTTGGAATAGGTTTCCGCTTTCGTGTGTTCCCTGCCCTGCATGCCGATAAGCCCGACAACGCGCCTGCATTGATCCGGCGCATCGGAGGGGCTTATATCCAAAAGTTCCGCGCAACGTTCCAGATATTGCCATCCTGAAAGATACGGGGGAATATGATGGTTCTCAGACAGATAACCGACCGCGGCGCGGCTTGCCGCATTTGTGCTGGGGAAACCGTTTAAAGACAGACTTCCCGATGATGGCGGTGTAAAATCAAGCAGCATCCTGACAATGGTCGTCTTTCCCGCGCCATTGGGACCTAGAAGAGCAAAATACTCACCGGCGCTGACGGAAAACGAAACATTATCGACAGCGGCGAGCGTTCCGTATCGTTTGGTTGCGGCATTCAATTCAATCATGCGATAAAGTATATGTTCCCCGGCCTGTTATGTCAATAAAATATTGCCCGTACGAGGCGAACAGAGCAATCTCCCTCTCCATGAATGCTGTCTTATATATATTTTTTTCTATATTTGATGTTTTGACACCAGTTGGGCAAAATATTCAAATGATCTGTCATAGGTTCTTTCCGCGTCTTTCGGGAAACAGCAGGCGGGCAGCGCCCTGCTCTTTAAGTGATATGTGAGGCAATCGCAGCATATTCCTTTTCTGTCGCATGGATCATAAGTGCAATTGCATTTTTTAAGATTTATTTCCTTTTTGCACTCCATCGTCTTCTTCCTTTACAAAAATTTTGCCGTTAAACCCGCAATGAAATTTTCCCCTCCGGTTATTTTCCTTTAAACACCGCGGTACGGCGTTCTATAAAAGATTGCAGGCCTTCTTTCATATCCTCGCTTTTCATAACTTTGGCCACGTCCTGATAAATAGTCTTTTTCGCGGCCTGCTCGCCCTCACTTTCCGCTATTCGGCCATTGCGCAGAATATTGCGCACGCCCAGCGGCGCGGCGCTCGCCACTTTCCTAGCCAGTTCCATCGCCTTTTCCAGTTGTTTGCCCGGTTCGGTCACATACTGCACCAGCCCCATGCGATAGGCATCATCGGCGGTCCACTGGTCGCCGGTTAAAAGATAACGCATCGCGTTGGACCAGCCGATATCCCTGGCCAATCTGAATGTCGCTCCTCCGCAGGGGAAAAACCCGCGGCGCACTTCCAGCATGGCAAAGCGCGTGTCGGAAGCCGCCACGCGTATATCGGCATTGAGCATCACCTCTACGCCCCAGGTATAGCAATATCCCTGCACGGCATAAATAATCGGCTTGCGGCAGCGCGTCTCATTCATCATGTAAAACGGATCAATTTCATTTTCTCTGCCCAGAGGAAAGCCGATTGCGTTGCCAAAAGCATCCGACCAGTCAGTTAGCTCCAGGCCCGATGTAAAATGCGGGCCGTTGGCATAAACTACGCCCACCCACAAATTATCATCATGATCCAACTGGTAATAAGCCTGCGCCATCTGCGTATACATCTCGCGCGTCATGGCGTTGTATTTCTTCGGCCGGTCGATTTCAATGAGCATGATATGCTCTTCGGTTTTAATATTGATAGTCATGGCGGATACTCCTTATAATAAATTTTCATACCAATCGGTATTATTGAGGTTAAGTATAAGTAAAGGGGTGCTCCATGTCAACGGAAGAAATTTGATTGATGCAGCTGATGCAATCGACAGATCATTTTAATTGCCCTTCTCTTACGTGCTTTTCCTTATCCGGATAATCATTATCTTTTTCTTCACGTATTTCTATACTCATTTGCGACCTCTTTTTTAATCTCCATCAATCCTGTTCACGATTCTGTCTGCTTCCTTGAGTATTTTCAACTCAACGTAATCATAGCGCGAAGAGGAATGATGATTTCCTATGATCTGGCAAACCTTTTTTGTTTTTTCAGGAGAAAAGTTTATGCTTTTAAGAAGTTTTTCGGCTACCGGCGGTCCGTATTCTTCCTGTGTCTTCCCGTTGTTATATCCGAGTTCTTCTTCCGACTTTTTTATGCCTATGTCATGCAAAATGGCCGATGCCACAAGAACCTCGTAATCACAATCCACCCCGTTTCCCATGATTATTTCAGCATGCCCTAAAACCGTAAGAGCATGAGTTATTCTACGAAAATCAGTCTCGAAGTAATCGACCATCAGCTTTACGACCCTTCCTTTGAAATAATCCATAACCCCTTTCCCTTTTATGAATCCGTTCGGGCATTTGTTTCCCGCGTTGTTTATTATTGACAAATTTACTCCGTGAATCCTCTTTCCGCCATCTTTTCCGGATTTCTGAAAAGCGCCATGCCTGTTTTCATTTTTCGCAATCCCAGCCTCCGGTAAAATTCCTCCTTGCCCGGTCTTGCGTATAAAATGACATTACAACCCGAAAGCCGCTCCAGAATCTTTTCCATGATGATTTTTCCTACGCCCATCTTCTGGAATTCAGGAACAACCGCAACATCATAAACGGCCGCCTGGTAAGCGCCGTCGGAAATTGCCCGACCAAAGCCGATCAAATGAGAATCCTTATAGACAAACACAGCCGTGTGGCTGGCTTCAAACGCTCTTTTATGCACGTCCGGCTCTTCGTATGCCATTCCAACGCGTTTGAGAGTCTCCGAAACCGCCTTCCAGTCCGTTTCAGAACAGTCGTATACGATATCTATTTCCATCCAACCTCCATGGCACAATAGTTGTCCAACTCTTTGCAACATATTAGTTGAGTTTCTTGCCCGACAAAACCTGCCTTATAGCGGCAATTACCGCTTCCGGCTTTTCCAGCGGTATACCGTGGCCACTATCCACCCATACCTGCACGGAACCCGGATAAAGTCTGGCGATATCTTTTCTCTTTTCATTCGCGTCATCAGCAAGTGCCCCCTTTTCATTCATCGACTGCCGGGCGCTAAGCACGATAACCGGTTTACCCGAAAATGCCGGGAGGGTCAATACCTGCTCCCCCGTGTTATTTATTAAACCCATCTCCTGTTTTGCCGCCGCCGACAAATACAAGTGAAAGAGCAGACGGAACCATGCGGGCCAGTTCTCCGGAGCCCCCTTTCCTTTGAACTGAGCCGGATGCGTTGAATCAACGAGAACAAGCCCTCTCACCTCGTCGGGATACCTGCGCGCGAAAAGCTGCATAAGCAAACCCCCGAACGAGTGTCCGACAAGCACATACGGCGGCTCCAGTCCGTTTTTTTTTAAAAGAGTCCTCAATTCTTCGACAATATGAAGGCCGTCACGGGGAGTTGACATCGAATCACTCCTTCCATAACCCGGACGGTTGTATGCAAATGTTGTAGCATCCTTTGATATTTCCGGGATTACTTTGCTCCACCAATTCATCTTGCCATCCAAACCATTTTCAAAGACGACCGTCGCGCCGCCATTCCGTATCAGCGAACATTCAACTCTGTGATTATTGAATTCTTCCGTCGCTACATTCGGAATCGTCGCGCATCCCGGCAACAAAATCAGGAAAATGAAAGTAAAGTATTGCAGGATTATTTTGGAGTTTAAGAATTTCATCATAATATCCAAGGAAACAACAAAAAATCAACTGGAGCGCAGCGATCTGCTGTATTGACTGGTTTGGTCATTGATTCTATTTTATGAACCGGTTTCTTATTCGAGAAGAACAAAGCCGTATCGGTTCTGTATGTCCTCTTTATTTTGAAGGACATCACACGGCAGTCCTTGATTCCTTGCAGTTTTATATACATCAATTCCAAAACTTGAATCACAGGGTCTTATTTTTTCCGGTGTCGGACATGCTTTGCCTTGATCGACTGCACAGCTTTTGCACAACCTGCAATACCTGATAGCAAAAGCAAAATAATAGCCATCAAGAAATGCAACTCGCTCGATCTCAAGAACTGCTTTACTCAATTCCCCCGCATCATGGGAGTGAACAAACAGAATATTTTTGTATGCTTTAACCATTTCAATTCGCTCACTATATGATGTATTCCTTATATCGCATTTAGCGGTTCGATTGAAAAATTCTTCACAACCCCACCGGCACTTAAATATAGCGCGAATATCAAAAAATATGTCTCCAGCCGAAATGATTCTGGAGTCGATCATTTTAAGGTCTTTCGCCATTTTAATATATTCATCAAACTTCGGCATAGTTCCCTCCATTATATTAGACCTGGCGTAAAAATCAGCTGGAGCGCAGCAATCACTTGGATTGATTTTGTTGAGCTTTATTTAAGCAATCTGCTAAGCAGAATATCTTCAATATTTTGCCTTGCGTCTATGACTGATAAAACAAAAACTGTTCCATCTGATATACGATAGATAATCCGCCATGGAACCGCAATCAACTCCCTGTAAATGAGTATTCCCTGACCTTGCAGTTCGGGAACAATCCGGCCACGCTCTGGAAAAGCATAAAGGTTTGATACTTTTTGCCGAATTTTCTTAAATATTTGTAAAGCATTGCCGGGGCTATCCGTCGCCACGTAATCGATTATCTGCTTCAAATCACTTTCAGCAACAGCCACCCATTCAACCTTATACTTTTTATTCATTTGATCCTTTTATTCAATGCATTTTCGATTTCATTCAACATTTTCTCCTGTGGTTTCGTCCGGCCACATCGAATATCAGCCTCTCCTTGTGAAAGAAGTTTCAAAATGCCGATAGCATTGCGCATATTTTCATAGCTGGCAGGATCTTGCAGCACAGCTCGTGGTTCGCCGTTTTGGGTAATGATGACAGGTCTCTGTGTTTCATTGATTTGGTTTAATAAATCAGCGGCTCTTGATTTTAAATAAGTGACTGGCTTGATATCCTTTACGATATTCATGGTATTAACCTCCGGTCCGATAATGGTACCATAATCGGACCGAATGTCAAGCCATTTACATCCGACAAAATAATCAGCCGGATTGCTTATCATACATCATCTATTATTCATAAACCGCTCAATTTCCTGCTTGTGTCTGGCAACATAATCGCAACTCGGTTCTTCGCCGCACTTTCGGCATTTCAGATCGTAGGTGGAATTGATTGTTTTGCACTGCGGGCAGGTATAGTTCCCCCTGATTTCCTTCAGCCATTGCTTATAACCAACAGCCTTGATTCGTGCAAGATTATCCCAAAGCTCAATCCGATGAGGCATCGCGGATTGAAACTGTTTCAAGTCATCGCAGGGGTATTCTTCACATTCGCTGCAAAAATCGATGCCCTTTTGGGCCGCGCAGGCGGACATCTTGCATTTTTCGCAATAGGACAATCGTTTGTCCGACCGGCACCCATAGCACCTGCTTTCTTCCACTGAAAAATGCATTTGTGCCGCCATCCTTTTGAGCTTTTCAGGATCTTCGGTGGTGGCAATAAACCACGAGCACGCCTCACAGTACAAACCGCACACGGCGGCTAATTTTTTGTCCACTTCTTCAGAATGATTCCCTTCTTTTTTCATGATAACCGCCACGGTCTTATACTAATGCCCGCTATTTCTTTCCGTCTGAGTCATGCACTCTGAGCGGACCTTTAAAATACGCGCGTTTAACGCTTAACGCCTTGTCTTTAGCCCACCCGTCAATGCCCATCTTCTTTATTAAGCAAAGATTGAAAAGTTTTGTGTTGTGCGGCCTGATGGATGCCTGATCCGCATACGGGTGAAGATGGTCGCAGGGAAAGTCGGCGCACTCATAGCAGAACGTGATGCCTTTCTCACTCGTACAGAGAAATACATCACATGGCTTTTTTGAACCCAGGAATGATATCGTGCCTTTTTCATTTCTGCACCCTGCGCATTTTGCCGCCTCCGGGGGGAGATGAAATCTTTCGGCGATGCCTGCCCTGAGATTCATATCCTCATTGGCAAGGTACGCCGGGCAATTAAAACAATCCAAACCACATGGTGACGTCATTTGCTGATAATCCATGCTATTGCTCCTTTTTGGGTTGGCTGCATAAAAGCGAGCCGGATGCATTGCTCCATTTGCGATAATAAAATATCGTTAGTTATTCTACAACCCTGTACCCCGCGGACCCGAGAGAGGATTTGGTATAAATAAAAATCATTTGCACGGGCTCGTCAAAGGGATTGTAGAACCAATGAACAGCGCCGCGCGGAACAAACATGGTATCCCCCTGCGACATGACGGTTTCCGAATCACCGATCCCGCTCATTCCTTTTCCGGACAAAATGTATATCACCTCTTCAGCATGTTGATGGATATGCCTCTTGTGCGTGGACGTCTTTGCTTCAAACGTGCAAAGCGCGAAAGTTAAGTCTTCGGCGCCGACAGTATCTTTGTCGACAAGAACAACTCTTTTGGCATTACTCAGATCTTTGATCGGTTCATCTCTTCCATTGCCGGGTTTAATTAAATAGTCCTCTGCACTCATTATTCGTCTCCTTATTTACGGCTCCGGCGTGCCCGGCGCGATCGCGGTTCTGCCAACCTGATGCTCACAGGCGCGGCGCTGTTTTATCATTTCTGATACAGCTACTCGTTGGCCTTTTTTAAAATAACCGCCCTGCTAAAAAATATTTTCGGCCTTTCAATAGGCGTGAAACCGGCACTTATGGCTATTTTAACAGTGTCTTCAAACGCTTTTTTAGAGACATGGAATGCTGGCTCTACAACAAGAACTTGCCCGTTTAGCTTGACAATAGTTTTTATCTCATTAAAAAACGCTTTTTTATCGGGGATTTCGTGAACCATATAAAAGGCGAGGATGAAATCAACATTCTCTGAAACGCCTATTGTGTTCTTTTGGCACTGATGCAGCGTTAAACGTTCTTCAAGTTCGGTTCCATGAATTTTGCTTCTTGTTTTCTCAAGCATTCCTTCCTGTAAATCAGAAGCAATAACCCGCCCGGATTTGCCGACCAATTGCGCAATATCCATCGTGAAAAAACCGGGACCGCAACCCAGATCCAGCACTGTCATTCCCTCTTTGATATAGGGGCTAAGTATTTTCCGGGGATTTTGCAACCATCTTCGGAATCTGCTATCAAGCCTGCCTGCTCTTTCAACCGGGCAAACACGGTACTTCCTATAGGTCATTATGTTTTCTTTCCTTTTAATGACTTACGCCGCGGATCACCCAAATACCGCCTTTGGGGGCGCTTTGCCGTCTGATATCTTTATATGACAGATTTGTTATCTACTCAACTTCAAAATTTTCTGATTTAAAATTGCTGTAATACCTGCCGTTTTGAGCGGTGAACTTGAGCACGCAGTAATCAGGATCGGTTACGCACTTTGGATAATACATTTCATCTCCAGCCTTCCAGATCATTTTTTTCGATGCGCTATCTTTGAGGACTTCCATGACGCCCCTGAGCATAACGCCCTTGAAGAATCGCTTATCAAAAAAATATATGCAGGCTTTCGGGTTATCGATGTATTGTTTTACTCTCATTGACGATATATTTGTCGTGAAGAAGATATGCTTTATGCCTTCCCTTTTCCTCGGCAGAAGCATTGCCTTGGTGTTGGGAAAACCGTCTTCATCAACGGAACTGATAATAGAAACACCTGCTTTATCTATCAGATTGCCGATTGTTTTATCCGCGTCTCTCATGGTGATTATTCTCCTTATCTATTCCTTCCTGAATAAATTTGAATAATTTTGCCGCATCAATAGTCACTCTATCCGCGGTCATATCACCTCTATAACAAAAAAAATTCACAAATTAATGCGGAGAAATAAAAGCACAATTATTCATAATATGTCAATGGTTTTAATGGTAAAGACAAGAGATTGCCTGGGTTGCTGCACTCCCAATAACGTAATGAATATTTTGTGTTCGTAGTGCGAACCTTTAGGTTCGCTTTTTTTACGGGCCTGAAGGCCCGGACTACGCCGGACCATGAAAGATCGGATTCCGGCCTGCGCCGGGAATGACGCTAATTGCGTGGTTTTGTTTTAACCTGCAATGCGGAGAAGAAATTAACCACGGCGATAACCGCGCCCATTAGAAACACATATTGATAGCCCCATTTAATCCAGATAAAACCGCCCAGCACCGCGATACTGACGGAGAAGACATGGTCAATGCTCACGCCCATTGTCAATGTCTGCGAGACATCTTCCGGCGCCACGGCTATTTTTTGCAGGTAAGTCGCCCGCGCCATACTCACCGCCATAAGCATCTGATCCAGAATATAGCAGGAAAAGACAATCAGCATGGCTGTTGTTTCCGCAAAATAATTTTTAGCAAAACCGTAACCCAGGCAGACAAAAACCAGTAATACAGCCTCGGACGCGAGAATGATTCTCTCGCCTAATTTGTCAATAGCCTTCCCGAGAACGGGTATGAAAAATATGCCGATGGCTCCGCCGATTGTCAGAAGGGTCGCCAATACCTGCGTCTTTTGCTTAAAGACGGTCACCAGCACCCAGGGAGCAAAGGTAAGGAATAGCTGTTTGCGTGTTCCGTACAAAACGGTCAGCCAGTAGTAAAGTTTGTATTCCCGGCGGAATTGAAACTTCATTTTTACCGCAACGGGCTCGTCCTTTTTCATCATGAATAGTAAAGCCGCAACCGCCATAAATCCCAGGAAAGCCGCGAGATATGACATCCTGAAATTCAAATTGAAGAATTTGAATCCGATTAAGATGAAAAAGCTGCCGATAATCGCGGCAACATTGGCCACAGCGCTGAACTGCCCCAACCGTTTGCCGGTCTGCCCGTGAGCGGCCAGGTCCATGCCAATGCTCTGATTCAAAGGCAAAAACAAATGCTGTCCGATACTTAAGATAAAAAGCCAGATAAGCATGACCGAATATCCAGGCGAATAAAATCCGATAAAAAGTATCCCTACGGCGCACAGGATATTGGCCACAGCGGCCTGCCTTCTGGAACACATAAAAAATAAAATCGCGGATACGAAGATTGTCAAAAGACCTGGCAGTTCGCGGGGAATTTCCAGAATTCCCCGCTGAAAATTATTAATCAGAAAAGTTTCACTCAGAAAATTATTAAAAGTTGAACCTACAATGCTCTGAGCGAATCCGAAAACAAATGTGGCCGCTAAAAACAGTTGGAAGTCCCGCGGTAATTTTAAGAGTTTATTTTTTGTTCGTTTAAGAATTGGTTTAGCCTTATTTTGTTATTCCGAACGGAGAATTGTTCAGTAAGTTCTGGATACCGGCCTGCGCCGGTATGACAATGTTGATAATCCTTTGTTTATTTGTAATCCTTGACACATTTTCCTTATTTCCATAATATGTTTTTATAGAAAAAAAATAAAGGACAAATTCCTATGGACAAACCACGCATTCTATTTATGGGCACGCCCGCTTTTGCCCTTCCCGCGCTTAGGCTGTTGCATGAACAAAAATATCCGGTAATCGGCGTTGTTTCTCAGCCTGACCGCCCTCAGGGAAGAGGTTTAAAAGAAGTCGCTCCGCCGGTCAAAACTCTGGCGCAGGAATTAGACCTGCCTGTTTTTCAACCCGAAAAAGTCAAAGACCCTTTTTTTATGGATATTTTTCATATACTTAATCCGGATATGGTCGTGGTGGCGGCTTTCGGGCAGATTCTGCCCAAAGATATTATTGAATATCCGCCGCTGAAATGTTTGAATATACACCCGTCGCTCCTGCCGAAATACCGCGGCGCGGCGCCTCTTAACTGGCAGATTATCCGCGGGGAAACAAAAACCGGCGTCACCATCATGCTCATGGATGAGGGAATGGATTCCGGCGATATCCTTCTGCAGGAAGAAACTCCGCTCGGCGCAAATGAAACATACGGCGATTTGCATGACCGTCTTGCCCAGCTCGGCGCGGAATTGCTTATAAAAACCATAGAGCAGGTGGTTGACAAAACCGCAAAGCTGCAACCGCAGGATGCAGCCGCAATGACAATCGCGCCGCGCCTGAAAAAAGAAACCGGAAAAATCGACTGGCAAAATAGCGCCTCCGTTATTGTAAATCATATCCGCGGGCTTAGCCCAACGCCTACGGCCTACACGCTATTAGAAGGTCAGGTCTTAAAAATATTTACTGCCGAGGCCGGTGAAAGCAAAATACCGGGCAAAATATCTGACGCGCCCGGTACAATCGGCATGGACACGGCAGGAGGAATAACGGTTGCAGCGTCTGACGGCTGTGTAATTTTAAAAGATGTGCAGCTTGCCGGTAAAAAAAAGATGTCAGCGAAAGATTTTCTGCGCGGCTATCGCCTGAAGCCCGGAACTTTTTTGGAGTGAACAAATTATCAATGAGGGAGCCTGCCGGATTTTTCCGCAGGTTATTGAAGACATGACAAAAACCATCCGCCATCTGGCTGTAGATATTTTAAATCAGGTATGCGTAAGCCAGGCTTTCGCAAGTCCCTTAATCAATGATTGTCTGGACAAAAACGCTCTGTCGGGAACGCCGGACGGACGTCTGCTTACCCATCTTGTTTACGGGGTGCTGCGCCTCCGGGGTCACCTTGACTGGATATTAACAAAATTCTACCGCGGCGATTTTGAAAAGATGGACGAAGGCATAAAAAATGTTTTACGCGTCGGTCTGTATCAACTCAAATTCAGCGACCGGCTACCTGCTTTTGCCGTCGTGGATGAAGCAGTCAAAGTTGCCAAAATAATCAGGCCGGACAAAAGCGCTCTGGTCAACGCCATTTTAAGAAACTATCTGCGCGGCGGCAGGATTTTATCTTTCCCTTCTTCTATAAATAATACGGCTGAATATATAGCATCATTTCATTCGCATCCGCTGTGGCTCGTAAAAGTTTGGATTAAAATTTTCGGTTCCGAAGAAACGATGTCTTTATGTTCAGCCAATAATGAATTGCCGCCGCTGACTCTCCGCGTCAACACGTTGAAAATATCCCGCGATGAAGCCCAACAAAAACTCGCCTCCGCCGGATTTTCGCCCCAGGCAACTAAATATTCTCCTGATGGCATTATCCTCAACACTTCCGCAAATCCCATTCAGAAAACCGATTTTTTTAAAGATGGATTCCTGCGTATTCAGGACGAAGCGGCGCAACTTATTTCTTATCTGATTAACCCGGAGCCCTCGCAATCATTACTGGATGCCTGTGCGGGCTCCGGAGGCAAAGCGGCACATCTGGCGGCAATCCTCAAAAACAAAGGACAAATTGTCGCTGTTGATCGAAGCGCGGAAAGAATTGCCGAACTCAAACATGAAGCGGCGCGACTGGGAATAAATATCATCGAAGCGCAAACAGGCGATCTGAGCGTCGGCCTGCCGGAAACATTCAGGGAAAAGTTTGATTGCGTTCTTGTGGACGCGCCCTGCTCAGGTCTGGGGACGCTGCGCCGCAATCCGGAAATAAAGTGGCGCACTACTGAGAAAGATCTGCGGAATTTTTCCGCCGCTCAAAAAATAATCCTGCAGAAAGCCTCTACGGCTGTGAAGAAAGGCGGCCGGTTAATATACTGCACCTGTTCGCTTTTACCGCAGGAAAATGAAAATATTATTGACGATTTCCTGACATTCAACCCCGGCTTCTGTTTATGCCGGCCGCCCGCGTCAATAAATAACAAACTGGTTGACAGTCACGGATTTTTTCACACCTATCCGCACAAGCACAATATGGACGGATTCTTCGGGGCAATCCTTAGATACCGATTTTAAATGGAAGTTTCCGCCATACTGGCGAAAATTCTCGGTAATGTAAAATTTTGTTTATCATGCGCTTCCCTTCCGGGAATGCGCTTCTGATTAAAGCGCTATCTTTGTTGGCTGCGCTGTCGGCTTCCCAGAACGTATTATAATACGGGAGTGTCCCCGAAGGGGACACAATATAAATAGATCGTTTCCTTACCGATGATCCGTGCCATAATGGCGTGGATCACAAATACGCCTCATCGCCTCCACCTTGCCGCCCCGATATCATCTTTAATTTAAAATGGTATAATATTCACAACTTATATGTTTGATTTAATTTGACGTTTTGAACAAAAAAATGTTATTAAGCGAAGAATTTTTTAAGGGAGAAAGATCATGTTCGTAAAACAAATACAAGTTGGCCAAATGGCTGTCTTTGCCTATTTGGTTGGCGATCCCATCACGGGAGATGCTCTGGTTATTGATCCGGCGGATAATGTCAAAGGAATTATCAATGAGGCTAAAAAAAACAATTTACGAATTAATTACATTGTTAATACACACGGCCATGTGGACCACATCGGCGGCAATGCCGAAATGCAGAAGGCTACGGGAGCTAAAATCGTTGTTCACGGAGATGACGCCATTATGCTTACTTCAACACCGGCTGTGATGTTAAAAATGTTTGGGGCAAAGGCGTCTCCACCCGCCGATATTTTAGTAAAAGACTGCGATATAATTTCTGTGGGCAACGTTGAACTGAAAGTTATTCATACTCCGGGACATTCTCCCGGCGGAATCAGTTTGTATACTCCCGGCTATGTATTTACGGGAGATACTCTGTTTGTGGAAGCCGTGGGCAGGAGCGACTTACCGGGCGGGTCCTGGCAGATAATGTATCAATCCATAAAAGAAAAACTTTTTTCCCTGCCGGATGAAACCAAAGTAATGCCGGGACATAACTATGGCCGAACGCCAACTTCCACTATAGGCTACGAGAAAAACCATAATCCATATATCCATTAAAGGAGCATGTTTTTTATGAAGAAAAGCATACAGACGACAGAATTTAAGGATTTGAATCTTATCGGCCGCGGAAAAGTCCGGGATATTTATTCCGTAAAAAATTATTTGCTCATTGTAACCACCGACCGCATTTCAGCGTTTGATGTTATCATGCCCAATCCGGTGCCGGAAAAAGGCATTATTCTAAATCGCATGTCCGCCTTCTGGTTTGATAAAATGAAAGATATTATCGGCAATCACATTGTTTCCACGAATCCAGCCGAGTTTCCCGAAGAATGCGCCCCTTACCGTAAAGTTCTGGAAGGCAGAAGCATGCTGGTTAAAAAAGCCTCTCCGCTGCCGGTTGAGTGTATTGTCCGCGGTTATTTGAGCGGCTCGGGCTGGAAAGATTACCAGAAAAATAAAACGGTTTCCGGAATCAGATTGCCGGATGGATTGAAAGAATCATCCAAATTGCCCCAACCTGTTTTCACACCGACAACTAAAGCGCCGGAAGGCGAACACGATTCCCCGATTAACAGAAAAGAAATGGAAGATCTTATCGGCGCGGAATTAACTGACAAAGTTATAAAAACATCATTGATTATTTACGAAAGGGCGGCGGCAATAGCGCTTAGGGCCGGAATTATCATAGCCGACACAAAAATGGAGTTTGGCCTGATAGGCAAAGAATTAATCCTGATTGATGAATTGCTGACTTCAGATTCTTCACGTTTCTGGCCGGCCGATGATTATGAAGAAGGCCGGGCGCAAAAAAGTTTCGATAAGCAATTTTTGAGGGACTATCTTATTTCCATTAAATGGAATCAAAAGCCGCCCGCCCCGGAGTTGCCTCCGGAAATTATAGAAAATACAAGGAAGAAATATGAAGAAGCGCTGAAACGTCTTGTGGAATAATACCATTACTATCATCAAAGATGATATTGAGGCGGCAAGGCGTATTGACACACAGAACGCCGGCAACCCCGGCCCGCGCCCCCGGCAGGCCGTGCCAAAAAAAAATAGCTCGATGTTTTAGGAATGGTATATTGACTATAATCAAATCATTGTTAACTTACAGTCAAATTCCGGTTTAGACTATTGTTTCCCCGAAAGGAGATGTTATATTTTGATCAATTTAAAACTACCTGATTACCGTTTGAGACAAAAATTATTATATGTAGACCAGGTTAATCCCAAAGATTTTCAGAATTATGGCAATTTGTTTTTTGAAGAAGGCCGTCTCTCCGATGCCCTCGATTTTTACCAAAAGGCAAACCATAACGATGGCTTACAAAAAATAAAGGAATCCGCATTTAACAGTGGCGATGTTATGCTCTGGATGCAGGCTGCCAAAATCCTCAATCTGGAATTAAAATCTGCTGATTGGGAAGGTATCGGGCAGAAAGCCATCGAATTAAAAAAATATTCCTTCGCCCGGCACGCCCTGGAAAAAGCAAATAACGAGGAAATGCTCAATTCCCTTAAAAAAATAATGCAGAAAGAGGTTGATTTAAAAAACTCATGACGAAAAATGATTATTATGAAATTTTGAAGGTAGCCAGAACTGCTTCAGATGAAGAGATCAAAAAAAGCTACCGCACGATAGCCATGCAATGCCATCCGGACAAGAACCCGGGCGATAAAAAATCGGAAGAAAGATTCAAAGAAGCGGCTGAAGCTTATGAAGTATTAAGCGACAAGCAAAAGAGGGAAATATACGATAACTACGGCCATGAAGGCTTAAACAGCACCGGTTTTAGAGGCTTCAATGGCTTCGAAGATGTTTTTTCTCATTTCGGTAATATTTTTGATGATGTCTTCGGATACGGCAACGCGCGCGGGCAGTCGCGATCTTCGGCGCGCGCCGGCTCCGACCTGCGCTATGATCTGAAAATTTCTTTCATGGATGCCGCTTTCGGGCTTACCACTGAAATTGATCTGGAAAAATTAGCCGTCTGCCATAAATGCCATGGCACCGGAGCCGCTCCGGGATCATCTCCCGAAACATGCCGCACCTGTAAAGGACGCGGCCAGGTAATACAATCCAGCGGTTTTTTCACCATCAGCTCCACCTGTCCTCACTGCAACGGCCATGGCAAATTCATTTCCAAGCCCTGTGACAATTGCCGCGGCACAGGCCAGGAACAGATATCCAAAACCGTGCAACTGAAAATTCCCGCAGGAGTGGAAACGGGATCGCGTCTGCGCCTTCGTGGAGAGGGTGAAGGCGGAAACATGGGCGGACATAACGGCGACTTGTATGTGTTCATCCATGTCGAAGAACACGACTTTTTCGTTAGATCCGGCGATGACATAATTTGCCGCGTCCCTATTTCTTTTGTTAATGCCGCTCTGGGCGGCACAATTGAAGTGCCGACTCTCCAAGGCAAAGAAAAATTAAAAATTCCCAGGGGCACGCAAAACGGAAAAACTTTCAGGCTCAAAGGCAAAGGAATTTCTCATATCCGCGGTTTCGGGTCCGGCGATCAGATCATTGAAGTTTTTGTGCAAATTCCAACCGCATTAAATAAGAAACAGGAAGAACTTTTAACAGAGTTTGAAAAACTCAGTCATACAGCCTGATAACTTTTAAGTGATAGTTTTGAATAATAAAGAAGCCGCCGAATTAGTTAAAGCTTATAAATCGAGAAAAAAAGAAATTATTAACAGGCTGAGTGATTTTAAAGAATCATGGCGCAAAAATGATGAAGAAATTTTTTCCGAGTTATGCTTTTGCATTCTCACACCGCAATCAAACGCAGTTTCATGTAACGAAGTAATTTGTACATTGAAATCATCAAGGCTGCTGTTTGATGGGAATATGAATCAAATACGGCCATTTATAAAAAAAGCGAGATTTTATAAGAACAAGACAAATTATATTATTGAAGCCAGAAAGATGTTCAGTAACAATGATGATATCAGAGTAAAAGGCGAGTTGGATATACAAAATATATTAAAGACTCGTACCTGGTTAGTAGAAAATGTAAAAGGAATCGGCTACAAGGAAGCAAGTCACTTTTTAAGAAATATAGGATTTGGAAAAGATTTAGCTATATTAGATATCCATATTTTAAAGAATTTAAAAAAATACGGCGTTATAAAAGACATTCCAAAGACCTTAACGAAAATAAAATATTTTGAAATTGAAAATAAGTTAAAAATATTCTCTGAAAAAATACGTATCCCGATGTCTCATCTGGATTTATTATTCTGGAGCCTGGAAACAGATAAAATATTCAAATAAAAAGTTAACCCTACCACCTTAAGACAACCAATTCCCCTGATGGAGAAATCAGTTTATCCTGAAGTATAGACGATTTTTTGCTATCAGGACTTTGATTTTTCGACTCCTGTGGGGAAGAACCTGATTGTTCGGAAAAAGATATAGATTTTGATGGCGTAATCCGTTTGTCAGGGTCATCGGATTGAGAATTGACAGAAAGTTGATCAGGATGTTTAGATTCTTCAGATGAATAATTTTTCTGATGATCTGATTTATAAACATATACGATTACAGCAATTAAGGTTATTATCGTCAGCCCTACTATACAATTAGACACGATCTGGCCGTTGTCGTCGGCATAAGCAGGCGCAATAATGGTAAGATTTAAAAACGTCAATACCAAAATACACATAATAAATCTTTTAATCATCGTTTTTATTCTCCCTTTTTTGTTTTGAGTGTTTCCGGAGAAAACTATCACATTTTTCATTACATGTAAAAAGAAGATATTTTCAGAAAAAACTCTTTTTATATGCCCTGAACAGAACTTTACTTTCCGATGAATGTCAAGGCTATTAATAACTTCCTCCTACCATGAATTCGTATATAGAAAGATGTATAAAGGTGTTGTAATATTAATTAGGAAGGCAGGAGGACTAATAACTTCCTGGGCGATAGAGCCCTTATTTCAGTATGTCCCA
>Ga0074046_10001159_pt1 | contig 24323 bp, 23 predicted proteins | sample BogForMeECP23OM3_FD_94441 | JGI IMG/M metagenome (GOLD analysis project Ga0074046, IMG submission 94441) | Bog forest soil microbial communities from Calvert Island, British Columbia, Canada - Bog Forest MetaG ECP23OM3 | ecosystem: Environmental > Terrestrial > Soil > Wetlands ...
ACGATGATCTCCTCGAGAGGCTTCATTGGGACAGGGAGCTTGTTCCTGAGGCCGCGGGACAGAGCCTTGTAGATTATTGTCTCCTCCATCATCCTCCGTGCCAGGACCTGGTTCATCGGGGGCAGCCCGATCGAGAAGTCTCGGAAGAGCTCCACTCCCGTGCCCCCCGACCCGAACAGCATCACCGCGCCGAAGTCCACGTCCTTCTTTGAACCGAGGATCAACTCGTAGTCGATTGCCCCGACCATCTTCTGCACGTAGGCGCCGTCGATCAGGGCGTCGGGCTTCGCGATCTTCACCCTTTCAATGAGCTTGACGAACTCGTCCGCCAGTCTTTCACTCGAGGTTATGCCCGTCACGACCCCTCCCACGTCGCTCTTGTGGACGATCTCCTGGGAGACGACCTTCAGGACGACGGGATAGCCGACCCGGCGCGCGGCCATCACGGCCTCGTCTGGAGTCTTGGCGAAGCCGCCCTCGAGCCTAGGGATGTTGTAGGCGTCGAGGAACTTGTCAGCGTCGGACTGCGACAGGAGGAGATTCCCCTCCCTGATGGCCTTCCTGGCGATGAGCTTCAGATGGCTGCTGGGGGGCATCAGGTCGACGGGGAGCTCTTCAGGCGTCTCGTAGAGCAGGTCGAGGTTCCGCCTGTACCTGTACATGTACATGTACGTCTTCACGGCCTGTTCCGGCGTCGGATAGGTCGGAATGTTGTTCTCGGTGAATTTCCTCCTCGCTTCGACTACGGCCTTCTCGCCCATCCAGACGGTGAGGATTGGTTTCCGTCTGTCCTTCGAGGACCTGACGACGGCGTCGGCGATCTCGGTGGGCGAGGTGACTCCCTGGGGCGTGAAGATCGCAAGGAGGCCGTCGACGTTCGGGTCGGAGAGACAAGTGTCGAGGGCGGTCGCGTACCTAGCTACGTCTGCGTCCCCGAGAACGTCCACCGGGTTGCCGCGGCTCCAGAACGGAGGGAGATGCTCGTTTAGAATCCGCATCGACTCGTCCGAGAGCTTCGCCAGCTCCCCGCCGTGGTCGGTGACGGCGTCGGACGCCACGACTCCGGGACCCCCCGCGTTCGTGACTATGGCCAGCCTGGGCCCTGCGGGCAGGTGCCTCGAGTCTAGGACGCTGGCGCAGTTGAAGAGGTCCCCGATCTCGTCGACCCTGACGACCCCCACCCGTTTGAAGGCCGCGTCGTAGACCTCGAAATCTCCAGCGAGCGCCCCGGTGTGAGACCGGACGGCCTTGGCTCCGGTCTTGTACTTTCCCGCCTTCAGGACGATGATGGGCTTGGTGCGGGCGAAACCCCTCGCCGCGCTCATGAACTTCTTCGCGTGCCCGATCCCCTCCACATAGAGTATGATGCTCCTTGTCGACGGGTCGCCCCCCAGGAAGTCTATCAGGTCGCCGAAGTCGAGGTCCAGCATCGACCCCAGCGAGGCGAAGAGGCTGAAGCCGACGTGGGAGGTCATGGCCCAGTCCAGGATCGCGGAACCGAGGGCCCCGCTCTGAGAGATGAACGCGATCGAGCCGGGCTCGGGGTTGTCCCTGAGGAAGGTCGCGTTGAGGTGGGCCGAGGGCCTGGCGAAGCCGACGCAGTTCGGGCCCAGCAGCCTGAAGCCGTACTTCGACCTGATCCGCTTGATCTCCTCCTCGAGCTTCGCGCCCGCTTCTCCCACCTCTCGGAAGCCGGCTGAGATGATCACTACGCCGTCGACCCCGGCCTTCCCGCACTCCTCCACGACGGCGGGGACGGTGCTTGCGGGCGTGGCGACCACGGCGAGTTCGACGTGCTCCGGGATCGCCGAGAGGGCGGGATAGCACTTGAGGCCCATCACGCTTTCGTGTTTCGGGTTGACAGGGAAGATCGAGCGCTTCCCCTTTCCGATCAGGAGGTTCTTGAGCGTCGCCTCTCCGACCGTCCCCTCCTTGTCCGTGGCTCCGATCAGGGCGACGGTCTTCGGATTGAACATCTTCTCGATGTCCGCCAACGCTCTCAGAGGTTCCGGTACGGGTATGGTATTACTGTGTTTCGCCGCATATGTGAGACACGACCGCGGGAGAGAGTATTATACAGACCAGAGCCCCCGTAATGGTGAAGGTTCGACACAGACTGACCAGGGAAGAGGGCGCCGATGTTGATATCGTCGAGAAGATCGAGGATTCAAGGAAAGTCGCCCGAGAGGGCGCTGCTTCCGACGCTTCAGAGGAGAAACGCGAACCCTTCCGAGGCGAGTCCAGCTGACTGTGAGAGCCATCCTGACCGCAGACAACCACCTAGACCCGACAGCGCTCATCTTTGGCCCTGACAGATTCCAGAGGAAACGGGATCACATGAAGTGTTTCGAGGAGGTAGTCGACTACGCCAAGAAAGAGAAGCCCGAGCTGTTTCTCATTGGCGGCGATCTCTTCGACATAATGAGGCCCAGCAATTCTGCCAGAGCTTCTGTCATGGCCGACTTCAAGGCCCTCTCCGAGCATGGCGTGAGGGTCTTCGCGGTGAGCGGCCACCATGATACCCCGAAGAGCATGGAAGAAGCTGTCTCGCCTCTTGCCGTCTACGGCAACTCCGGGTTCTTACACTACTTCGGAAACCCCTCCTCCCCAGAGACAGTTACACTCAAGCTCGATACGTGTACAACCTCGATCACTGGGGTTGGACACAACCCGCTTCACGAGGGAGGGAACGATCCCCTCTCAGCGATAAAGTCAAAACTCTCAGGTGACTTCAACATAGTGCTGACCCATTGTCCCGTGCAGGGATTCTCAGGTTGGACCGGTGACGAACCCATAATCAAACCAGCAAGTATCCCGGAGAGGACTGACCTGCTCGTAGTTGGACACTTCCACAATCATCAGAGCAAGAAGATCGGAAGGACAGAGGTGATCTACCCGGGCAGTACTGAGCGGGTCGATTTCGCAGAGGAAGACGATGAGAAGGGGTTCGTCTGGGTCGAATTCGACAAGGGAGGCATCGTCTCAAAGGACTTTGTCAAGACGGACGCTCGTCCATATCGAACCGTGAAGATTCCATTCCCTGAGGGACCGAAGCCAATCGAGGTCCTGGAGGAGGAAGTTGGAAAGTACTTCGACAGCAGACTTGTTCTCCGGGTCAAGATTCATGGGACGGCAACGCCGATCGGTCTCACGGGCTATAGGCGGTCGGAACTTCTAAACTACTGTCAGGGAAAAGTGTTCCATTGCTTCGTAAACGAGGATGAGCTATCCGTCCAAGCGACAGAGAGACCGGACGTGGGCCCGAGGGTCACCCCACTGCAGGAGCTCGAGGCATATTTCAAGAAGCAAATGGAGACTGCCAGCGAAGAAGAGCGAGCCATCCTGGTTGAAGCTCTGCGTCTGAGTCAGGACAGGCTCCAGGAGGCGGGGGCCTGGTGAAGCTAGTCTCGCTCTATGCTAGCAATTTCAAGAAGCTGGACTTCGATACCCCGCTCAGATTCCGGGATGGAATCACCGTAATCTCTGGCTTGAACGAAGCAGGAAAATCCACCGTTCTAGATGCGATATTGTACGCCCTCTATTCAAGAGTGATGAAACCACCCGGGCATGCAAGGGACGAGGACCTCCTCGCGTACACGACAGGGCGTGCCACGGTCATTCTGGAATTCACGATTGGGGAGAAGCTCTACAAGGTCACACGAGAGATTCGGAGAACGGGGACCAACAAAGCGATTCTGGAAGAACACATCGGTCAGGACCGCTGGAAAGTGATAGCGACCAAGAGCCGGGAGGTCACTGCGTCAATCGAATCATTGTTGAGCAACATCTCGTTCGATGAGATGATCAGCAGTACCATCGTGGCCCAAAAAGACCTTGACAGATTGGTGGAACAGGGGAGTGACAGATGGAAGGTGATTAATGCCTTCCTGCACCTTGAGAGTTTCAATGATGCCATCGAGACCCTGAACGAGGAGAAGAAGGACTTGGAAGGGACGGGACCTACAAGGCCAGGACAGATTCGAACTGAAGGGGACAAGTTGGAACAGTTGGAGCGCGACCTCGTTGAATGCAGGCGGAGAGAGACTGAGAACCAGGCAATGAACGCAGAGATAGACACGCTCGCAGATGAAATCAGAAACTTGACCACAAGATACCAAGAACTCGACTCGTTGCACACCCAGTTGACGACGTATGAAGAAATAGCGTCAAAACAACAGAAGGTCATTGACGAAGCGAAAGCGAAGCAAGGGCAATTGGACAACCATAGGGCCGCCGTGTCTGCGCTCCAAAGCCAGGTAGCAGCATCTCAGAGTGGGTTGTCAAAATACGCCGAGTTGCCCACAGAGCAAGACATGTCTAGAGTCTCGAAACTTGTAGAGGGAATCCGCGTGACCGACGTTGACATATCGCGATTGGAAGAGTCTATCAGAACGAAGTCATCCGAGGTGGACAGCGCTGAGAAGGAGTTACAGGGATACGATAAGACTGCAATCGAGAAAGCGAGAGCCACCAAAGGGTCCCTTTGGCCCTACGCTGGAGGGACCATAGCGGCATTTGCCCTGGCCGTTGCATTCTACAGTTTCTCCATCCAGACTCTCCCGTGGATAGCAGGCGCGTTTGGACTGGTCCTGCTGCTCCTGCTGGTCAGACAGGTATCCAGAATGAGCAGACTAGTCAAACTGGAAGGTCTGCTCGGCAAGTTCGAGCTGTACGAGGGGAAGAAGGGGGAGCTTGATGGTCTGACAGACGATCTTGGTAAGTCGAGGACGGGCCGTGGGGATGCAGTCAACAGCTTGGGGGAAGTTCTAGAGGGTATCGCGTACTACAAGGGAATTGCACCTGAGAAGGAGCCCCTCGAAAGGGCGGGTTTGATGGTCAGGCAGTATTCTGTTGACTCACGAGAGAAGGCGTCTAATGAATTGAGTTTCGCCAAACTCAGTCAAGGACTGAAAGAACTCAAAGCACAGGTCAACGAAACGTCGATAGAGAAAGAGATTGTAGAACTAGGTAGGAAGGCTGCAGAGCTCGTACCTCCTCCACTTCCAGCCGGTGTAATGTATTCAAGGGAACTCGTCGCCAGTGTGATCAAAGACAGGCAAGGAATTCACGGAGAGATTGCTGACAAACAGGCCAGAATTGATTCGGACAAACGAACAATCAAAGGGAACACTGGGTATCTCGCGCAACACGAGAACATCAAAACGGAAGTCGAAGCCCAGCAAGAACACGTGCGAGGCTTGGAGCATCGACTGAAGGTCGTCAGGGCAGCCAGGGAGGGCATAGAGAAGACTGCCGAATCGAGACGAGTCCGCTTCCGCCCAGGGGTCGAGACCTACATGGGAGAGATCCTGCCGAGCCTGACATCGGGTCGGTACAAGGCAGTCATGCTAGACGAGGACTTCGGAGTTCAGGTGTTCGACCCCGAGGCAGGAGAGTACCGCCCCAAGGACGTGTTCTCTGGAGGGACTGAGGACCAGTTTCTTCTGGCAATGCGTCTGGCTTTTGCGCTAGCATTGATGCCCGAAGTGAAAGGAACGACCCCTCAGTTTCTCTGGCTTGACGAGCCTCTGGGAAGTTCAGACGAAGTCAGACGCTCAGGAATAGTTGAATACCTTAGCGTGAACCTGGCTCGTCTCTTCAGCCAGATATTCATCGTCAGCCATGTCGGAGGGCTCGAAGAACAGATTTCGAATGTAATCAGGCTGGAGAATGGGAAGCCTGTCAGTTGAGCGGGTCAGGTCGGAGTCTAAAGAAGAAGGGCTGAGGGATTACGAGAAGATAGCCGAGAGAGCTTGGGTAACGAGAAGAGAAAGATATGGCCCAATCGGGATGAGGCCCCAAGATAGATATTCCGACATTGAGATGTTTTCTTAGCGTGTACGATTTCCTGACCTACGTTACGTTCTTGATGGTCAATTTGGTCGTCCGGGAACTCTCTTGATTGTTGGGGTCTCCGCCGTATGTTGCCTGCAAGAGCGCGCAGAGTGAAATAACTGCTTTCCCGTTTTTCTAAGAGCCTTGCTTTATTTCCTCTTCTGCATTGGGAAACGGATTCGCTCCAGTATGTGAAACTTGTTCGTCGCAGATGCGCGCCATGCGTTTAGGAAGGTAAATGCCGCCATAATTCCGAGAAAATCTGCCCCCATCTTGAGCAATCCCGATAGTTCGAGGAGCAATGGGTTGACTGTTGTGATTATGGCGCCAATTCCCCAAATCGTCTCAGTCAGTTGAATGCCGCACTTCCCCAAGCTCGGGCATGCTGTCGATACCTGAAGAGGAATCGGTGAACCTGTCGTTGTTTGATAAGACACGAGCAAAACTGTGTTGGCGGCAATATAGAGCGCGAAGTAACCAATTGTCAATGCGAGAGGGATTTGATCTTGTCGGAACACACAGTTTCTTTAGGTCGGGCCTTAATAAGCCCGATGAGAGTGAGAGGGGCGAGTTCAGATGACAGTGAAGGTCTCTCTCGCGTAGCGCGCGCGGTCATTTCTTGACCACTCCCCGCATTCGCTCCGTTAGAGCGTCGTTAACGGCGGCGACTCCCTCCAAGGTCGTGAGTTTCAAAAATAAGCGCGCGCTTCGAATCCATTAGCCGTATTAGATAGACAGGAAAACCATTCAAGGTGCGCCGGAACGGCGTTTCAAACGCGATAGCGACGGGGTTGCTCATTGCTGGTATCCTAATCGGTGTGACTGGCGCGCGCGCGCTGGTAGAAGTACCGTGAAGCTTGGGGACTCGGACAAGCAAGAGATGCATCCGTTGCTGTCATTTCGCTCTCCTATCTGGCCAAGATAGCTGGCGTCGAGGAACAAACCATTTGGAGAGACGTGAAATTGCTCTACTCTGTTATCAGGCCAGACGGCGACAAACCCTCTGGTCATTGACGAAACCATCACGACTAACAAATCCATTCCGAGACGGTCTTGTCTTCAAGAACGAACAAGTTCTGCTTCGTCAATTGAGACTTAGGCAGGTTACTTGGGGTGTGTAGATTTAGGCGGCACCCTGGGTAGTGTCAGAATCTTCTTCCCGATTTCTTTGAACATACAATCCTCAGAGGTTGCCTTGAAGGCCGTTGCCGTAATCTTCCCCTTTTCTTCAGGACTTAAGAAGATGAGAAGCCACTTCGAATCGTCTTTGATTGCCGCCGACTCCATGATGGACTCGATTTCTGCGATTGTATCCTTCTGTTTCTCAGCCATACTGAACCATCCTACGAGACACTTGTTGTGACTCTTGACGTGTATGAGTTTCTTCCTGGCCTCCTCAGTGAGCTCGTCAGGCTCATCTTCCCAGTCTTCGTATTCCAGGGCCAGTTCGATGAACCTGACGCTGGGCAATTCGACGTGCCAGGTAACATCAAGTCTCATTCGCTCGGTCAGAGGCTCGTAGCCTAGCTCACGCCCCATCCGAAGGAAGAAGTCTCGGAAACTCGTTGACCATGAATCACTGACCTTTGGCCAGGTTGATTTCTCGAAGCGTTCTATGAATCCCTCGAATAGACTTTCTGGAGAGACAGGAACGACCTCAACCTTCTTCGAGAATTCATATGCTTTCTTAGCCACAGCGCGCCAACGCGACTTGTCCGTATTTATTGATGCGTCTCTGGTTCGCTAGTCAGCGGGCGGTCTTGTACCTCCAACACATTCTTACGGTCAATTAGATTATGCCTCTGTATCTTGCTGTTTGGTATGATCGTGAATCGAAGTCACCTCAGAATCAAAACCACGAAGGTTGAGATGAGTTGACTCTACCTTCGCGAGCCTTCCTCCTCCTCATGCCCCTGTCCGAGTACCACTCCATCCGTGATAGCCCTAGCAGCGCTCAGTCGAGTCACTTCCACATTCACGGGACTTGATACCCTTTACAACCTCAAGTTCCAGAACAAACTAGCTTGCTCTGCACGCGAGCGCGAGGAAGATGTCCTCACATATTCGCTTCCTATTTAGGGGCAGGAAAGTTGGCAGAATCTGAGTGGAAATGTTGGGACGGCAGATTCAAACACAAGCTATGAATCTTCTTAGATTGAACCGAGCAGGAGAAGATAGCCACCAAACACGGTCAAGGTTATCCCAACGAACAACGAAATGAATCCGGCCATCAGCAGATTGTATTTCCTATTATTAGTCGATTGGTGTTTCGTAATCGCTTCCATCAGCTGCATCTCATACATAGCAATTGGGACCTCTTTGGGATTCTTGTCGTCGTTGAATTGATCGAATTCCGCTCGCCATTGTTTCGGGTCAGTGGAAGAGAGAACTTGAGGCGCTGGAATCCACTTTGTTTCCCTAAACGCCAGAATGCCCAATGCTATTGTCAGGATGTACGCCGCGAAACCCATGCCGAATAGGACTTCGATGAGATGAATGTTGGGATTGGCCTGAAGGAGCGTCTTCGCCTGCGGATTTGTGGCAAAAGCGATGAGGGGCGCCACCAGAATTGTCTGGATGACACCGGCAAAGGTCAACAGGCTCGAACCCTGGCCGCTGAGTGTGGCTCTCCGTGACATTACTTCATCGTATTGCCTCTCTAGACTGGAAAGGATCGTCTGCCGGTCGTCTCTAGGCTGATCAGCGGTCAAATGGCAAGTGTCACCGAGAACTCGGCCTGGGAGCACGCCTAGGGGGAATGTAGTAGCATTTGCCGTCTTTGTAGTATGGGCACTTCGGCGGATAGGGACACTCGCCCCACTTCTTTTCTGGGCACCCCATTGTTAGTTAAAACAAGCATGTGATAGAAAAACTTTGTGTATCTTCTAAGCGCGCGCAGCAAGAGTACTGCGACGGTACGCTTCTATCGGTCAGGCAGAAGGAAATTCGGGGGCGCGCGGCTCTGGATGGAAGTTCGTTTGACACTAGAGTTGGATAACGAATTCCGTATTCGTGTCTTGGCAGGCGACCTTTCGACAGTTGAACCCTGCGTTTCCCATGTATGTTCCTCCGTAGGAGAATTCCTTGTATGTAATGAGCTGCAATCTGAAACCAGAGGCCTCGGCTATATTGCTGCTGGCAACTTGCGAGAATGGCACGTAAAAGAAAATCCAGAAGTCTGCTTTAGAGCCTGGTGGGAAGTATATCCCACCGCCACGCTCGTAATCTGGTATTGTTTGGTTGGGATAAGTGCTGGGAAAGGAAGCGTTTACGATGAAATTGGTTACGCCCCCGACGTAGGATGTGCCGTTCAGCACTCCAGCCTCCCACCCTGCGCCCACCGATGTGTTCCCTCCACCGATGTTCTCTACTGTGACATTCACTAGCATAAAGACCTCGTCAGGCAATACAGGTTGCTGATTTGACGCAAAGAGAAACTGAATGTCACTGGCTTGAGCGAAGTGATAGTTGTGCACGGTAATTCTCAGTCTCCCATCGGATGCCTGACCAATGCCGCATGTTGGCGTGAATCCACTCTCGACGAAGTTAGAACCCGTAGAGAGGATACTGTCGCATGTGGATGTCGTCGTCTGCGTGCTGAGGTGTCCCTGGGTGTTGAGGTAATAGCCGGCCGCTGCTGCCACGGCCAATATTATGACCACCGCGGTGACGATGGGAACGGGAAACCGGGATTTCGTTTTAGGTTTAGCCAAACTAGCCTCTCACGAGTTCTCGTCGATGAGTAAAAAAAGGAAGGGTGGACCGTCTGCTACTTACGGCCCACAATGCGCAGCGCTGTTTGAGGAGAAAATGACTGGCCACTTGAGTAGCCCTGAGTACATTCCGTTGGTATAGAGATAGTAGGTGGGGTATTGGGTGCCCATGGTTATATTCTGTACGGTATGCTGGCTGTAGTCAGTGGTGTCAGTGATGGTTGCTGAGAAGGTGGTACCTACGATTCCGGCACTTATACCGGCGGCCAGGCTGTACTTGTACCCATTGGCTGATGTGAATAGAAGACCGCTTTTTGGCGCATAGGGCGCATAGCTGTATGATGGCTTTATGGCAGACAGAGGCAGACAGTCTCCGGGTGCAGACGAAGATGTCCCAGCTTGGAGCCAAGGTTCGTCTCCTCCGTTCCATCCGGTTGACCAGATCTGGTAGCTGTTTTGCATGACACCGCAGATCATAAGTGGACAGTATTCCAATTGGTCTTCCTCATAGTTGAAGTAAGAGTTGGTGAGCCAATTCCAGCAACAGTGGAGAACGGGCCACGTTACTGCCCCACTTTCTTGGTTGAACCAGCTGTAGCTTCCTGAGACGCTCCATGCTCCACCGTTGGCTGATGCGTCGATGGACAGAGTGGACCCACTTGAGACCCCATAGGAGAACAAGTCGTTCATGTAGCCGGAACCCGTCGCCTCTCCTATGGAAGTAGGCATAGTAGGCCAACTTTGTACTTTGACCCAGCAATAGTACAACAGGAGTGGACCGTAACAACTGCTGGGGGAATCGGGGGCAACCTGGCCGAGCTGTTGACTGGAGTTTGCTTTTCCAGCCGTTTGGAGCACGGCAATCGGCCACGTGGTCTGGGAGGATGTTGCGGTTACTGCGGTTGTTGTACTGGCGCCGATTCCAGAAGTTACGTTCCCGGTCTGGGAACTAGGATTAGCCGTTGTTATCTGATACGGCACTGATTGCCCATTGGCCGAGAGTTGGATACCGTTAGAGGTCAGAGTTATGGCAACACTTTCGGTGCTGGCAACTTTCCCGCCGAGGCCTCCAGAGCTTCCGACAATCTGGCTTCCCCAATGATAGTTGCTGAGCTGAATGAGGCTTCCGTTCGGAAGGCTTAGCAGGACCAGTACCGAGTAGTGAACGTATTGACTGCTGTGGTGGAATTGCGATAGTCCCGAATCAGATAGCTGGATTGTCTTGCCTGCGCTCGAGGTCGCTGATGCGGCTAGTGTAGGCGCTCCCCCGGCCTCCGAATACCTCCAGAGCATGACTTGGTACCCTGAATTGGGCAGGGTTGACGTGTTATTCGTTATGTTGATCGAGAGGACAGCCGACGAACTGCTGGACGAACTTGCTAACGCCGTAGAGGGAATTGAGAGAATTAGAGCGAAGAGCAGAGCTTCGCCGATACGAAGAATCCGTTGTTCTTTCATTTTCAAAGTACCGAAGACTGGTTTGCTAGATAACCAGGAGTGCTACGATGTAATACGTTATTACACAGTTAAACGTGAGCATAGTCATGGAAACGCTAAACGAAAGGAAGCACATCCACATTAGCCTTCGCATTCCAATCGGAATGAGGGATGAATTACTCGAAGAAGGAAACCGGCAAAGAATCAATTTCAATTCGTTGGGAAACCGAATTCTAGAAAGGTACTTGGCTTTCGACCGAATAAGTGAGTACGACCGCAGTGTTGTGATGGAGAGGGAAGTGCTCTCCGCGATTCTTGACCGGGTTGCCACGGAAGACCTCGAGAAGATAGGTCGAGAGTTTGGCCCAAGATTGGTGAAGGAGAGTTTCTCCTTCTACGGCATCTCTCACACTCTTAGCAACCTTGTCACCAAGTACTTCGAGCCAGCAGGCAGGTATTCCGGTAGATACGACTTCAACCTCGTTGGGACTGCCTCCCAGCCGAAGTTTGTTCTCATGCATCGGTATGGCGAGAAATGGTCCAGCTTGCTCAAAGAGTACACGGCTGGGGTCTTCGAATCGATTCTAGGAGAAAGGCCAAGAGTCGAAGCTGACGGCGACATCGTGGCAATCGAGTTTAGAGATTAGCGGCCTAGAACATCAAGAGATTCGATCGCGCGCTGCATGAGAGGTTCTGCAAAGTTCCGTCGGTAGGATGTCCTATCGGACGGACAAGTCTCTTCGAGAACCTTGAAACGTGCCGTGACGACCGATTCCCCCGCAGTAGCCTTTGGATCCACATGAAACGACTGCTTCACAAGCTCTTGGAGCGCGCTTTTTGCCATGATACTCCACTTGGGACCATATTCGTGGCGTATAGTAATCGTATATGTGCCCCCTTCCTGCGTCACTTTTGTTTGGAAATTGGGGTCGAACCTGGCTCGCGCCGCCTGGAAGTCCAGCATCCCATCCAGAGAGGAGTCTTGGTTCCAGAACTCTGCCATCTCCTTCCACAAGGGGAGGCCAACTTCTCTTCCTATTCGAGCGAGTGTTTCGTGATCGCACCCTTCGAGTATGCTCTTGAGGAGCGACTTGGGAATCTCAGCGACTCCAAACTCCTGCAATTTCTTGTCCCAATTGAAATGCCGATTAAGGATTGAGTTGACATCTGCGTTGACTCTCGTGCCCTCATCAGTGGCTTCCTTCTCAAGAGAACGTTCCAGCGATTCTGGGAATCTGAGTGTCCTGAGATGGGTCCTGCGTTCATCCTTGCCAGCGTTAACGCGCGCGCGTCTCTTCAACTGAACCACAGTCGCCGGCCCTTGTTTTAACTATTTCATTACTCTGTTAGGACTTTTCGATGGAAAAGCAGAAGGACTAACTCTGAAGCCGATTTCTCATGCTCTCGTACAACAAAGCGAGGTGGGGCCTTTTCGTGCTCGCACTTGCCCTGCCTCTCCTGGCAGCCACGCTCGGGGTCCACGTCAGTCCCCTCGATGAAATAGGCGGCGGCGTCCCTATTATCTAGAGACGCCTGTCCCTTTATTTGAAAGACTTGAAGGGCCGTTTCATCCTTTCCAGATCGTACCTCCAGCCCTTGTCGAACATCTGGTAGGGGATCGTGAAGGCGCTCGCTTCAGACCTCTTGACGAAGGAGAGCTCTACCTTGCCGTAAAGGTCTGGGATCTGGCTGTTGAGATAGTCAAAGGTGGAGGTAGCCTCTTGGACTGGAATGTTGACCGTCGCGATGTAGGTTCCGTCAATCTGGAGATCCTCCTCCCACAGGAAGGGAATCCTGCTTACCGCTTTCTGGACTGACCCGAATGAGTTCCCGAGGTCCCTGAAAGTCAGCCTCGCCAGAAGGGCGCTGTGGGAGACGGACCTCTCGATATCGTGCTGCCAACGGACCAGATATCCCGAGACTAGCTTCTCCTTCTGGAGATGAACCCTGTAATGGTATTCCAGAGTCTTCTCGTGGACGCGGACCTTCTTCGCGATGGAAATGATGTGCTGGAGGGCGTCAATTTGTAGCTCCTTTACCAGCAGGAGGTCGTAGTAGTCGACATCGACAGGCTGCACTCTCCTTTCGATCAAGCCGGAGGTGTGGTTGAGCTTCACCTGATTCCAATCTACGTCCCATCTGTTCGACTGGAAATTGAAGAAGTGAGGGTTCATGGCCGGATGCCTCGAGCCGACGATTTCGTTCAGAGTGTAGCTCTGGAGAATCTCGCTTCTCTGCAGGTAGGTGAGGAAGGCATCGTGCTCCTTCTCCCTTCCCTGAGGGATTACGAATAGACAGACGAAATTGCCCTGAGGGAGAAGTTTGCCGTAATAGACCAAGTAGGCGTGCTCGTTCATTGCAAGGAAAAGCGACCGTGGAGGCCGGCCTAACTTCGGCGACAATTGCAACTCTGCCCAATGAGGAACCAGCCCGAGCTTCCTGTAGTCGGCTTCGGCGTGGATGTGGAACCCGAACTTCTTGAAGCGATTGTTGAGCTTATAGCGAACGGACTCCGGATGGACGCCCGTCAGCCTCGATAGTTTAGAGACGTTCTTAGGACCGGCCTTCTGGATGGCTTCGATTATCTTGGCTTCGACGTCGTCAGATCCTCCTTCGAACCGCTGAACAGTCCGAGCTCGTGCCAACGTAGAGTCCAAAAGGCTCGAGGGTAGTTAAATCTGCAGTGGAATGAATCTGTCTCATAATTCCCTCATGAGTAATGCTGCGCGCGTTTCGAATACAGCACTAGTGCGACACTTGGGGTCTGATTTCGCGCGCGCTCTATTCCCGCGCTAGCGGGAATATGGGTTGACTCTCACTGTGTAGGAGTTGTTGAGTCGAGTTACAGAATGATATACAGGGTCATCAAATAGATTCGTTCACCTGAGTACGGTTGCATACTGCTCGAATTGCCAGTTGAGTCGAACTGTCTTTAGCATCCGGTAATAATCTAGTTGGATGACTACAGCGGGGTTAGTATAGTCTACGATTAGAGGAGGATTCTGGCTAGGATTTAGTAACATATCACGCGGCAGCTCTACGAACTGCTGTGGGATTTCGGATGCGTCAGCATCTACTACCGCGAGTGGACAAGATGCATATTTGGCCCGAGCGAGTGCGCAGAGCCTGTGAATTGCGTTGCATAGAATAAGCCTTGTGTTCGTTGCGTCAATCCTAATTCTGTAAGCCCAGCCGAACGGAGTTCCTCCTCCAACCGGAAAGCATGTTGCTTCGAGCTTGGTACTCTGAGGGTCGGTGGGATTTATTGGGATATTCTGAAAGACGGGGGGATGATGTAATCTTACGTCTTCATCGTAACTAGTAAACAGAAGCGATCCATTGAAGGGTCCAACTCCAATAAGCTGTCTTGTTATGGGGGACACTTGCCCTCCGGAATTGAATGAAACATCAAATAATTGGTCGTTGGTCATGTTAGGTACGATATTAGCTCTGGTTAGGACCCTCGATGAATTAACTGCTATCTGAGGCGTCACCAGTTTTGAGATGTTCACATCGAATATACCCACTTGATGCGAATCAAAAGGAGGGTAGAGCTTGATTCGGTTTAGCATGTTTTGGACCTTGGTAGTAGGAACGCCTTGCAGTGGCCGGACATCGCCAGGCGCCACAAAGGAACGGCTAACGTTCCCAATCGCATTGTAGGCTTGATTAGCGGGAGTCCACAACGATTGAAGCGCTGATCTACTTGAAGGGTTAGCGATCAAACCCATGTCTACCTGTTGGAATAAATTCATCAGGGGCAGCACAGAGAACAACGTCGATTTTTGCACTGTCTGTGGACTTGACATGTGAGGCAATACTTAGGGAACTTTCTAGAGTGTTTGTACGTGATGGAAAGTGAGTGGCTTTGTATCGAGTGCGAACAAAGACATACTTCGAAGTCAAGATCGTGACCTTGTAAGAACGACGTCAAAATCGCTAGGCAAGCTCACATATTTTGGTCTGACTGGCTCGTTGATGCTGGATGTAAAGGAGTGGAAGCCATGGCTTGAAGGAATATTCGCGGTCGAGAGGGAGAGTCTTTTCATGCAGTTCATTCGAAGAACTGCCTTCTACGAAGGGATTCTTGAGATTACTCAGGTACTGGCCGGAGACATAGATGATATCATGTTGAATGGAGTAGATAGTAAGGGGTTCGAAGTGAAATTTGGATTCACCCTTGTCAACCTTGACTATCAGGGCGGCGTACTCTACAAGCAACTTGCTGGAGGATCAAAAAGGATATCCGCTATCAAGAAGCTGATAGAGCGTCAGTCTGAGACAAGAAAGAGCTTCCTTCTCTTTTTGACCGTAAATGCTCGGAACAGGGACCAGCGTGAACTTGACCTCACATTGCGTGGGATTGGTCGAACTCTGGAGAAATATCGCATAGACGCTCGGGACGTGATTGAATGGTACGCGAATCCAAAAGCTGGCTACGACTTCAAAATGAAGGTATACGTGCCATACTTGTTATCTGAAATTGCTTCGCTGAATCACTATCGGCTTGTTCCTTTCCCTCCTGTCACTTACATTGGAACGAATTCTGTTCGAATGATGCACTTTTCGTTTAGAATGGATTTTGTTCCTGGAACCGCAGGGCCAGTCGAGAAACCCTCACTCGTCGAACTCGTAAATATCCCCATGCTCGAGCCAAAGAATGGCAAAGTCGTGGGTTGTGCAACTAAGGCCCCGATAGTCAAGCTTGGCTAGTCGGCCTCTAACCCGCTACTGTGGTAGGTTATTTCATCCTTCAGTATCCTCCGGAAAGAGGAATCTCGCCGGAGCAAGAATCGCATACGAGCCCATCCTCAAAGACCACGAATCCTTCACTATTGACGACCTGTGCCGTCTTGCTGAATGCGATCCAACCTCTCACATCGCGGTGGCATCGGGTACAAGTTCCTTCTCCCTTGATTCTGAACGCTTCGTCGACAGCCAATATCCAATAACCCTCCGCTAGGCTCTCTGTTCCACTGGTACAATATCTTTGGGTCTGATCCCAAACGATAGAGGATACTGGTGGTATGGCGAACCATTGAGGAGTTCGCCACCTGCTCCGTTCCCTCCTTTACCTCCATGTTGTTTAAAGAAGAATGCCACCCCGTCGCGGATACATATCGAACGAACGTTCTCAGCCCACTCCGGGTCCATGGGCCTCGGGTGCTGACGGTCAGATTCTCCACCGACTATTGCCCACTGGATTCCCTCTAGACTAAACTCCCCCAGATCTTCAATCAATGGCTCGAAGGAAACAAATCTTACCTTGGCGTCAATCTTCCTCAACTGGTCAAGTCGTCGGAGTCTCTTCATCTCCCCAATCGAGCAACCAACCCATACGTTCCTTGGGACTGGCCTTGACCGATAGAACAACATTGCTCGTCCTATTCTCTTGGTGAGTAGCTGGAATTCTCTCTCTGGATGCCTCTCGAAGAGCAGATGCCACTTCTCGATTTGATCAAAGGAGTAAAACTCCCCAAACGTATCAGTCATGTCATTAACGAAAACAAGTCTCTTTTCCTCAGGCCAGGAGTTCAACTCCTTTTCGCGTCTTTGGATGTCGAATAGCCTAATTTGCTCTGGGTTTTTGCCCCATCCACGGCTTAGCCTAAACATGTAACAATTCTGGCAAGCGGCGTCAACTTTTCGGCAGCCCCATCCGAAGTTTAGCGTCGCATCAGTCCAGGCTATCGAGGTATCTTTCCCGATTTTTCCGACCTCTGGAGGAATATGGAAAAACCTCACCTAAAAACCTGAGAATGGTCGAATGCTTCTCGTCACGGTGTTAAGAAGCAGATTAAGATTCATTCGAATGACGGCGGCGTGTGATCGATGGTCTCAACGCGTTCTCAAGCCTAAATAGAAATTTCGCTATCCTATATTCGATATGGCATTTGGAATTGGATTTTGCCTTGGAGAAGGCGGTGACTTTCTAGATTGCTGCGCTGGCCCGCTAATCAGGGGAGCCAAAGCCCAAATCGAACCCACGATTTTCAGGGGGAAATATCCGGCCGTCCCCATCAATCACATTTCGACTCTGATCCTATGTCAGGCTCTCTGCCACCTAGTTTCCGGCACGATTGCCGACGTTCAATATTGTTGCCGACGCGCGCGCTACACATCTTTCTAGCATGGCCAGAATGAAACCATGGAGAACTGGAAGCCAGGTTTCTGACTGACCTCCTTCAACATAAGGTGGGAGTCAGGCTCCCTTCTCCGTGTCAACCTCCCGCCCGTTTAGTTGACAGGCTCGAACCTCCCTCTCGTCGGCCAACAGAACTGACCCTTGAACCAGTCACACTGCCTCTGCAGCCAATCCATCGCCGTCTGGTCGGGCCAATTGATCACGATGGAAGCGAGGTCCAACCGATTTTTCTTCAACCAGTCGACGAAGATTCCCGCGTCAACCTCAAAAGCACGCCTTTGGAATATCTCTCTCGCGTTCTCGTTGTTCGCCAAGCTTTTCAGGTATCCCATGAACTCCCGAGGCAGACTGTCCCACAGGTTCGCCTCTTTAGAGATCATGCCGGCCAAGTCTCCCGGCTTCAGCTTCTTTGTCGCTGCTCTTAGACAGACTTTGACGAAGTCTGTGATGTTCTCCTGAGCCAGGAAGTCGAGCGCACCCTCCCCATCTTCGACTGCGGCGAGCCAGGCTATCCGCACTTCGTCAATCCATTGATGGATCACTTCGTCAGCTGGTCGACACAGCTCGGATCTCTCCGTTGATTTCTCGATTACACGTCTGACCTTCGCCATGAGGTGAGCGAATGTATCGGGCGGGAGGAGCAATGCTTTCTTGTCTCTGGCCCATTTGTACGTTATGCTGCCTAGAGTCCGGGAGTAGAGAACGAAGGCGAATACGTGATAGCAGCGCTCCTTCACGACTGTAGACATTAGCCTGACCTCCTTGAGGTCGGGAGGGGTGGACGAGAACGGATAGCGCGTGGCCATCTCGGATTCGTATCTGTTGTGCTCCTCCACCTCGGGCTGCTTCCTTGATGCATCGCTCAGGGCCCGCGCGACCACGCTGTCGAATTCCTTCAGCTGCGATTTCCTCAAGCTGTCCAGAAGCCGGCTCTCATGCGCAGCGCCAAATTGCTCGATCTCTGTCTGGGCGCGACGGAGCAGCTCTGCGGAGTCACGGGCTCTTGCGCCTAGGTCATCGGTTCCCAAAACGGATCACCTCGACCAACAGCGTCGTCAGCCTCGTGAGCGCTGCAATCATCTCCGCAGACCCCGGGATTTCTCTCTGATGCTTCTCGATATACCCTCGATAGGCCTCAAGCATGACGTGGGCCGGCTCCAACGCCTCGGCAGGCTTGAGGGACAACTCTTTTCCTCCGACGACTGACACGAGCACAAACAGGTACGCGTTCTTCTCGATCGTATCCCCGATCCTGTCGAGCGCCTCCTTGGACTCCGCGATCGCTTTACTGAGCTCCGACTCCTCATTCTGCAGCGTCAGAACCTGCCCTTTCAGGCGAGAGATTTCGTTCTGGTAGACTCCAGCCTTCCGGTTGTATTCCGCTTCGAGCTCGTTGTACGTGCGCTTCAGCTCCGCAAGCTCGCTTCGAAGTCCACCCAGCGCCCTGATTACGGTCTGATAGTCTACGGAGGCGTCCCTCTTCTTAGCCTCCAAGTCGGAAAGGGCTTTCTGCTCACTCACCTTCTGCGAAGCGAGCCCACGAAGTTTTGCCTCCTTTTCCATGATCTGATTCTCAAGGGCGAGGATCTGGGACTGCAGCTCAGAGAGCCTGGTGGTCAACGCCTTGATCTCTTCTTCGACCGCGGTCGACTTCTGATCGAGTTCCTTGCGCCTTTCTTTGAAACTCGTCTCCATTGAAGCGGATTCGTTCGACAGCCGCTCCGCCCTGAGCTCCAATTCATGGCAACGCTTCCTCAGGGCCTCGACCTTTTCGCCCAGTAAAGCTCGGTCGGAGATCATCTTCGCTGTCTCTACCTTCAGTTTGTCAAGCACTCTGGCTTCTTGGGCTACTGCCTCCTCGAGCGTTCCGTACTTCTTGACAAGGTCCGCGATCTTCGTCGCGCCGTCCTTGTCCTTGAACCCGATCTTGCTCAGCTCGGCGACGAGGGCGTTCATGACCGACTCCGACAGCCCCATCTTCCAGAACCATTCGTTCTTGGAGAGGATCTTTGCTGCGTCTCGGGGACCCTTGTGAATCTTCTTCAGGCTCGTGTCGATTGCTTCGAGCTCGTCCAGATGCCCGAGCCTTGATGCAAGTGACTGGACGCTCTCGCTCAGCGTTGCCTCTTGGGCTTGCGAGGCGTCGATTCTCTTCGTCATCTCGTCGACTTCGCTCTTCCGCTTGCGATGCTCGGCCAAGAGCTGCGTGTGGGTGTACCCCGTCTCTTCCACGACCTTCTTGTACTCCTTCCCGCTCTTGCAGTACTCTGCTGCTTCGGGCCCGGCTTCCTTCAGGAAGGGGATTACAACGCGTTCAACTTCATCTAGGCTTGAACTGGCGGCTTCGATTCGCTCATCCACGGCGGCTCCTCGAAGGAAGGACTCGGGCGCTGCATTCTTTTCTCTGCAAATCCTCGCGACCTGCTGAACAAGCTGAAAATCAGGGTCGCGCCGGGACCTTTCGCTGACGATTGCACTCGTGCTCGCCCTAGAGACACCTGTCATCTGTTCGATTTTGGCGTATGACTTTCCTGCCGCATACAGTTTCAGCACCTCCTCCTTGACTTCTTCGGAAATTGGGACACCCCTCATGGCTTATCACCCACGGTGCCCGAGCTCCTATGGAAGAGTAGCCAACCACCAAGACTCACTGACGTCACACGGGTCTGGTCCCGTTTCCGTCCAAACAGCCTCGGCCTTCCGTCGTGCTCTCGGAACATCGTTTCCGCCTAGGAGCAATCTAATAAATGGGGTGTATCTCGCTCCTGTTAGTAAAGCGAGAGATTGGAACGGAGATTGAATCAGAGGTTGAATGCGCTTCGGTACTTGGTCGAGATGATGAATAGCCCCGAGGAGCCGTCCAGATGGGTGAACCAGTACCAATTGGGGAAATTGGCAGAGAACGTCGGCCGCGATTGTGCGCACGAGTCCCTGCCCTTGTTCGAGAAGTACGGGTTCGCCTTGTCTAGAACTGGAGCCCGCTTGGGGGAGGTAGAGTGCCGCGCAACCGAGAAGGCGCGCAGGGCGATGGGGATAATTAAGATTCTTGAAGAGAATTATGGCAACCTCGCGTATCGTCTTCAATCTAATCTTGAGAAGTGGTTCGACCAAGACCTGATCCGTTCCATGGTTGATGTTTCGATTCTTCCAATCAGGCAGTACACATTGATGGTTGGCGAAAATCACGAGTTGACTGCCAGACTCCTCGCGCCGTTCTCAAGGGATCCTGACGAAGTCTGGGTCGTGGCCAAGTCCCAGAATCTAGAGGCTAAGGAATACCAAACGCCCCTCATAACGAGCCCCGTTGCCGGACTTTCCTTCCTACTGTTGCCTAGGTCAAGCTACCAGGCGGACAGGCTACCACCCCTGCCCTTAGGGGACTAGTCGTAGGCAAGCATTCCCAATTCGACCAAATGCTTGTCCGGTCGCCCGCTTTCGGCGAGCTGCACTCCTCTCCATGGCTTCTCGAGGAACTCCTGTTGCTCCGCAAGGGCAGAGTGCTGTGCGTAAGCCTGTACTAGCGCGCTGGTGCCAAAAATTTTGGTTTGAACGTTTGAACGAACGAATGAATGAAAGAACGAATGAACGGTCGAACGAACAAATGAAAAGTCGAACGGTCGAATGAACACGGTCCAGTTCAGTTTGAACAGTCCTGTTTCCCTTCCCATTCGTGCGTCGTTCGGACTAGCCGTGTCGACTGCTAGAACGGGCTACTCCGCTCCTGTCATCGATTTGATTACCGGAGTTGTCTCGGAGTGCCACCTTGCTATGGGCTCGGCGTCGAGGAGGATGGCGGACACAGCGAAGTCCACGTACTTCCAGACGATGTCAGTTCTTCCCCGCTCGATGGCGAGGCCCAGGACCATCTTCAGCTGATGGTCTCTGTCCCTTCTTCTCTGCCTGGTCGTCACGGCCTGCGTCAGAGATTTACAGAGTAATGACAAGGTCGCTCCAGAATGGGCCACAAAGGAGACCAGGAATCTTGACAAACCTGCTTCGTGGTTGTTGGCGCCAGCCTAATGGCCATCTAAAGGGCGATAATCCTAGCACGGTCGACGACCAGCGGGTTTAAGTTCGGACGAGGCGGATTTCGGAACGGATTCCTTGCCGAGAAGGATTGCCTGGCTGTCCAGTGTGATGCCGACGGCGGTGACAGGCCTCGAGGAGGACGTTGCCCGATCGATAGAGGTGGTGGAGAACCCTCCCGCGTGGATGTGCCTGGAATGCAGGGGGGCAAAGCTGCTCTGCGGCAAGCCGAGGTGCCCGATAATCGTCAAGGCGCAGGCTATGGCAAGGCAGGGCACCTCGATGGCGACCAACGAGATTGACGGGTCGTCGCCCCCAGGAGTCTTCGTCGGCAGGCTCGGCTACCCCAAGGTCTCCATCGGCCCCATGGTGCCGGCCCAGTTCGGGGACACCGCGATCCTCGACACACCAGAGGACTGGCTCGGCAGGCCGATAGACCAGATAGTCGACTACCGGTTCTCCCTGGTGAGAGGCAACTCAAGGGCGAGCGTCGAGACGGCGGCGAAGCCTGGCAGGCTCCTCTCCTCTCTTCAGGAGCTCGCGATGGCTGCGAAGCCCGTCGACACGGAACTCAGGCTGACGAAGCCGCCCAGGAAGATCCTGACGCTCAGCGAGGACACCCAGCCCTTCGGGCCCTCGGCGCCGCTCGACCGGTTCAGCATCAGCAACCCCTCCGTAGACAGGAGAATCGAGACCGCACACTACGACCGCGACCTGAAGGCGACCGACGCCGTCGAGGAGCTCTACTCGAAGGGGGTCCTGGTGACGAGGATTCAGAAGGCGTTCAGCCTTGGGATGTTCGGGAACGGCGCAAGGAGGAGGATCGTCCCCACGCGGTGGAGCATCACCGCTGTGGACAGCTCCATCAGCCTGAGCCTGCTGGAGAAGGTCAAGCACAACCCCACGATCGACGAGTTCCGCGTCTACGGCTTCAAGGTCTACGACAACCAGTACGTGGCGATCCTCCTCCCAGAGCAATGGAGGTTCGAGTGGATCGAGGCTTGGTTTCCCAATACGACCTGGAACCAGTTCTCGAACACCCCCTACATGATCGGAGACTACGAGGAGTACTTCGGCCGGACGCGGTACGCCAGGGTCGGGGGTTGCTACTACTCGACCAGGCTGGCGGTCGCGGAGGCGCTCCAGAGAGAGGGCAGGCAGGCCGCCGCCGTCGTCCTGAGGGAGACCTACCCCGGATTCATCATGCCGCTGGGTGTCTGGAACATAAGGGAGAGCATCCGCCAGATGATGAAGGAGCCCTTTGAGAGACACGAGACATTCCACGGGGCGATGAACTCGGCCCTCTCCAAGCTTGTCATACCCAAGACGAAATGGATGCAGGAGAGCGTGCTGATCTCCAGGGAACTGACGCAGACCAAGATCACGAGCTACTGAAACCGGTCAACGTTATAGAGCGCGTCCCTCGACCTCACGCCATTGACCCGGCGCCTCTACTGGGAGGACATGTACATGAAGGCCTTCTACGCCGAAGTCGTTTCCGTGCAGGGCGACAGGGTGGTCTTGGACCAGACGGCCTTCAACCCCAGGGGCGGAGGGCTGGTCTCCGACCGGGGCACGGTCAACGGAGCGAGCCTGGCCGAGGCGGTGAAGGAGGGGGAGGAGATCGTGCATGTGATGGAGTCACCACCCGGTTTCAAGCCCGGCGAAGCGGTCCACTGTATCCTTGACTGGGAGAGGAGATACAGGATAATGAGGATGCACACCGCCGCCCACATACTGAGCACCGTGGTGAACGGAGAGACCGGCGCGTTGATTACAGGGAACCAGATTGCCCCAGACGAATCGAGGGTTGACCTGAACCTCGAACAGTTCGACAGGGAGAAGCTGGCCCACTACATCGAGAGGGTCAACGACGTCGTCCGCCGCGCGGTGGATGTCAGAACTTTCTTCATGAAGAGGGAAGAGGCGCTGGCTACGCCTGGCCTCGTCAAGCTCGCCAACGCGATGCCACCCTCCCTAGAGATGCTGAGGATCGTGCAGATAGGTGACGTCGACACGCAGGCAGACGGGGGAGTGCACGTGAAGAACACCAGAGAGATTGGAAGGGTCACCGGCCTGAAGTCAGACAACAAGGGGAAGAGCAACCGGCGAATCTACTTCACGGTACAATGAGCAGTAGAATTCCTTAGCGCGCGCGCAGAACTGGAATCACGCCGGGCTTATGCCAAGCGCCCTGTATACGAATGCCAGCTTGTCTGCTTCCTCCCTGATCCTTGCCCTTGGCGTCGTGCCGATGTGCCCAGATTCCACCTCGACCCTGAGCATCACATCGGCGCCAACCTCCTTGAGCTTGGAGTAGAACTTGAAGGCGTGCGCAGGGTGCACCCTGTCGTCCTTGAGCCCCGTGTAGATGAGGACTGGAGGGTAGTGTGTTCCTGGCTTGACGTTGTGGTAGGGGGAGTACCTCAGCAGGAACTTCGCGTCGCCTGGGTCGTCCGGGTCGCCGTATTCAGGGACCCAGGCCCTGCCAACGAGCAGCCTGTGGAACGCCATCATGTCGAGCACTGGGTAGCCGATTAGGACGCCCGCGAACAGGTCCGGCCTCTTGTTCATCGTCGCCCCCATCAGGAGTCCGCCGTTGCTCCTCCCGAACCCGACGACATCCTTCTTCTCTCGCCGTAGCTTCGCCAAGACCGCCAGGTAGTCGTCGAAGACGTTGAACTTCTTCTCCCTCATGCCCGCCCTGTGCCACGCCTCCCCGTGCTCCAGGCCGCCCCTCAGGTTTGCCACAGCGAAGGCCGCGCCGTCCTCCAAGAGGGGGAGATAGGCCGGGTTGAATGACGGTGCCAGGGAGACCCGGAACCCGCCATACCCGAAGAGCAGCACCTTTCTGGGCGAAGTGTCCTTCCTCGACACGAGAAAGTAGTGGATCTTGGTCCCGTCAGCAGACGTCGCGTGCCCATGCCTCACAGCATATTCCCCCCCTGAGTCCTGGGTCACCACGGTCTCCAGCCGGCTTGCCCTGAGCCGGTAGACCCGGTACGGAAGCGTGAACGAGCTGAATGCGAACGCCGCCTCGTTGCCCAGCGCGCTGATGGCAGGCTCGCCCAACAGCGAGCCTGGGACGTCGAACTTCTCCGAGCTCTCGAACTTCCCGCCCATGTCATAGAAGCGCAGCTCGGAGCAAGCGTCGACCAGGTAGTGGC
>Ga0074046_10001160_pt1 | contig 24318 bp, 17 predicted proteins | sample BogForMeECP23OM3_FD_94441 | JGI IMG/M metagenome (GOLD analysis project Ga0074046, IMG submission 94441) | Bog forest soil microbial communities from Calvert Island, British Columbia, Canada - Bog Forest MetaG ECP23OM3 | ecosystem: Environmental > Terrestrial > Soil > Wetlands ...
CATTCCCAGAGAAAAAATCACCGCCCTCGACCAACGATATACCGCAGTGATTCAGGCTTTGGACGACCTCGTCGATGTTGTCGGTTTGAAAGCAGCCTAGAAATGTAACCGCTGCGAGAACGGAATTCTCGTTTGGGGCCCTATAAGTAGCTAAACGGGAATTCTCTACATAGTTCTTGGGTTCAAGCGATTGAGCCATATAATCAGAGCGATCGATAACAAGGAATTTCCCCCACATGCGCAAACTGAAGTTTCTCGTCTCCCTGATGACCAACGACAACGATTATCAGGTTGAGCAGGCCCGTTCCGCCGAGGAGTCGGCGCGCAAGTTGGGGGTTGACGCCCAGATCCTGTTTGCAGACAACGACGCCATCACCCAGAGCACGCAGTTGCTTCGCGCCATTCAAGCTTCTGAAGCGGATCGGCCGCATGCGATCGTTTTCGAACCTGTGGGCGGCACCGCATTGCCGCAAGTGGCCCGGGCGGCCGTAACCGCCGGTATTGGATGGGCAATCCTTAATCGCGACGCCGTATACATCGAGGAATTTCGGCGCACCACTCAAGTGCCCATCTTTGGAGTGAGTTCCGATCAAGTGGAAGTCGGCCGAATTGCCGGGCGCCAATGTGCTGCTAACTGCTCTACTGCCGCGGGGTGGCTCCATCTTGTATATCCAAGGGCCGTCTTTGAGCGCGGTCGCGAAGGAACGAGAGTTGGGGTTGCGCGAAACCATTCCAGCGAACATTCAGGTGGCGGTGCTGCACGGCCAGTGGACCGACGAGAGCGGCCACCGCGCGGTGCAGTCCTGGCTAAGGCTGTCGACCTCCAAGAAGGCCGTCATTGATTTGGTCTTGTCGCAGAACGATGCCATGGCCATTGGCGCGCGAAAAGCATTTCAGGAATTGCCAAACGAGCTGGACCGCGAACGCTGGCTGACAATCCCATTTCTAGGTTGCGATGGAGTTCCGAAAACCGGACAGGCTTGGGTGCGCAGCGGACTACTCACGGCCACTATCGTTATTCCGCCAAACGCCGGGATGGCGCTGGAGATGTTTTTTGATGCTCTAGAAAAGAAGCGAGTTTTGCCGGAACGGGCATTTACCGTGGCCAGCTCCTATCCTTCCTTGGAAACCCTTGGGCGCACGAAAAAATAGCCGTGGCCGCCGCCGAACTACAGCCAACCAACACTACTGCGGCCGTATCGCCTTCAACCTTAATCAATCGCCCTTCCGTATTCGGGATCCAGGCAGATTCCTATACGCACTAGCGGCTGGTAGCCAGCCGCCGTTCCACATAATCGCTGATGTACGCATCAAAAGCTTCGTCGAGTTTTTTGGTGGTAGGTCCGCTCGAACCGTCAGCGATTGTATGCCCGGCAATCTCTTTCACCCCGATCACGTTCCGGTTGGTCGAGGTAATGAACACCTCATCCGCGCTGTACAAATCCTCTAGCCGCATGGTTTGTTCCACGACACTGGTCGCCGCTTCGCCGGCAATTTCCATCAGAACCCCTCGGGTGACCCCCTCCAGGCATCCCGAGCTCAGCGGTGGCGTGATGACTTTGCCTCCTTTGGCCGCAAAGATATTCGCCGCTGTGCACTCGCTCACTTCACCTCGTTCATTCAGCAACACCACCTCATCAAACCCGTCGCGTTGGGCTTCAGCCACGGCCCACACGCTGTCGAGCCAAGAAATGGTCTTCACTCCCGCCAGGGGAGAAGCGGCGTGCCTGCCGTGTTCGCGTACGGCCAGCCGTGCGATGTGCGGATACTTCGGCACGTCCGCCGTGGTAATCACCAGATCCACTTCCGGCATTTTCTCGTCGCTTCGCCAACTCCCTACGGCATTCCACACCAGATAAATTCGCGCGCAACCATCTTTAACTTGATTCGCCCGAATTGCCTCCTGCAGCATCACCCGCACTCTTGCGCCCGTATAGATCATCGGCAGCCGCGTCAGTGCGGCGTCTTTCTCCAGACGCCGCCAGTGCCGCTCATAGGCGAACGCTTCTCCGCGCACGATTCGCACTGTGGTAAAAAGTCCCCAGCCGCAGATCAGTCCCGCCTGTCCCGGCGACCAACGCGTCTTTTCTATCGGTCGCAATTCGTCGTTATGAAACACGTAGCGATGTATCACGGATCCACCTGCCCTGATTTGACAACGGGCCCACTCATTTTCATTGTACCGGAAACACTCGCAAACCCCTCGGCCTGGCACATTTCCATGCGACCGGTTGCGACCCGTGCCGCAATGCTTCCTGCGACGATTCTAGTCGCTGCCGCTTCCACGCAGGTGATCGCGCTGCCGCCGAATTCTAGCGGTTCGTCAGGGGAGATTTCACTTCGGTCAGGAACTGCACTGCCACGCCGCACTGCGCTTCGCCGAGTCTTTCCACCCGCACCACTTGTCCCAGATATTCCCGGTCCTGCGGATCGCGCGGCACGTGATGGGGGACGGTCACGTAAAGCCGCATTCCTTCGCGGTAGGACGTGAATTGGCTGACGAAATAAATCCCCTCGCGGCTCACATTTTTCGTCATATTCGTTTCTTCAAAAGTAGCGCCGTCGGAATCGGACGCGCGAATTTTGAGTGGTTGGCCGATTCGAATGCGGCGGCTTCGGCGCTTGTCCTGTAACCGGATGGCTTGCATGAATCCAGCTAATCACGGCTGCACGTATTCGGGTAACCCCTATGTGTCGAATCTGGTGTTAAACTAATTGTTTAGTACTTAATGAAGTAACATTTTCATCGCGGCTGAACACTGCTGTACAGCTGGAATTCGCGTATGTGCGCCTCTGCGGATGTTGCCAGCAGATTCAAGCGCACCTGTTGCGCCGTCACTGGGGGGAAATGGTCGATTTTCTTGTGGCCGATGGCTTGTCCCTCCGCCACTCGCCTCCATCCGCCTCCTTCCAGTACTTCGATCGCATATTTCTGCACGTGTTGGCCGTCATTCAACCATTCCATCGTGAGCGCGCAATCAAAGGTTACCGGTTCCCGAAAGTTCACCTCGATCACAGCACTGTGGGAACCCGCGGGCGCGGACCAGAATGTTTCCGGATCACCATCAAGCGCCTTACCGGCTATGCCCCCGCCACCCTGCTTCTCTTTCACCAAATTATGGCTGTAACGTTTCTGGATGGCGTCGCCGAACTCTTTCAATCGCTCCACATCCACGTCTGGCACTCGGCCGTTGCGATCGGGCGCAATCCCGAGCATCAATTGCGCGCCTCGACCCACAGTCTGGTCGTAATCCTCGACCAACTCCCCCAAACTCTTCAAGCTCGCTTCATCGTTGGGGTGCCAGAACCAGTGCAGTTTTCTTAGTGGGGTGTCCGCCTCCGCCGGTCTCCAGCGCAGATAGCCGGTGCGGTCCACCACATTCCAGCTCTCGTAGGGAACTCGGCCATCCTCGTTCCCGACCCATCGCAGGTCCGCGTATTTGTAGAGCGCCACGTCCGCGAACACCATCGTGTTCGGCTGCCACATGCGCAACTGCTGCACAATCCGGTCGAAGTCATACGTGTGGCCCGCGCTGCCCGCGCCATCCATCCAGAACTCCACCAGTTCGCCATAGCCGGAGCTGAGTTCGTCCAGTTGGCCAAGATAGTATTTGTCGTAGGCCGTAGGATCCGCGTAGCGCGGATCATGCCGGTCCCACGGTGACAAATAAACTCCGAATTTCAGTCCATTCTTCCTTGCCGCCTCCGCCACTTCTCGCACCAAGTCCCCGTTGCCGCCCTTCCATGGGCTGCTCTTCACACTGTAATTGGTTAATTCGCTGGGCCACAAACAGAAGCCGTCGTGATGCTTGGCCACCAGAATTACGTACTTCGCGCCCGCCGCTTTCACCGCCTCAATCCACTGCTCGCCATCCACCGCACTCGGATTGAAGACGTTGGGCGCCGCGGTGCCATCGCCCCACTCCCGGTCCAGAAATGTGTTGGTGCCGAAATGGAAGATAACGCCGATTTCCAAGTCCTGCCACGCCACTTGCTGGGGACTCGGCTTAATCTCCGAAAAATTCTGCCCTAGGGAACTCGTAGGAAGGACGAGAACGCAGAACAAAAAGCCTATAAGCGCCATGAATAGACCAACGCGGTGTCCGAGGAACATACAGTGGGAACCTATCTTTTTCGTGGCAATCTCCAAACTCGGCGTCATTTTAGGTAGGCGCGTGCAGCCCTGTCAATGCAAGTCGCTTTATTTCCTAAAACGTTTTAAATAACCCAGGCAATGGTGTTCGCGGTCACCACCTTATCACCCAACCTGCGGTATCCTTGTACCCGCAATTCAATCCACGCTCCATTCGAGGGCCGCCATGCCTCTACTCTCCAGAATGGTCTTGTTCGGCGCTTCTGCGATGTTCCTTGTTCCCGTCTCCCGCGCCGATGAAGCGAAAATCCTCACCAACCACGTTGGATACAACGCTGCCGGGCCGAAGCACGCGGTGATTCTGGGCAGCGCTCAGGATCAGTTCGCCGCATGTACGCTGAACGATGCTCGCGATCACCACAAGGTACTGGACATTCCCGCGCAGCACGCCGGCCCCGTCAAGAAATGGCGCGACTGGGATTTCTGGACTATCGACTTTGACTCTTTTTCCACCGAGGGCACCTACTACCTTGTCTGCACCTCGGGTAACCGTTCCATCCACTCTTACCCCTTCCTCGTCCAGCGTCTTCTTCTCGAGCGCAACACCCTCTCCGACGCGATCTATTTCTTCAAAGAGGAGCGCAGCAGCGGCAGAATGGACCAGGCCGATCGCCATCTCCCTTTCGATGGCAAGAAAACCGGCACCGTAGACGCCCACGGCGGATGGTGGGATGCCACAGGTGATTACGGCAAGCATCTCTCCCATCTCTCGTTTTCGACTTACTTCAACCCGCAGCAGATTCCCTTGGTGGTCTACAGTTTCTTCAAAAGCAATGAACTCCTGAATGCCCGCGCTGTCCCGGAAGTGATTCGCTACCAGGATCATATGCTCGATGAGGCCATGTTCGGCGCCGATTATCTTGTCCGCGTGAAAGTTCCTGGCGGTTCCTTCTATCGTTCCATCTCCAGCGGTGGCCCGAAACAGGTTCCCGAGCTACGCAAAGTCGCAGGCGAAATGAAAAAGTTTGGCATCTATCAGTCCAGCGACAAATCACCCCGAGGCATCGTGGAGCAGGCCAATAACGATCTCGAATACGAAGTCAGCTACCGTTCCGGCGGCGGTGTAGCCGTAGCCGCGCTCGCTATTGCCAGCACGTATCCGTTCTCTGGCGAGTTCAAGAGCTCCGACTATCTAAAAGCTGCCGAGGACGCCTTCGAGTTCCTGGAAAAGAATAATTTGAAGCTGGTCAACGACGGTAAGGAAAACATCGTCGACGATTATTGCGCGCTTGTCGCCGCCACCGAACTCTATCGCGCAACAAAAAAAGATGTGTACAAGGCCGCGGCGGATAAGCGTGCCGCCAGCCTGATGGCCCGCCTCATCACCAATGGTTCTTTTTCCAATTATTGGCGCGCCGACGACGCCACCCGCCCCTTCTTTCATGCCTCCGATGCGGGATTTCCGGTGGTGAGCCTGCTGTACTATTCCGAAATCGCCAGCCCCGAAGTTCAGCAGAAAGTGCGTGACGCCGTGCAGAAGTCGCTTGCCTTCCAGCTTGCCATCAATCAGGAAGTCAACAATCCCTTCGCCTATGCCCGCCAGCTTACTCAGGATAAAGATGGCAATCGCCACACGACTTTCTTTTTTCCGCACAATACCGAGGTCGCGCCTTGGTGGCAGGGCGAAAACGCTCGTCTGTCCTCACTCGCTGCCGCCGCAAGACTGGCAGCAAAACAGTTCCCCAACGATCCCGAATTCCAGAAGCAACTTCGCGCTTTTGCCACTAACCAACTCAACTGGATACTCGGGCTGAATCCATTCGATTCTTCGATGATGAACGGTATTGGCCACAATAATCCGCAATATCTGTTCTTTGATTCCTGGGAATTCACCAATGCTCCTGGCGGCATCTCCAATGGCATAACCGCAGGCTTCAAAGACGAGGAAGACATCGACTACAACCTGACATACAAGCAAACAGGCGCCGACAACGACTGGCGCTGGCAGGAGCAATGGCTGCCCCACGGCGCGTGGTACATCCTGGCCGTCTCCGCCCACGACGAATCGTCCAAAACCGCTCCCTAACCCAGACCTATCCCCTGTAAGCCCAATCTCCTGCGGCCCGGCCCGGGAGGACCACTCTCCTCTCGTGCGCCAAGCCCTTGCCGAATTCGCCCAAACATGCCACAAATGGATTGTCATGACTACAACACTCGATGTACCCACCTCCAAGTTTAAGGCCCTCACTCGGCTCGTTGGCAATACACCCCTCGTCTCTATTCACTTCCGGTACCGCGGCACCCACCGCGTCCTTTTTGCCAAGTCCGAGTACTTGAACCTGACAGGCAGTATCAAAGACCGCATGGCCGTGCGCATTCTCCAGAAGGCGTACGCCGACGGCACCATCTCACCTGGCTTTACCATCGCCGAAGCCACCAGCGGCAATACCGGCATCTCCTTCGCCGCTATCGGCCGCATGCTTGGCCATCCCGTCAAAATCTTTATGCCTGATTGGATGAGCCAGGAGCGTGTCCACCTGATCCGCAGCTACGGGGCTGAAGTTGTCTCGGTCAGCAAAGGGGACGGCGGCTTTCTCGGCAGTATTCGTATGTGCGAAGAGTTTGCCGCTTCCCGCAAGGATGTTTTCCTCCCGCGGCAATTCTCCAATCCCGCCAATTGCGAAGCGCATGAAGAAACCACGGGTCCGGAGATCTGGTCGCAGCTTCTGTCCGTCGGAAAACGGCCGCAAGCTTTCGTCGCCGGTGTCGGAACCGGGGGCACGGTCATGGGTGTGGGCAAGCACTTTCGCCAGCACGATCCTTCGATTCGCATTCATCCCGTCGAGCCCTCCGAATCGCCTACGTTAAGCACGGGCTGCAAGGTGGGCAATCACCGCATACAGGGCATATCCGATGAATTCATCCCGGAAATTGTCCACCTGAAGGACCTCAATGAAGTCATCGCCATTTCCGATGGCGATGCCATCCAAATGGCTCAGAAGCTTGCTACCAATCTCGGCTTGGCGGTCGGTATTTCTTCCGGGTGCAATTTCCTGGCGGCTGTGAAAGCGCAGGAAAAAATCGGACCCAGTGCCGTGGTGGCTACGGTGTTCTGCGACGACAACAAGAAATATCTGAGCACCGCGCTGATGAACGACGAACCAGCCAAGCCGGAGTGCTTGTCGCCCCACGTGGAACTTCTCGGCCTGGGCACCGTCGGCCGCGCCTGCGAGTTCTGCCACTAGCTTGTGACGCCTTTGGGCGCTGTCCGCTCGGGGCATCAGCCAAGGGAAGCCTTGCTGGGCAGAATCCGACGTTCGCCCAGCAGATACTTGTACAAATAATCGAGCGGTTTGGCCGGATGCAAGTTGTCGGCATGGATCATCCCATCTGTTTCTTCCCACGTCCATCCCGTCAGTCCGGTTTCCTTTACCCATCGTTCGACTTCCTCTACCGACATGGGATGCGCCACTAACCGCACATTCTGCGTAAACAGGCGCGCAACCCCTTCAAGCACACTTCCCGACAGCCTTTTGTAGCGATCCTCCATCACTCGGACGAGAACCGACAGCCGGACCGCAAAATGAATTCGAAATTTGGTGTAGCGGTTCAGAAAAGCACTCATCTCATACAATTCAGGCAACCGGAACAGCATCACGCCATAGCCCATTTTCTTCAGCGCTTCCACCAAGCCCACAATTTCCGCTATGGGCAACGTCCTTAGTTCGTCGCTTCTGGGCGCAAACGACAGGCAAAACAGCCCCAATCCACCCTTGCTCTCTTTCAATTCCTCCGGCGGAAGTTCCGCCAACGTAACCCGAATTAAGTCCGCGTGCAGGTGATCGAGGTTGCCGAATCTCCCAGGTGCCAGCACCAAAGCTCTCTTGTAAAGCAATTCGCTCGGGGGAATTAGATTGTCATCGGCGGGAAAGACCACCGCTTCCGCATAGCCTCCGGTTACCAGGAACGCGTGCACTTCGCGCCCATCCCAGTGTTCAAATGCCGGACCACTTAATTCCAGGCAATCAATTTCCATGCGCTGCAAACTCAAATCTTCAGCCACGCTCGCGAGAAAGTCGCTCGGGTTCGTTAAGGCGTGTTGCGCCGCATAAAGTAAGTTCACTCCCAGAATGCCCACCGCTTCTTGTTGCCTCACATTGCTCGAATCTCGCAGGTTCACGTGCAGGATCACGTCGCTGGGGAGTCCGCCGGGTTGCTGCAGAAAACGCAACCCCACCCATCCATGGCAATCATTCGTCCCGGAAAAGTTGCGCGCAGATACTGTGTCCACGAACGAGAAAAATTTGGTGGTCGCCCCGCGGGTGGCTTGCAGTTGACTCAAGAGCTGTGCCCACTCATTGTCCAGCATGGCCTGCAGCCGCGGTTTGGAGACGTAGCGCGTTCCGGCTCCGTACAAGTCGTCGCTTACTTCCTTGTCGTATGCCGAAATGGTCTTCGCTACCGTTCCCGACGCACCACCCACGCGAAGAAACCAGCGCGCCACTTCCTGCCCCGCTCCAATTTCGGCGAACGAGCCGAACACTCTGCCATCCAGATTGATCGACAATGCCTTTTGATGGGTTCCAAGTTTTTGGGTCGTGTCCATTGCCCTTCTCCAACAGGGCATAGACTTTACCATTTCCGGGCTCCGGTTCAGAGTCAAGCAGGATACAAGCGAGAGGGCGAAGAACTACCGCAACTCTGGCTCAGTTTGAGCCATGCAAATCAACGCATGTTTCTGATTCAGCGGCCAGCGGCCCGTTTCTGTGGCGTCGTTTCTTCTTCCTTGGGAACATACTCTCCGCCTGCACCACGTTCCCAAGTACGATTCAGCACGCCGTCTGGATTCTGCCGGCGATAGGTTTCCGCGATGTAGCAGTTCCAGCAGACCGGCAGGTGCGTCTCGAAAACGCCGGGCAGTTGCTCCGCCGGAATTTCATTCCACTGCTTGGCGATGCGCTCGGGCGAAAGCAATGCCGGATGGCGATCGTGCCAGTGAATCTCCCCAAAGGGTCTCTGGCAATACGCGCAGGACTTGCCCTTATACCACGCGGCCACGATGTTCCAGACCAGGCAGTGCTCCGGGTCGGCATTCACCTGGCTCAAGCACTCCTGCCCACAATTCCGCTTTTCCGGCCAACGCGAACATTGGTCCAGACGGATGGCCTGCTTTCCAATCAACGTCGTGCTCAAGGCTTTCCCCGCATTTACGTGCACCGCTGCCGCTTGGTGCGTCTCCGGGCACGTCACTAGCCTCTGCCCGCGATACCGTAGGTAGGTTCGAAATGCCACCGCGGCGCCAAACACGATGCTGCCAATCACCAGAACTAGAATGGCGGCAAGAATCAGGTTGCTGAGGATCATGCTGCCTCCTTCGTCCGGCGATTCCCCTGGGCCGGACTACCCCAAAAAGGAAATTGCAGGAGCATGTCCAAAGGCCGGAATTAAAACAGGACCCACTCATCTCAGAATCTAAACGGGTTAGCCAATCCTTGGGTGCTTTCCTCCCGTACCTCGGCCACATAGAGCGCTCTTCCGCGCACCTGTCTGCGTCAATTCACGGCATTTGAGCCATTCCGCCTCCCTATCTCGGCGGCCGCGAAAGCAAGTCGATTACCTTCCTGTTGAATCTGTCCAGGTCCAGCTCTGTCTGCACATGCACCAGCCGTTCCCCTAGCCCCGGTTGACTCCCCGGTACCCATACTAGCGTGTTGCCGTAACCGGCCGTGTGCGAAATGTCGATGTCCATGTACAACTGCTCCTCTTTGGTAATGATGTTTGGATCTAGCCAGGCGCCCGCGGCCAGTTCGTCCCACAGGTATTCTTCGTCTGCCCATTTGCCGATGTACTTCGCCGCCGGCGTTCCTGCCTTGGCAATCTGCTCGATCATGTCCTTTGTCATTCTCGTCTTCACCGAGATGTCCACAGTGGTCACTGTGATCTTGGCCCATGGCGCGCGCAGAACAATGTGCACTGCTTCCGGATCCCACCAGAAATTGAATTCGCGGCGGTTCGTTTGCGCCCAGCTCATGGGTAACACCGGTGCAATGCTGCCGCCCATCACTACCAGTTCTTGCGCCAATTCTGGAAACTTCGGGTCGATGCTGATCGCTTGGGCCAGATTCGTCAGCGGTCCGCCCGCATAAATTGTCACTTCATGCGGATACTTGTGCACCATGCGAATCAGAAAGTGCGCCGCGTCTTCGCTCTCCGGCTTCAGCGCAGGATTTCCTTCCGGCAATGGATTGGGAACATCGAATGGCTCGTGATACGCGCCGGAATTCCACGTTCCCGTCAGCGTCGATCCGGTGGAAGAACGGATTTTGTGCTCGTTCCAGGCGCCTTGATAATTCACGACTCCGTAGAGTTTCTCCCAGCGTTTGATCTCTTCCTTCGAGTTGATCAGCGGAAATACGGCGCCTGGATATACCTTGATGTTGGCGTGCCCCGTCAACTCCAGCATGCGCAATGTGTGCGCAACTTCTTCGTCGCGCCACTGGTCGCCGCTAACGACGGTGATGCCCAGCGTTTCAATCTCCGGGGATTGCAGCACCATCAGTATCGACTGCTGGTCGGTCGTCGCCGGCCCTCGCGCATCCTGATCCAGAATCACTTTGCGGGTCTGTGCCTGCGCACCGATACAGCTCAGTGTCAGCGCAATCACCGAACAGGTTAAGATTGATCTCACCACTTTAGGCCTCCGGGCGCGAAAGTAATAACGGTTGTCATCCTGAGGCGCGATTTTGGCGTCGAAGGATCTCAACCTTGGAGCCAGCACAAACCTATCTGACTTCGCGGCAATCTGCGAGACACCCTCACGTGAACATCGCCACAAGGATGCCAGGCAAATTGCAGCTTGGTTTGCTGCTCAATACGGAACTAATTCATCTGTCAACCCGTTGCGTTTCCGTCGCATTTACCGGCTTCACGATGGCTCCCGCACCAGCGCGCCCGTTCATCAATACCGTCACCGGCTCGGTGAATCGCAAATGCCGCACGCATCCCCGTTCTTCCTCCGCCGGCTGAGTCGCTAGCCATTCCCAATCCACCATTCCTTCACCAAGATCGGGATTCACCGTGAAGTACCCCACCTGAAACGCCGAAAGATTCTGGAAAAAATGGCTGCCCTGCGATGGTGTGACCCGAAAATCGCGGAAGCCTGCTTCCAGAATCACGGCCGCGCCGGAAATGTCGTCCCATTCCACGGGAATCCCAAGCCACGGATCATTCGAGCCCCAGCGCCCCACGCCCACCAAAAGATACGGCCGATTCTCCCCGGTAAGTTTTGCGTTGAAGTAGGACACATGTCCCGCAACTTCCTGGCTTTGCCCCCGTTCGAACCTCTGCGCATCTACAACCACCACATCCAGCAGGTTGCCCACGCGCCCATTTCCCAGCACTTTTGTGCTCTGCGCAATCAGTTTCGAGCGATCCACCGCCTCCGTGTGCAGTTCTTCCGCCTCATGCGAAAGTACCAGCGGCCGGATTTGTAGAAATCCCAATTGCGCGCTCTCACCGGCTTGACGTGCCAACCGCACCGCAAATTCAATTTCCACGGGCTGCCCAAACGCGCGTTCTCCGTCCTTCACTAATTCGTCCAGAAGCGCCGCCAGCGGAAACACGCCATATTTCAAAATCGGCGCAAAGGTTACCACTCTCATGCCCGGCCGGCTCAATCCGTCCGTGATTCTGTCGTTGTCCGCGGAGTAGGTCGAGCCCAGCGCATCCAGCGTCCCATCCGCTTCCGCTACGTCCAGACTGAACCGCACTTCACGCAGCCCGGGAGGCGAAGTCTCCTCCGGAACATGATTCAACGAAAGCGCCCAGAAATCCGTTTGCGATTGCGACAGAAAATCCTCCACCGACGAAAACTGCACTAAATTCGCCGGATAGCGCGGGCAAAACGCCAGACACTTTCCTCCGTCGACCACCGCGCGTCCCAGTCCCAACGCCACCGCCGCAATTCCATCCTCAAATGCCATTGGAGGAACAGGATAAAAATTCCGCGAGCGCGCCACTCCGGAAAAGTCCGGGTAAAAGCGCGAGCCAAAAAATGAGCCCACCACCTGCTGCAGGATTACCGCCATCTTCTCTTCTTCCAGGCGAAATGGCGTTGCTCGCACATACGCCTTCGCGTGCCTGCTGAATGTGGACGCATATACCAGCTTAATGGCCTCGCTCAGCTGGTTGAGCCGGTATCCCGCATCTTCGTGCTGATTCCCGAGCATGAACGTCTCGTACACTCCCGTGAACGGTTGGTATTGCGAATCCTCCAGCAAGCTCGACGAGCGCACGGCCAGCGGGAATCGCGCCTCTGCCAGGTACGCCCGCAAATCCTCCGTCAGCGCCGCGGGAAGTGTAGCTTCCAGAAATCGCTGCTGAATTTCACCGTCGTCCGTGGCATGGATCGCGAAGTCCAGCAAATTGTTCTCCGCAAGAAACCGGTCAAACGCGTCTGTCGCCACCACCACCGCCGGCGGCACTGCCACCTGCACATTCGGAAATCGCCGCGCGAACCGCCGCTTGTGCAGCAGGTGCCGCACGAACGCCAGCCCTCGGGCCTTTCCGCCCAGCGATCCGGAACCGATGCGCAGAAAATAGGAGCCGCCGCTTTGGAACGCGGCCGGCTTGAAATCGCCGATCAGTACATCGCTCTGTTCGCGCCGGTATTCCGCAATGGAGTCGATCAGGTTGTTCCGCAGATCCTCGATCGTCGGGAAATCCGAAACTTTGCGTGGCCGGAATTTTTGTGCCAGCGCAAACTCCGTCCGCGCCGTCAACCAGTGCGAAAAATGATTCCGTTCTCCGTGAAACGCGATACTTTCCGCGGGCACCGTGCGCAAACACTCTTCCAAAGAATTTAGATCCGTAGCGCGCGCCACTTCCACGCGATTCGGCGTACGAAACACAAAATCGCCAAACGCAAATTGCTGCGTCAGCACCTTTCGCAGGTCCCTCAAAAACGTTGGCGAGCCTTTCCGCAGGAATGAATAGCCTTCCTCATATGCCCGAGCGCGAAATGCCGTCCGGCTGGTCTGCAGCACCACCGGCACATCCGCGGCCAGTGCGCGTACGCTTCTCGCCAAATCAAATCCCGCCTCGACGCTCAGCGCCCCTCCATGGGGAAATTCCACGTCGCTCACCACGCCGAGCAGGTGCTCCTGGTATTTCACAGCCAGCGCAAAAGCATCTTCGTAGTTCGAGGTCAGCAGAATCTTCGGCCGCGCCCGCATGCGCATCAGCTTGTGCGCCAGGTTGACCCCTTCCTGGATCACCCGCCGTGTCTGTGAAATCAACTCGGTGTACATCAAGGGCAGGAACGACGAGTAGTAACGGATATTATCCTCAACCACCAACACCACCGGCACGCCCATCATCGACGCATCGTGCTCCACGTTGCGCTTGTCTTCGATGTACTTCACGATGGCGATCAGCACCCGCGGCGTTCCTTGCCACAGGAAAATCCGCTCAATCTCCGTCACCGGATTCCGCGCAATAAACTTCTTGATCTCGCGATAGTCATACGCCAGCACCACCACTGGTACCTGCAGCCCTGCCGCCTTGATTTCTCGCGCTAGTTGCGCCGCGTTCATGTCCCCGACCGCCAGATTCGTCAGAATCAAGTTGAACTGCGGCTCAGCCTTCGCCCGTTCCAGCGCTTCGCGGCAACTCGACACATGCGTAATTCGAGGAATCTGCTGCAAGTGCAAGTCTTGCGACTCGCTAACCAATAGTTCATTCAGCCGGCCGTCTTCCCGCAGAATGAACGAATCGTACAGGCTCGACACCAGCAGAATGTTTTGCACCCGGTAGGGCATCAGGTTGTCGAAGCCTTCGAACTGCATCTCCACGTCCGGAAACGGGATCGCAAGGGACTGCTGCTTCATGCTGGAACTCCCCTGAATACGAAAACGGCGGGGTGGCTCCAAAACCACCCCGCCGGAAGTGTAGTCCTTACTTGATGATTTAGACGAGCCCTTGATCCAGCATCGAATCCGCCACCTTCACGAACCCGGCGATGTTCGCGCCATACACCAGGTTCCCGGGGTGACCGTACTTCTCCGCCGTTTCGAACGCGGCCTTGTGGATCGCGATCATGATCTTGTGCAGACGATCGTCCACTTCTTCCCGCGTCCAGGCCATGCGCATGCTGTTCTGGCTCATTTCCAATCCACTCGTGGCCACGCCGCCGGCATTCGCTGCCTTCGCGGGCCCGTAGAGGATCTTCGCTTCCAGGAACAGCTTCGTCGCGTCCAGCGTGCTCGGCATGTTGGCGCCTTCCGCGACCAGTTTGCAGCCATTCATCACCAGCGTTGCGGCGTCCTTCGCATTGATTTCATTCTGCGTCGCACTCGGGAACGCGCAATCGGCCTTGATGGCCCAAAGCGGATTGTAATCCAGCCGTGGATCCACCGGAATGTACTTCGCGGTCTTGAACTTGTCTGCATATTCCTTAATCCGGCCGCGCCGCACATTCTTCAGCTCCAGGACCCATGCCAGTTTCTCGCGGTTGACTCCTTCTGGATCGTGAATCACGCCATTGGAATCGGAGATCGCGATCACCTTCGCGCCCAGGTCCAGCAGCTTTTCAATCGTGTATTGCGACACGTTGCCGCTGCCGCTGACCAAGCACAGCTTGCCTTCGAACGTCTGTTTCCTGGTCTTCAGCATTTCCTCCGCAAAATACACGCAGCCATAGCCCGTCGCCTCCGGCCGGATCAGCGAGCCGCCCCAGTTCAGGCCCTTGCCGGTCAACACGCCGGTGAAGCAATTCGCCAGCCGCTTGTACTGTCCGAACAGGAACCCGATTTCGCGTCCGCCTACGCCAATGTCACCTGCCGGTACGTCCGTGTCGGCGCCAATGTGGCGATACAGTTCGCTCATGAAGCTCTGGCAGAACCGCATCACTTCGTTATCACTCTTCCCCTTGGGATCGAAATCGGAGCCTCCCTTGCCGCCGCCCATCGGCAGCGTGGTAAGCGAATTCTTCAGCACCTGTTCGAACGCCAGGAACTTCAAAATGCCCAGGTTCACCGAGGGATGGAAACGGAGACCGCCCTTGTAGGGACCAATGGCGCTATTCATCTCAATCCGGAATCCACGATTTACCTGCACTTGCCCGGCATCGTCGATCCACGGCACACGGAACATCAGCACGCGCTCTGGTTCGATTAACCTTTCCAGTAGCCGGGCTTTCTGGTATTCGGGGTGCTTACTGATAGCGGGACCGAGGGTTTCGAGGACTTCCTGCACTGCCTGAAGAAATTCTGGTTCTGCGGGGTTCTTTGCTCGAGCGATTGTCAGAACGTCCTTGATATACTCCCCGGTCTCTTTTAGGGCCGCAGGAGTATGCGTAAGTGTACCCATGATTTAAATCCTCCTAATCGGAATTGTGACTTGGAATGGCATGATTTTCTGCTCGCCATGTAGCCGACGGGTGGGGCTGAGCGGCAATGCGCAATGCAAACTGATTAAATACTAATCGCTGCACCTATTGCCGTGATACAAATCACGCCAAAGCGTGCTTATAACCACGCCCTGACCTACCACTTTGGCCTGCTCTTGCTAACTGGTTGAATCCTTGCCTGCCCATGATTCTTTCATCTACGGCTTTGGCTGTTGAAATTCTCCCAAAATCCGTAAAGTCGCAATCTCGTGCGGCCGCAAGGTGATTTGGATCGACGACCCCGCTGCCGGAATCTCCCTGATGTCGTCCTCCATCGCGGTACACAGCCACGCTTTCTGCAACTTCAGCAAAGGAAATCGCAAAGTGGCCCTACTCTCGGTGCCTGCAATTTCCAGCAGCCGCAACACTGTTCCATTTCCATCTTCCGCGGCCTTCCAGTTTTCCGCCAAGACGCCCGCCCCATCCACCTGCAGGAAGCTCACCGGCGCCGGTTCCAGCGGCCGTTCGGGGTTGCCGACCTTGTCCTGGTCGATTACTTCATCGGTTTCCAATGGTGTCATCGCCGCGCGTCCAAGCCGCGACAGGTCTGCGGGTGCGAGCGAAGCCCCACTCGTCATCACGTAGCGAAACGTGGTTTCGCCTCCTTGTTCAGCGCGAAAATTGGTGTGCCAATAATTGTTGAAAACGTAAGAAAAAATCGTCGAACTCTTTGGCGCAAATTCTTCCGGCCACACGCCCCGATTAATATCTCCTAGCGTGATCAACGGCGCATCCACCGGCACAATGGCCACGTCGCAATCTCCCCCCGAAGCTTTCACCCAATGACTGACGCTGAACCACTCTAGTCCAGCACCTTTCATCATGTCCTTGCTGGGGTCCACCCAACCATTCTGGATTTCGTATTGAAAGGAGGGCTTGGGAGCCGCCACGGGAAGCGCGAAATACACAGCTTCCTTATCGCGCACCGGTTCCTTCGTAATGTGATTCACAAATTCAATCTTCTTTTCCCCGTCGTACAAAACAATCTCCGTTCGCACCAGCGGCGTGTGCACTCCTTTCGCTTCCACCGTCAGGACCTGGCCGAATGGCGTTTTTCTTAGGCCCACGATTCGCCCGTCAGCCGACGGCGTGATCTTCAGCTCCGCCAACGGCAGCGATTTACGCATATACACGATTTGCGTCGGAGATTTCCCACCGCCTTCCACGTACACATATTGATTGAAGCGATACGGGCTGGCCGCATCGACTAACTCGCGGTCCGTTTGTTTGTCGAAAATGCTCTTCACCGCGCCTGTCGCTGCGTCCACCTGCACGCGGTAATAGGCGTTCTCCATCGTGTCGCTTACCGGAGCAATTGGTTCTTGTTTCGCAGGAACCGTCCCTCCATCGGCCTCATGCTGCACCACAATCGAATAACACTTGAAGCCCATCGCCGGAACGTCCTTCGCCAGGAATCGTACGTGCCGGTATCCGGGCCCCTCCCTCAAGACTTCAAACGGCACCGGCGTTTTTCCGCCATACTCCGCGAGAATCGTGTTCGTGTTCAAATCCATCTCCACCAATTCGCTCCGTTGCCAACTCAGAGCGTTGAACACCATCAACGACGACGACGGCATGTGGATCCGGTCCGCGATTTGGCTCAGCGAGGACTTCGCCAGCGCATTCACGGCTTGCTGACCCTCGATCGCGTATTCATCCTTCGTCGCCAGTTGCCCTGTGGCTTCCTGGCTGTCTGGGCGATACACCGAATCCCACGAGGTCCACGTGTGCTCCGAAAAGAGCAGCAGATTCTTCCAGATGCGATCCAGTTGCTGCCGCGGTACCCCCAACGACGGATTCAAGTACCGCGACACGGTCGAGAGTTCCTCGGCGGCCAACGCCCGCGATTGGCTGTTCCGGTCCATCGCCGTGTTCGCTGCGTCTGTTGCTTCGCCATCTTCCCAATACGGGCCGCCGTCGCCGGTAACCGTCGCGAGTTGCGATCCGTATTTCCCTTCGATGTAGCGGAAGTAATCGGGAAACGTGCTCAGAATAAATTTGGGATAAGTGAATGTGGCATTCCATTTGTGCAGGAATTCCGGTTCGCTTAGCCGCGCATCCGTATTCTCCAGTTGGCTGCCAAACATCAGCACCGCGTCCGGCTTGTAATCGGCAGCCGAAAATTGCTGCAGAAACGCAGGCAACCCTTGCCGGCAGGCGTCCACTTGAGGCGGCAATTCACACACGAACCAAAGCTGCGAATACTGCCGTGTATTGGCCATCAACACTTTTGCCCCATCCGGTCCTTCACGCCAGAACGGCGATTTCTCGTTCCATCTGCCGATCAATACACTTGGCCCGCGGTCCACGTTCGTCGCTTCCGCGAAATATTTAATTCCAGCCGCATTCAGCACCGATGGATACGACCAGGTGATGCTCGGAACGTCCGTTATATTCGCGTAATCGAAGGGCACGCCTTCCGTTCGGTGCAATTCGTGCGAATAAGTAAGTGAACGAATCAGCTCCTCCAGGCTCGGGAAACCGGTCATGAGATTCGCATACTGCGCCGGCACGCCAATCTTGCCCTCGTGCACGTATTGCAAGAACTGCTTCCGCGTTGCCTCATTGCGCGTCGCAAAATAATTCTGCACCACCCACGAGCCATCCAGGCTGAATCGCATCTCCGGATTCTTCGGCAGAAATGCCAGCAACTTGTCGATGTTGCGGCTCTGCAATTCCGCCACCTTTGCCTGATAGTCGGTATACCCGATGTCCAGATGCGCGTGCGGCACAAAGTAAATCGTCCATTTGCGCTCCGGGCTGATCATCGAGCTGGAACGGTAGGTCTTGCCGTTCGCATGAATTGCCACGTTTGCCGCAACTTGCCCGAAGAATTCCGGCACTTCAAATTCCACGCGCTCCTCGCCAAACGCGTTTCCGCCTTTCAGGGCGGCATGTAAGTGTTGCTCGCCGACACTTAGTTCCACCTGCGCCACATTCAATTTCTCCGCTGCCCTGACGGTCACGTCCACCACTTCGTACGTCTGACCATCCTTTTGCCTGTAGAACACCGTCGGCTTCACACTCGCCGTGGTTTCGAGTTTTCCACTGCCGCCTTTTGTCAGCCGCAGCGCGTCATAGATCAACGAGGCCCGCGTTTCCGGATTCTCCGCGTCCTCTACCGCCGTCAGAACCAGCTTGTTCTCCCCGGCTTTCAAAAACTCTCCGGGAAAATCGATCTCCAACGTATCGCCGCCATAAATTGGTGAATCAATGCGCTCGTCTCCAGCGTAGTAACTGATTTTACGATTGAAAAAATACTGGCCCGTGTGCCCGTTAATCTCCACCAGCAAATCCGGCACGCTCGGATTCACCAGCAGCGCCGCGATGGTCAGCCGGTAATTTCCCGTTGCTGGTTTCTGCATGTTGAAGAGGATGGTGTACGGCGTGGGATGTTTCCCGCCGCTGCCGTTCACCGAAGTAGTCTGCCAAGCCGGCCAATCCGCTGTCTTGCTTTGTCCAACGGTGAACACCGGCTTGAGAGTGTCGTTTTCCAGATCAAAGTTATGCCCAAACTCCCGCGAAGTCTGATCGAACTCCCCGATCTGCCACACTACGTTTTTGTCATTGTGTATTTGTTGCGCTGAAAGCCCAACGGCCGCAGCAAAAAGTAAAAATCCCAACACACCTGCGCGGCAAGTCCACTCTCGAGTTCTCATTGTTCCCATCCTGTTCAACTGCGAACATTCTTGCCTAACCGGACCTGCACTACAAGATGGCGCGCTGCTTCACTACGGCGCATTCCGATTTGCATCGCACTGTTGCGGAATGCCTTCCGCTGTCTTTCGGAGCACCAAACAGCCCGCGAGCATGTCATGGCCTGCTTGCTTCCTCGCAGTCAATCCAGCGCAGATGCAATCCATCGCGAAGTACAGAACTCCGAAATACGGTGCATGGGCGAGGAAGCGTCCTCCGAAGAACCGTGCGCTTGCACGCCCGAACGTCAGTCGGTTTCCCTCTGCGTCGGTCACATAAAGTCCCAGGACTCTCTTCCCAATCGTTCCTTGCCACGAGGAACTTTCCAGCAGGGCAAAATAAAGCCATCCGCTAACAACAAAAAAACAGAGAACCAGCAGCACAGCGGGCTTGCCAAACGTAGAGATAACGGCGCTTGGCGGCTCGTCCGGACGGAGTTTCAGGAACGCCAGCGCGATTCCCTTAGCTACCGCGAGGAAAGAAACAAACACGGACAGCGGGATCGCCAGGACAATAAGATCCAGAATTGCTGCAGGCACTCGAAGCCAAAAACCGGCGTAGCGCGAATCGGCGCGAGTCGTCACGGATGGGATTCTTTCAGCCCGGCTTTACTGAATGGCCAGCGGTGGACCGCTGACATGCTTCTCCTTGAGGTGGAAACTGACGTCGACATGGTCAGCAATCTTGATGAACGGAATTCCTTTGTTCATCCCATAGTCCTTGCGGTTGAAAACCATTGTTCCTTTAATCTCGCCCGAACCCGTCCCCCTGCCAGAAACAAGCAACGTGAGCTTCTCCGGATTCGAAACTCCGCGGATCGTGAAGTCACCATCGACCTCGTACGTGTTGTGACCGGTCTTCACGATTTTCGTGGACTTGAACGAAATCACCGGATTCGGCTCGACATCAAAAAAATCCTTGCCCTTCAGCTTTCCATTCTTCAAACCGCTGCCGGTATCCACGCTATCCGCCTGAATTGTGATCTCTAGCACGCCGGTTGTTTCGTCCGGGGACGTGAACTTCAGCGAGGCGTCCCACTTGTCGAATTTGCCGGCGATCGTCGTGGACGCCTTCACATGAAATTTAATCCAGCTCTCTGCCGGTTCAACCATGAAAACTGGAGCTTGTGCCCGGCTCAGAGACGGAAACGCAGTAGCGGCCAGGAGAAACAGGATAGCGATTCGCACGCCGCGTAGTCTGAGTCTTTCGTCCTTCGTTGTCAATTTCAGTTTTCAACGGCAGTCCCCTTGGTGGCCCCGGCTTCCAGCCGGCTCTTCCGCTCTCGTGGAATGGCCCTTGGGGACCGTTGCGATGGCCGCAGATCAAGTCCATCGTGGTAACATCGGCCCTAGTCAAGCCGTATCCCTAAGGACCAAACCACCATGAAGCAACCTCCTACCTCCGGCCGTCGCAACTTTCTCAAGGCCACCGGTGCCGTCGCCGCAGCCCTTTTCACCAACAGCGGCGCCGCGCTGGCGTCTCCGTCCATCGCTGCATTTCCACCCCTGCCTGCGAATCCCAATACGCAGGCCGCCATGCCCACCCGCAATCTCGGCAAAACGGGATATAAAGTCGGCATTTTCAGCCTGGGTGGGCAGGCTGCGATCGAAAAGCCAAACAATTTCGACGTCGCCGTCCCCATCATCGAACGCGCCCTCGATCTCGGCGTGAACTACATCGATACCTCCTCGATCTACGGCGGTCCCGAACGTTGGAGCGAGCAGTACGTCGGCCGGGTGATGAAGACCCGCCGACGCGAAGCTTTTCTTGCCACCAAGACGAAAGAACGCACGCGTGACGGCTCTCTGCGCATGATCGAAAAATCGCTCACGCTGCTGAACACCGATCACGTGGACTTGTGGCAGTTGCACGACATTGGCTTGCCCGAAGATGTGAACGCGATCTTTGCCAAGGGCGGCGCCATGCAAGCGCTGCTCGAAATGCAGCAGCAGAAAGTCGTCCGTTTCTTGGGTGTCACCGGCCATTACCGTCCCGAAGCCTTGATCGACGCGGTAAATCGCCATCCGTTCGACGCGATCCTAATGGCGTTGAACGCCGCCGATGCGCACATTCACAGTTTCACCGACCAACTCCTGCCACTGGTCGTAGAAAAACAAATGGGCATCATCGGCATGAAAGTACCCGCCCGCGGCAGACTCCTTTCCTCCTGGACTCCGCCTCCTGTCGAACAACAGCAGCACATGTGGGAGGGCTCGGCGATCGCCACGCGCAACGGCGTAATGAACATGCGCGAGGCCATGAATTTCGTGCTTTCCCATCCGGTCAGCACTGTAATCGTAGGATGCGACAATATTGCGCAGCTTGAAGAAAATGTGCAGATCGCCCGCGATTTTACTCCGCTGTCCCAGTCGCAGATGGCCGCGCTCAACCAACTCGCCGCTCCGGTCGCTAAGCAATCCCTGTTCTTCCGATTCACCGACCGCAGCAGGGGCTAGTTCGTCTCGTCAACGCCGCGACCCATAAGGCCGGGAACTTCTTTATACCCAGGGTCATGTTCGGCCGTCACAATCCCTCGTGCCCGGCGCACTGGCTTCTTTCTTCCTCCAGGCAGACGCTCGGCCCAGCGGAGGTCTCCCCATGACGAATCCTAAAGTCGCCGATCTTGCTGGTCCTGGCATCGGCAATTACGAAGAACTTGAAAAAATTCTTCCCAACGATTACAGCAGTGTGCTCACCCGCAGAGAAACTCAGAGAGCCATCTTCGCGGTCAAACGCTTCATCGAGGACAATCTCTGCAAAGAGTTGAACCTCATCATGGTCACGGTGCCGCTGATCGTCGATATCGAGAGCGGCGTCAACGACATGCTCGACCGCGACGGCTCCCGCACGCCTATTCAGTTCCACATTTCCAACGATCGTGACAAGCATCCCGTTGATGCACAGATTGTTCAGGCCGCCACCAAGTGGAAGAGAACCGCCCTCCACAACTTCGGCATGCGTCTCGGCGAGGGCCTCTGCACGGACATGCGCGCCGTCCGCAAAGACTACTTCCTCGACCATGATCACAGCGTCTACGTCGATCAGTGGGACTGGGAGCGTGTCATTTCCTCCGAACAGCGCAATCTCGATTTCCTCAAAGAAATTGTCAACAAGATCTGGAAAGTCCTGACCGAAGCCGAACAATACGCCATCGAGCTGTTCCCCGAACTGCGCTCGAAGAAATATCCCAACCTCCCGGAAAAACTGACCTTCCTCCATGCCGAAGAACTTCTGCACATGTATCCGAGCTTGCCGCGTAAGCAGCGAGAGACCGCCATCCTGCAGCAGTGCCCGGCGCTTTTCATCACCGGCATCGGCCACCCGCTCGAAGATGGCTACCCTCACGAAATGCGCGCCGCCGACTACGACGATTGGGTCAACCCGACCAAGACCATCGACGGCAGGCAATGCCATGGCCTCAATGGCGACATTTTGGTCTGGAACCACGTCACAAAACGCCGCCATGAACTCAGTTCCATGGGTATCCGCGTCAATGCCGAAACGCTTCGTAAGCAACTGGAACTTTCCGCCCAACTTGACTTCCTGAAGTTTCCCTACCACCAGGCCATCATGAAGAATGATATTCCGCTCAGCATCGGCGGAGGCATTGGGCAATCCCGCACCCTCATGCTGATTCTGCGCAAGGCGCATCTCGGCGAAGTCACTGTCAGCGTCTGGCCTAAAATTCTGAAGGAGATTTGCGCGAAGAAGAATATCCACGTGCTGGAATAATAAGAGAGAATAACGAGCGAAACGGGCAGTCGGTCAAGTCATGGGGACGATGATGGCACTGGCTGCCCGTTCTTTTTTAATTTACTTCTCACGGAAAAAATAAACCTCATTCCGAGCAAAGCGAGGAATCCCTCTTCGATTTCAAGAGCAGGACGGATTTCTCACTTTGCAGACTCCGAATTCGGAATGACGAATCGCGGTTATTAAGTGCGCCTTAGTGGCCTAGGAACTTCTCTATCTTCGCCAGTTCCGTGTCTGCCAGGTCGAAATATTTCTGCGCGTTCTTCAGGTCTTGCGCCTTCAGCGCGTTGTTTCCTTTGTCCAGATAAACCTTCATGCGCTCTTCCGATGACGCGATGTCCGCCCGAAGATCGTAGCCCGCCGCCTGCTGCTGATGCCGCAGCGTTTCTACGCTTTGGGTGGCCGTCGCTGCACGCACGTTCAGCTTGTCCGCTTCGTCTTCCATCTTTGCAATCTCTTCCGGAGATGGTCCCGGCGGCGGTTGCGGCACCGGCGGAGCTTCCACTCGCGAAGGCGTGGGATTCCCACTCGCCAGATTCTTGCCGGATGGCTTGCCAGAGATCTTCACGGAACCGGTCGTCGCGTCAACGTGCAAACTACCTTGCGGACTATCCATCGCAACGTTTCCGTTCGCGTCTACTTTCAAGCTGCCTTGATCACTCTGCAGCGATACCACCGGCGCGGCTGGAGTTGCCGCAGGAGCCGCCGCAGGAACATTTGTGTTGGCAGTGGAGGAATCCGGTGGCGCGCCATTTCCGCTAGCGGGGAACATTGCCTTCTTCGGATCCGCATGTGTTCCCAGATGCCGCGGAATATACATCCCTGCGGCAATCAGTACCCCTATGCCTAACACCGCTCCAAGCGCTAGCCACACGCCTCGACTGGAACTCGGCCGCGCCACGGGTGGAGGCGGGACAGCAGCGACCGGCGAAGGAGGCGAAGTCAGCGGAACCGTCGGCAATGCCGGAGTCGCGGGTCGCGCCGGCGTTGGAGCAGGAGTTCGTGGCGCCGGTGTGGTCGCCACGCGCGGCGTATGTGGTGTGTCAACCAGAGTCGTTGCGCCCGATGGCTTCGGCGTAGGCGTGACGGAAGTAGTGTTCGACACTGGCAACTGGCTCACCTCGACGCTGCTCAGCGCTGCGCGAAACGCGTCCGCAGACTGGAACCGGTTAGCCGGATCTTTTGCAATTGCCATCATGATGATTTGGTTCAATCCAGTGGGTAAATCGCCGCGGAGTGTAATCGGTTCGGGCGGCGTCTCGTTCAAATGCGCAGTCATGAGCGAATACTGCGAATCGCTCTTGAACGGCAGCTTGCCCGTCAGCATTTC
>Ga0074046_10001162_pt1 | contig 24286 bp, 23 predicted proteins | sample BogForMeECP23OM3_FD_94441 | JGI IMG/M metagenome (GOLD analysis project Ga0074046, IMG submission 94441) | Bog forest soil microbial communities from Calvert Island, British Columbia, Canada - Bog Forest MetaG ECP23OM3 | ecosystem: Environmental > Terrestrial > Soil > Wetlands ...
GTTCAGCCGCGACATCTCCATCCTGCTGATCAGCGGCGTGCTCTTCATGATTGCCGGCCTGCGCGATTTTCGCCCCAGCATCTTCGGCAAAGCCAACACCTTCGCGCAAGTGGCCGCGATTTTCTTCGTGCTGCTCCTGCTCATTGAACCGGTGCGCTGGGTCTGGATCGCGCGTACCACTTTCCTGCGCGCCACGTTTATCTTCACCATCGTCTCCGCCGTACACTACGCATTCCTGGTGCAGCACCGCCTGCATGCGCACGCGCCGCCCCCCGCACTCCAGTCTCAGCGGCCGACGCTTGAACGCTCCCATTGACCCACTTTCCAGCGCACCCCTAGAATGAAAGGTTCGTACTCCGCTCGCGACCTTATTCATGCCACTGCGCCTCTATAACACTCTGTCCGCGAAAATCGAAGACTTCCATCCGATCGAGGACAACCGCGTCCGCATGTACGCTTGCGGACCCACCGTCTACGACTACGGCCACATCGGCAATTTCCGCACATTTATCGCCGTCGATCTTCTTTACCGCTTTCTGCGCCAGAGCGGATACGATGTCCGCTACGTCATGAACATCACCGACGTGGACGACAAGATCATTCGCAACTCCGCGCGCGACGGCGTCACCGTGCAGCAGTACACGGCGAAGTTCACAAAGGCTTTCCTGGAAGATGCGGCCACGTTGAACATCGAGCGGCCGCTTCTGGTGCGCGCGACGGAACACATCAACCAGATGGCCGCTTTCATCGCCGAACTGGTGAAAAAAGGCTTCGCCTACCGCACCGACGACGGTTCTTACTACTTCCGCATAGCGAAATTTCCCGAGTACGGCAAGCTTTCGAAAAAAGATTTCACCGGCATGACCGACGGTGCCCGCGTGGACGTGGATGAATACGAAAAGGACAGCGCCCGAGACTTCGCCCTCTGGAAGGCTCCCAAGCCGGGCGAGGCCTCGTGGGATACAGCGATCGGGCCGGGGCGTCCAGGCTGGCACATTGAGTGCTCGGTAATGTCGATGGAGGAACTCGGGCCGAGCTTTGACTTGCACGCCGGCGGCGAGGATTTGATTTTCCCGCATCACGAAAACGAAATTGCACAGTCGGAAGCGCTCACCGGTAAGCAGTTTGCGCGCTATTGGTTTCATGCGCGTTTTCTGCTGGTCGAAGGCCAGAAAATGTCGAAGAGCCTCGGGAATTTCTTCACCATCCGGGATCTGGTGCTGCGCGGACACAAGCCGTCGTCGATCCGCTGGCTGCTGACCCAGGTACCCTACCGCAATCAACTGAACTTTACTTTCGACGGCCTGAAGTCGGCGGCAAGTTCGGTGGAGAAGTTGCGCAACTTCCGCTTCCGCCTGACCAGCACGCAGTTCCCAGCAGGTACGACGCCGCAGATGGCACAACTCGCGGACGAGACCATCGCGAAAATGAAGAGCTCCCTCGACGATGACCTAAACACCGCCGAGGCGCAAGCCGCCATGTTCGACATGTTGCGCAAAGTCAACACCGCGCTCGATGCAGGAGAAGTCCGCCAGGACGACATAAAGCTGCTGCTCTGCGCGCTAGAAAAGTTCGACGAGATATTCGGCGTGTTGCAAGATGATGACCAGCCCAAGATGAAAGCAATACTCGATTGGGCGCGCGCCGAGGGCCGCGAGAAAGAGATCAGTCCCGAATTGATGGAAATTGCCGGATCCGCGCAACTAGGCGACGAACAAGTCAATCAGAAGCTGGCCCAAATGGAAGCTGCCCGCAAAGCAAGAAATTTCAAAGCCTCTGATGCCCTGCGCGCCGAACTGACTGAAGCCGGCATCATAGTGGAAAACACCAAAGACGGGGCACGCTGGAGAAGAAAGTAGCGTTAGCATCAGTAGCGCCGGCATCCTGCCGGCTGTCCCAAGAGAAATGTCATCCTGAGCGCAGCATGCACTGCGTGAAACGCAGGGCATGCGGAGTCGAAGGACCCCTACTCCACCGATCCTCCAGCCAAGTTGCGATGCGTTCTCCCCGAAGCGCGTTTCCAGGCCTACAGCTCCACGACTACAATGTTCAAACGACGAATGCTCTCCCTCGACGATTATCTCCGCGAAGCCGAAGTCGCCCACGGCCACCTCTGCGCCGGCCAGGTGCTCGGTGTGCGCCTGGCCATGTTGGGCCTCGAAAAGTTGGGCATTGCAGACCCTCGCGGCAATAAAGAAGATCGCAAACGTCTAGTCACCTTCGTCGAAATCGACCGTTGCGCCACCGACGCCATATCCCTGGTCACCGGATGCCGTCTCGGCAAGCGCGCCCTGAAATTTCGTGACTGGGGGAAGATGGCCGCGACCTTCGTCGACCTGAGCACCGGCAAAGCCATCCGCATCGCCGCCAAAGAGTCATCCAAGGCGCTGGCGCATACGATGCATCCCGAAATCGAAAGCAAGAACCAGCAGCAGATGCTGGCCTATCGCGAGACGCCGGAAGACGACTTATTCACCAAGCAGTGGGTAAAGGTCGAACTCCCCGCCGAAGAGTTTCCGGGGTACAAAGGCGAGCGCATCGTCTGTGCCGAGTGCGGAGAAGGCATCAATTTCCGCCGCGAAGTTCTGCGCGATGGGCACGTGCTGTGTCGCGCTTGTGCTGGTGAGCAGTATTACGAAGTGATCTAGACAGCAGCTCGCTTCGCTCGCTGGATGGACGAATGCGTCCGTCCCTACGTGGACTTTCTTGACTGTTCGTACGCATGAGCCACTCTCAGCAGCGTAACCTCATCAAAGTGCCGTCCAAACAACTGTAGCCCAATCGGCAGCTTCTCATGATTCTCCCCGCAAGGAACTGAAATACCCGGAATGCCCGCCAGGTTCGCGGTTACGGTGTAGATATCGGCGAGATACATGGCCAGCGGATCATTCAACTTCTCGCCCAGCCGGAACGCAGGTGTCGGGCAGGTCGGCGCCGCGATGACATCCACTTTCTTGAACGCTTCGTCGAAATCGCGCGTCAGCAGCGTCCGCACTTTCTGCGCCTTTAGATAGTAAGCGTCGTAATATCCAGCGCTCAAAGCGTAGGTGCCAAGCATGATGCGGCGCTTAACCTCCATGCCAAATCCGCCGTCGCGGCTAAGCCGGTACATTTCAGAGAGCGTGCCCGATTTTGCGCGGAAGCCGTAGCGCACGCCGTCATAGCGGGCCAGATTCGCCGACGCTTCCGCCGTGGCCACAATGTAATACGTGGGAATCGCATACTCGGTGTGCGGCAAACTCACCGGCACGACCTCGCATCCCAACTCAGCCAGTTTCTGAATCGCCGCCTCAACCGCGGCGCGAACTTCGGGATCGAGTCCCTCGCCGAAATATTCCTTGGCCACGCCAACCTTCAAACCCTTCACCGGCTTTTCCAGTTCCGCCACATAGTCGGGAACGGGCACTTCGGCAGAAGTCGAATCCATGGGATCGCGGCCCGCAATGGTGCGCAGCACCAGCGCAACTTCCTTCACCGTCTTGGCAAACGGCCCGATGTGGTCGAGCGACGAGGCAAACGCAATCAGCCCATACCGCGACACTCGTCCATAGGTCGGCTTCAATCCGACCACGCCACAAAACGACGCGGGCTGGCGAATCGATCCGCCGGTATCGGAGCCGAGCGTTGCCACGGCCATCTCCGCCGCCACCGCCGCCGCCGATCCGCCCGACGATCCTCCCGGCACGCGGCTCTTGTCGCGCGGGTTGTGCACGGCGCCATAGGCCGAGTTCTCCGTGGACGAGCCCATGGCAAACTCATCGCAATTGAGTTTGCCCAGAATCACCGCGCCCGCCGCTTCCAGACGGGCCACCGCCGTGCAGTCATACGGAGGAATAAAATTGTCGAGGATTTTCGAACCCGCCGTGGTCCGCACGCCGTTCGTCACCATGACATCTTTGATCGCAACCGGAACTCCGGCAAGCGGCGGCAAAGGCTTGCCCTCCGCGGCCAGCGCATCGATACGCCCGGCCTGCGCCAGTGCCCGCTCTTCACAGAGAGTTAGAAACGCGCCGATCTCGGAATCTTCCTGCCGGATGCGAGTGTAAAAATCGTGAGCCAGCGCAGTCGCCGTCGTTCCCCGCTCTGCGATCGCGCTTCGGATCCCATCAATGGTCGAGGCAGGCATCTTGTTTTCGTAACTCTCTCGTCGCTATCTCTCAATCACCTTCGGAACTTCGAAAAATGACCCGTCCGTGTCCGGAGCATTTTTCACGGCGGCGTCGTGCGGCAGTGATTTCCGCAAGCCGTCCTTCACGTCCTCGCGGATGGCATAAGCAAAGCGGTCGCTTCCCTGCCGCGACTCGTCCACCCCGTAGCGATCCGAGACCTGAGCCATGGGCGCAACCTTGTCGGTCTCCAATTCGCTGAGCCGCTCGATATATTCCAGAATGGAGTTCAAGTCGCGCAGCATGCGTGCACGCTCTTCCTCGGTCAACTCAAGGTTGGCCAGATCGGCCACGTAGGCAACGTCTTTGTCGGTAACTTTCACGTCTTCGCTTTCATGCTTTAACTCTCACGCTTTGATCACGAATTCAATCCGTTTCACCGAGGTCGCGGAGTACTTATTGATCAGCGCCAAATAGCGCGGCGCCAGTTCGACGAGTTCCCGCCGCCATCCCGCGTCGGCCACTTCCACTCGCAGAATGCCGTCGGAGAAACTAAGCGCCCGAGTCCGGTCGGCCACGGCACTGCCACAAGCGACGGGCCAGGCCAGCAGCGCGCTCTCGCTGGCCGGCGCGCGGTGAAGGGCTTTGGCGATGACGGTTTCGAGGCCCGAGGAAGCGCGGTTCAAGGCATGACTCCAGATTCGCAAACACGATTGGGAAGAGATGATTGTAGCATCGGAAAATGTTGTGTCTCTCTACGAAGCGGCAGAGGCGGCAGCCTTGGCTCTCTTCTTGGCAAGTTTGCGCAGGTGCGTGGCCGAATACAGACTTCCCCGGCAGCGCCGCGCCCCGCATAAGCAGGGGGCATCATCCTCGCCGTCGTAGAGGTTGTAGTCATAGGTCAATTCTTCTCCCGCCTCAATATCGCGCAGCGCTATAATCCACATCTTGCCCCGGATCTGATCGGTCTCGCAATTCGGTTTGCAGGAATGATTGACGAACGCGGCCACGCCATAGCCGTCAATAATGCGCTTGCCGTCGTCCAGCCCGAATAAATACGTATTGGGAAAGTCGTCGTAGAGATCTTCCGCCTGTTCGCAGGTGAGGTGCTCGCCCACGTATTCCACGATCAGCGTTCCTTTGCGAATCGGCCGCGTGGTGTAGCAACCATAGGAGTGAATGCGAGACTGGCGAAGGACGAGCGTCATAATGCGTCCTTTATCTTTAGCACACGAGGCACCGGGGAAGGCAAGCGCCAAGTGTCAGCTCTCAGTTCTCAGTTTCAACTCCAGACCCCACGAGACTTTCCTGAGAGCCGAGAGCTGACAGCTGAGAGCTATTCGGCTAAGATTCCTATCCGGAGACTGCACCATGGCTCACCAGCATCCACCGCGCTTTCTGAAAATTGTCGACGACGCCAAGCGGCGCGTCCGCGAAACTACCGTTGACGCGGTCAAAGCCCGCCTCGATCGCGGCGAGAAATTCGTTCTGGTCGACGTCCGCGAAGGCCGTGAATTCGACGCCGATCACCTCCCCGGAGCCGTCCACCTGGGCAAGGGCGTCATTGAGCGCGACATTGAGGGCAAATATCCCGATCTGCAAACTGAACTCGTACTCTATTGTGGCGGCGGCTTCCGCTCCGCGCTGGCCGCCGATAATCTGCAAAAAATGGGATACACCAATGTCATTTCCATGGACGGAGGAATCCGCGATTGGCGGCAAAGGGGCTATCCGCTGGAGAAGTAACTCGCGTAGGGACAGCCCGCCCTCGGCTGTCCAGGCGGGCGCAGCTCGCGAGCAAACAACCTGCACTCCCGAGTTTCTCGCGGTTTGCATACCACCCGCTTCTCTGAAAAAATAGATTAAAGATACTTTGGGGTTCCCTCCATGTCTCAAATCGGAAGCTTTGCGCTGCTGCTGGCGCTCGGCCTGAGTGCGTACTCTTTCCTGGCAGGCTTGGTTGCATTGTTCGGTAAGGATGCCGCTTCGGCTCGCCTCGGTGAAACCGCCCGCCGCGCCGGAATCGCTACCTTCGCCGCCGTGCTCTTGGCGGGCATCGTTCTGGTGGTAGCCGCGTTCAATGATGACTTCTCCATCGCCTACATTTTCCATCACAGCAACCGCGACTTGCCCGCCGCCTATAAGTTCGCCGTGCTCTGGTCTGGTCAGGAAGGCTCGCTGCTGTTCTGGTCGCTGCTTTTGGCCGGTTACGGATTCGTTCTCCGCCTGCGCTACAAGACCGATCAGCGGCTGTTCGCGTACGCTTCGGTGATCATCGCCGCGGTACAGGTTTTCTTTCTGCTGATTCTGAATTTTGCCGCGCACCCGTTCGCCATCATGCAGGGCGCGCTCCCCGCCGATGGCACCGGGTTGAACCCTCTTCTGCAATATCCCGAGATGGTCATCCATCCGCCCATGCTGTATTTGGGATACGTCGGCTTCACCGTTCCCTTTGCCTTCGCGTTGGGCGCGCTCCTCATGAAGTATCCCGGCGAGAAATGGATTCAGATCACCCGCCGCTGGACCATGGTGACGTGGTGCTTTCTAACCATAGGCGTGTTTCTAGGCGCGCACTGGGCTTACGCTGTCCTCGGATGGGGCGGCTACTGGGGATGGGACCCGGTGGAAAATGCCTCGCTCATGCCCTGGCTCACCGGCACCGCGTTCCTGCATTCGGTCATGATGCAGGAAAAACGCGGCATGCTGAAAGTCTGGAACATGTCGCTCATCTTCGCGACCTTCCTGCTCTCGATGCTGGGGACCTTCCTCACGCGTTCGGGAGTAATCAGTTCGGTGCACGCCTTCGCGCAATCCTCGATCGGCACCTGGTTTCTGGTATTCATAGGATTGACTGTGGCGGTCTGCACTTTTTCCCTGATCGCGAACCGGTCGCACCTTAAGAGCGAGCACAAACTGGAGTCGCTGGTTTCGCGCGAATCCAGTTTCCTGTTCAACAATCTGCTCTTGCTGGTTGTCTGCTTCACCATACTGTGGGGCACATTTTTCCCCATCCTGTCGGAATTCGTTCAGGGACACAAAGTCACGGTAGGACCGCCTTTTTTCAATCGGGTTGCGATCCCAGTTGCCTTGCTGCTCCTGTTGCTGACCGCGGTTGGGCCGTTGTTGGCCTGGCGTAAGACTTCCGTTGAAAGCCTCAAGCGGAATTTCCTGTTCCCCGCGATTGGCTCGCTCGCCGTCGGCGTGATGATGATCGTTTTCGGCGTGCGTCCCTGGGAAGATCCTTCCTTCTTCTACGCCACCATGGCCGCCGTTCTCTCGGCGCTGGTAATCTTCACCGTCATTTCCGAGTTCCTCCGCGGAGGCCGCGTCATCGCCGGCAAGAGCCAGCAGAACCTGCTCTCCGCCATGGTTCACCTCTACCACAGAAACACGCGCCGGTATGGCGGATACATCGTCCACTTCGGCGTGGCGTTGGTGGTGATTGGCATCCTCGGAACGCCTTTCAACAAAGAAGTTGAAAAAGAAATGGGCTTTGGCGACAAAATCAACATTGGCCCCTACACCCTCGTCTGCCAGTCCTACACGCAAGACGACAATCCCAACTACGCCAACGAGTGGGCCATTATCAACGTGTTCCGGGGCGGCAAGCAGATTACGACCATGTATCCCGAGCGCCGCTTCTACAAAGCCAGCGGACAGCCCCAGACCCTGCCCCGCATTTATCCCAGCTTCCGCGAAGATTTGTTTCTGGTGACCGACGTCTATCTCGTCTACGAAGGCAAGAACGAGACCACCGGACGGCCCATCATTAAAGCGCACTTGAATCCGCTGGTGCCGTGGATTTGGATCGGCCTGATCATCATGGTCTTCGGCACCATAGTCGCGCTGGTGCCGAATGCCGCCGTCGTGCAGGTAGCCGCAACGACGCCGGTACGCGCTCCGGCACACGCAGGAGCAGGGGACTGAAATGAAATTTCCGACTTGGATTAGAGCGGATTCGGTGCCTCGTGTGGGGACGGCTCGTGTGGGGACGGGCGACCTCGCCCGTCCAAGCCGAGCGCAGCTCGGCAACTGCCCGCGGCTTATCCGCTGCTTGCAAGCCGCCGCGCTAGCCGCCGCCGTCTTCCTCTTCACGGGCGCCGGAGACGATTCCGCGCGCTTCAAAGATCTCGGCCATCGTATGATGTGCACCTGCGGATGCGGCCAGGTGTTGCTCGAATGCAATCACGTCGGCTGCCAGACGTCCACGAAGATGCGCGACGAGTTACAGGCCGCGCTCGACCGGGGAGATAACGACGACCTCATCCTGCAAGGCTTCGTGCAGGAATACGGACCGACCGTGATCGCCGCGCCCACCGCCACCGGCTTCAATCGCGTGGCCTGGGTCATGCCCTTCCTCGCACTGGCGCTAGGCGTCACCTTCGTGGTGTACCTGGTGCGCTCGTGGAAGAATCGGCCCGCACCGGCCCTAGCCGACGGCATTACCATCCCGCGCGGCAGCGAACTGGAAGAGTTCCGCGAAAAAGCCCGCAAGGAGACGGATTTATGAAGAAGTGTAGCGCGGACACTCCTGTCCGCGAAAAGCTCGGATCTGCAGAGGGTTTCAGGACCGGGAGCTTTGGCAAGACCGGGATCCTTGATAAGACTGGGAGCTTTGAAGGGGCCCGGCTTCAGCCGGGCCGTTATCGTGCCCGAAAATCAGGGGCTTTAGCCCCTGAGGGAGGCAACACCCGATGATCATTTTCGTCTGCGCCGTTTTCACCCTCGCCTGTCTCTATTACGTTTTCTTCTTCCCCGGAGAAGTCTACGCCGGAGAAGAAAAAACGCGCCTCGGCTATCTCCGCGAACGCAAGGAAGCGGTCTACGAGAACCTGCGCGACCTGAATTTCGAATACAAGGCAGGTAAGGTTCCGGACGCAGACTATCAATCCATGCGCGCCTCGCTCGAAGAAGAAGCGGCCGCGATCATGGCGGAGATCGCCCGGCTGGAGCAGGTGGCGGGGCAGGTGGTGTAGTTGCCTGACTTCGACAGTTATGAGCGAAATTGGTTGCTTTGCTCTGGCTTTGACAGCATCATTCTCAAATAATGCCAAATTTGTCCTTTGTTATCTCGATCATAGCGGGCTTGCTTTGGGTGGTGGCCTTCCTTTTCCTTCGTAAGCCCTTTGGCATGCCCTGGCCCCCGAGATTTCAGGAACGAGAGGGAGCGCTCCGGAAGTTAAGCTTTAAGCAGTATGTTTGTTTGCTCGGTGCTCTCTCATGGGGCTTCGCGATGTTTGTCTCTTCCGTTGTAGATAACTATCTTCAAGGGAGGTTCTCTGGTAAACCAGCGTCCCACACATCAGCTGTATGGATGGTGTTTGAATTAGTGTGGTGGTTAGCGGCGGGTTGCCTGTTCGGATGGGTGGTGTGGGGCGGGAGCCGAAAGGCATAATCCCTTCTGTGAAGAGGCTGTTGTGGTGTAACTGTTGACAAATCGCCGTTTCACCATCAACCGCCGCACGATGCATTTGAACTTTGATTGTCATTGTTTCGTTACCAAATAAGGAGTTGTTTTGACCAAACTCGCACAGTCCGCACTACTACTGGACGCAATCCTCTCGCTGGCCCTAGCCTCGGCAGCCGCCCAGACCCTCACCGGCACCGTGACCAACGGCACCACTGGCAAGCCCGCCGCAGGCGATGAAGTCATTCTCATCAACCTCGCCAACGGCATGGATATGGGCGGTAGCACCAAGGTCGACAGCAACGGCAAATTCAGCTTCAAAATCACCGTACCCGGGCCGCACCTCATCCGCGCCGTCCATCAAGGAGTTACCTATCATCAGATGGCGCCTCCCGGCGTCAACACGGCCGACGTTCAGGTCTATGACGTTGCGACCAAAGTCGCCGACCTCAGCGTGACCGCCGACGTCATTCGCTTTCAGGCCGACAGCGGGACCATGCAAGGCGTGCGCCTGTTCGTCGTCAATAACACGTCTTCTCCGGCGAAGACGCAGATGAACGATCACAACTTCGAGTTCTATGTGCCTGCCGGCGCGAAGATTGAACAAGTACAAGCGCGCGCCCCGAACGGCCAGCCAATCGCCGCTGAAACCACGCCCCAGGCCGTTAAGAACCGTTACGCAATTAATTTCCCGCTCCGTCCCGGAGAAACGCAGTTCCAGATAGAGTTCACGCTGCCCTATACCGGCGAGATCAAGATCGATCCCAGGCCGCTCTATGCCGCCGAGCACCTGGTGATCGTGCTTCCCAAGTCGATGCATTTCAAAGCCGCATCCGGGGTGAACTTCCAGTCCATGCAGGATCCCAGCCAGGGCGACACCATGGTTGAAGTGGCGCAGCAGGTGAAACCGGGCCAGCCGCTCGGCTTCACGCTGCAAGGCACCGGAACCATCAACGAGTCGCCCGGACAGGTAGCTTCCGGAGCCGCCCAACAGCAGGAACAACAGCAGGGAAGCGACAATCGTCCCGGTGGCGGACTCGGCGCTCCCATCGATGCTCCGGATGCGCTGCAGCAATATCGCTGGCCCATCCTGTTCGGATTCGCCGTGTTGCTCGCCGTCGGGGGATGGGTGGTCACCAAACGGCAACCCGCAACGTCAGCCGCCGTGACCTCTGCCGCATCAAGCAGCCCCAGCCCAGCGCCCCGTCCAACCACACCGGCGTCCCCGACCGGCACTCCGGCCACAAAGCCGTCGATGCTGCTCGAAGCGCTGAAAGAAGAACTGTTCCAACTAGAGGTAGAACGAGAACAAGGCAAGATCACGCCCGCAGAGTATGAAAAAGCCAAAGCAGCCCTAGACCAGACGCTAGAGCGCGCACTGAAGCGCCAAGGTTGAGATCGCGTAGGGACGGACGCATTCGTCCGCCCAAGCCGAGCGCAGCTCGGCAGTTGCCCATGCCCAGGGCTTGCTTAGAGCCCAAAGCCGGCGCCCAGCATCTAATACACTGAGACATTGAGGCACTCATTATGAGCAACATTTTCAAAACCACACTCCTGCTGACCGCCATGACGCTGCTGCTCATGCTGGCCGGGAGAGCTTTCGGCGGCCAGAACGGAATGCTGATGGCGCTGGTCTTCGCTGCCATCATGAATTTTGTTGCCTACTTTTTCTCCGACAAGATCGCGCTCGCCACCTATCGCGCTCAGCCCGTTGGCCGCGATGATTTACCGCGGGTCTACAACATCGTCGAGCGCCTGGCGCAAAAAGTCAGCCTGCCGATGCCCAAGGTCTACCTCATCCCGAGCGATTCGCCGAACGCCTTCGCCACCGGACGCAATCCGAACCACGCTTCCGTAGCCGTAACCCAAGGCATCCTCGGACTGCTTAACGACGACGAACTGGAAGGCGTGCTGGCTCATGAACTCGGCCACGTGCGCAATCGCGACATCCTGATCAGTTCGATCGCGGCGACTTTGGCCGGCGCCATCACCTGGCTCGCATCGGTCGCCAAATGGGGCATGATTTTTGGTGGCATGAGAGGCGAACGCGACGATCGCGGCGGAGGCGGCGGCATCGCAGCCATTGCCATGATCTTCCTCGCCCCCTTTGCCGCCATGCTGATTCAGCTAGCCGTCTCGCGCTCCCGCGAATACGGAGCCGATGACACCGGAGCCCACTGGACCGGCAATCCCTACGCCCTGGCCAGCGCCCTGGCCAAAATCGAAGCCTATTCCCGCCGCATGCCTCTGGTGGCCAGTCCATCCACCGCGCATCTTTTCATCATTCAGCCGTTCTTAGGAGGGATGAGTTTCGGCAACCTGTTTTCGACCCATCCCCCAACCGCGAAAAGGATCGAGCGGTTGACGGGAAGGCCGGCGGAATTCTTCCAATGAACACGTAGGGACGGACGCATTCGTCCGTCCAGTCGAGCGAAGCTCGACTACTGACGACTGAGGTCTATGACCGCGGTAACTCCCGGCCCGACAACCGCCATAGTAAAATCGGCTCCAATGGCTCCCGAAACTCTGTTGGCCACCTCCCGCCGCGCCGCGGATCTCGAGAACAGTTTGCGCCGCGTCATCCGCGGCAAAGACGACGTCCTCCGCCTCGCCCTGGTTTCCATCTTCGCCAAAGGCCACCTGCTGATCGAAGGCGTCCCCGGAGTCGGTAAGACCACACTAGGCCAAGCCCTGGCCCGCGCCATCGACTGCACGTTTCAGCGCATCCAGTTCACCAGCGACATGTTGCCCTCCGACGTGTTGGGCATTTCGATCTACTCCGCCATCGAGCAGAAATTCGAATTCAAGCGTGGCCCAGTCTTCGCCAACGTCCTGCTGGCCGACGAGATCAACCGCACCACGCCGAAGACGCAGTCCGCCTTGCTCGAAGCCATGAACGAGGGCCAAGTCACCATCGACGCGCATTCCTATCAGCTGCCGCAACCGTTTCTGGTTCTCGCTACGCAGAATCCCATCGAGCACCACGGCACCTATCCCTTGCCCGAATCGCAACTCGATCGTTTCCTGATGCGAGTTCGCATGGGATATCCCGAAGGCAGCGCCGAGCGCGAGATCTTGCGCGCCGAAGCCGGAGTCGCCCAACTCGAAAACCTGCACCCCGTACTCAACGCCGCCGACGTAGTCGAAATCCAGCAAGCCGTAGCCCAGATTCACGTGGACGAATCGCTCATCACCTACCTGCTGAACATAGTCAGCAAAACCCGCGAGTCCGAGTATCTCTCCCTGGGAGTATCTCCCCGAGGCTCGCAGATGCTCTACCGCGCCGCCCAAGCCATGGCCTTCCTGAATGGCCGCGATTACTGCACTCCTGAGGACTTCAAGCCCCTGGTCGTCTCCGTCTTCGCGCATCGCGTAGTCGTGAGTTCGCTCTACGCCTCCACTCTGAAAAAGTCCGAGCAAGCCGAGCAAGTGCTCCGCGAGATCGTGGAGAGCGTGCCGGTGCCGGTGTAGTTCTCAGCCTAACGATCTATTCCATAGGGCAAGAATAAGGGCGGGATCAGGATCCCGCCCTGCTTAGCCATTCAGCTACCACCTTCGCGCCCTACGGGCAGCTGGCGAACTTGAACGACCCAATATGCGAGCTCCAATCAAACGTGCCACTCACTTTCTGGTACTGGTTGGTGTACCAGAATGTGCAATCGTCACTGGGATCAACTTGCAGCGCGGTGTAGTCGCCCCACCTGCTCAGCCCGGTGGTTTGTGATCCGGCGCCTTCGAGGATGCTGCTTTCCGTTTCTAGGGTACCGAGAGGATCGGTGGGCACGCGACCGGTGAAACGAATCGCGGGGTGAATTGTGCTGCTGGAGGCGCTGTAACCGATGGCGATATCATTCAATTTATCCATGGCCGCGCTCGCCATCCAGCGGTAGGTCGTGTCCGGGGCGAAAGTGCCTTGCTGGTGCACCGTTATGGCGCCACTCGGGTCCAGGATTTCATACCAGCGGACCGCCACATGACCGCCGCTGCCGACGGCATGGTTCACGACCACGCGCTCGTGATCGGAAAACTTCCGGTAGGCCATCCGATACATGAGCCGGTCGCCTAACGTGTCTAACAATTCAGTTGTACCTTTTTGTGGAACGCAGGTGCCGCCGTCGCCACAGGCAAGGCTGGAGTTAGCTACCGGAATGTTAGTCGCTGCCGACAGAGAAGCCGTGCCCGCCGTGAAGTTCAGCTTGAGTTTGCGCAGGCGCAACTCGCCGGGATTGTTGTTTTGCCAGGTCAGGAAGAGTCCGGGCGTGCCGTCTGGGGGAGGAGTGGGGCCATCAAGGTCGGATGGGAGGTAAGCGCCCTCGCTGGTGGGCGTCCTGACGCAGATCTGCTTTGCTGTCTTGTCACCCGCCAGCATTTTTGTGCGGTCAAATCCGCAGATGTCGGCGCCGGCAAAGAAAAAGGAATACTGGAAAATGTTGTAGGTGGCCAGGTACGCGCTGTTGGTAGTGGTGGGCCAAACGCCTAACTTCGGATAGTCGTTCAGATTGGTGCCAAAGGAATAGCTGTAAAGGGTATAAGCCCCGGTCGGATTGCTGGTCTTGGACACAGCCACGCATTCCGAGAAGTTGGCGAAGTTGGCGCTGATGCCGACGTCGCTGATGACCCAGCGGTCCGCCAGTCGGTCATAGTTCACAATCGGATCACTCGCCCCGGCCTTGCAGTTGCCGCCGAGCGGACCAAAGAAGGTGGTGAAATTGGTTGGACCCGAAAGCAGCGCGCCGCTCTTGCTGTAAACCGCCAGCCGCACATTCACCGTCTGCACAATGTGGTTGGGGCCAACCGCCAGGTTTGCGTCCGAAGGCGCCCAGCCTTTCGCCGCGATGCCATCAAAGGCGGCACCTTTCGCGGCTGAAACGGAGGGCATGACCTCCTTTTGCAACACGGAGTCTGCCGCCGTGGGAGCCGCACCGGCATGAGATCTGAGGGGAACCGGCATGGGGCGAGGAGATTCTTTTTCTTGTTCTTCAATACCCATGGCGTCGATCGGCAATTCCGAAAGCGGCTGCGAGATCGCAAATGCGGAAGGGTACTTTACGGTTGCGTTCGTGTTGGCGTCCTGCGCGAATGCCAGCGCCGCGGTAAGCGCGAAGACAGACGCAATGAAAACCTTGGGGAAGGCTCGAAACATTAATGATTCCTCCAGCGAGATTGGAATAAGACCGGGAAATCCCCGGTCATTAGTCCTGCTTTGCTTGTCCTAGTAGTGGCGGGTGTCTTGGGCGGTCTGGATGCGCGACCACGCGCAATACACGAACGAGATTATTGGTAGGATACACGACCGCGAGGCAATACCCAAACACAGATGGGCACCGGCCCCCTGGGCTACTCCGGTGCGTCTACTCGCGCGCCGCCACCGGCGCCGGCTGCAAACTGGAAAGACGCGAGATCGTCGCCACCATCATGCCGGAGAGGAACTGCATGGTGGCGACATCGTTGCCATCAAACGCGTGGGGCGTTGACGACAGCACCTCAAAAACCCCCAGCGTCCGCCGGAAGTGGCGGAGCGGGGCGACCAGGATGGAGCGCGCGCCCAGCCGCCGACAACTCGCCCAATCCACGCGCGGGTTCGACTCGGTATCGTGGCAAAGCATCACTTCACCCGTCCGCACGCATTCGGCCGAAAGTCCGCTATCGGTTTGCAGGCGGACCCCGATATCCGGAGCCGTGCGGCCGGTGCGCGCCCGGCAAATAATTTCATTGCCCCGGCGCAGCGCGATCGCCGCCCCGGTCGCGCCGGTCAACGTTTGCGCTTTTTCCGCGATGATGCTGATGCCCGGCTCAAGATCAATTTCCCCCGCGTCGATCTCTCCGAGATTGATCTCCCTGACATCGATCGGTGCGCCTGGCGCGGAGAGTCGTTCATGATGGCGCGACCGAAGACGATGGCGACTGGAAAAAGTTGCCGCTCCAGAATACTCGGCCTGAGCTTCCGCTGGGTTCTGCGGAACACTGTAGAGCAGCGAGCGCACCAGACGGTCCAGTTCCGCGTCTTCAATCAGATGCGCGGCCTGCTGCCCGCGAAGCGACCCTCCGAGCAGGCGCGAAAGACTCAGCATCGCGCTACTACCGCAGGCCAGACACCGGGGTGTGTTGTTTTCGCTCAGCAACTCACACTGCACGCAAAATACGGCCGACTGTAATGACACAAAATTCACACCGGCGGCTGTCAGCAAACGCTGCATTGGGATGATTTCCTCTGGATGGACAAGGAAGGATGAGGGTAAACACTCGCGCCCACCGGAGTAAGTGACAGGGCTGGTTCGGGCTGTGGATAATCGGTCGGCCACTTCGGAGCTGCGTGGCGAATCGCCATCGGCGCGGTGCATAAGCAGGCATGCCACAATTGCCGGAAAATGAATGCGCCTTCAGGCGCTGCCCGACCCCATCTATAATCCCGCTCATGTCATTTCTCCGGTTCCTCATGCTCTTGTCGCTCGTGGTCTGGCTGGGTGGATTGATTTTTCTTGCCTTCGTGCTAGCACCAACGGCGTTTTCGCCCGGGCTTCTCCCGACTCGCCACATGGCGGGATCAATCGTAGGCCGCTCGCTTGATGTCCTGCACTACATGGCCATCGTTTCCGGAATTGTTTTTCTGATCGCGTCCATGCTCTACAACCGCATGACTGCGGGCAATGCGCGACCGTTGGCGGCGCGGCACCTTCTGATTGTGCTGATGCTGTTGCTGACGGTGATCTCGCAGTTCGCCATTTCCCCAAAGATGCACGCCCTTCGCGCTGAAGTGGGAGTGATCGATAACGTGCCCCTGGACAGTCCGCAGCGCATGGAATTCAATCGCCTGCATGTGTGGTCAGAAAAGTTCGAGGAGGCCGTGCTTCTGCTGGGCTTGGTAGCGCTATACACAACCGCACAAGCGTTCCGGTGAGTTTCTCGTGGAGAGCCGGGCGCCCCGCCCGGCCGCGATAAAGTTAGGAGCGCACAGGACGGGCAAGACGCCCGTCGCCCCACCGTTTTCCCTGGCATGCAGCCACGTATGCGTAACGCCCACAATGATTTATTCTTTTGACTGAACTGATAGCTGACAACTGAGAGCTGAGAGCTGCCCTTATGAAATCCGGCATCATCGGTCTGCCGCAAGTCGGCAAGACATCTTTATTTCGCATTCTGACGAAGGTGAATCTTTCCGAGCACGCGCTTGCAAACCCGCGCGAGGCGCACATCGGTGTCGCCAAAGTTCCCGACGAGCGACTCGACAAGCTGGCCGCGCTCTATCACCCGAAGAAGCTGACCCACGCCTCGGTCGAATATGTGGACGTAGGCGCCATCGGCCAGGATGCGCTGAAAGAGACTGCCTACATCGGCCATCTGCGCCAGGTGGACGCGCTCATCCACGTTCTCCGGGCGTTTGAAAGCGATGAGATTCCGCACGTCGGCCCCATCGATCCGCTGCGCGATATCAGGAACGTCGAGTTCGATCTCATGGTCAGCGATCTTGGCCAGATCGAAAAGCGCCTCGAGCGTTTGGAAAAAGACTTGAAGAAGATGAAGACGCCGGAGCTGGAAAAGGAAAACGAGCTGCTGATCAAAGCCAAAGCTCACCTCGAGACCGAAAAGCCGCTGCGCGAAATGGAAATGACCCCCGAGGATAAGAAGCGTATCCGGGGCTTCATGTTTCTAAGCGAGAAGCCGATGCTCTACGTGCTCAATATCGGTGAGAGCACGGAACTCGGCAAAGACCTGGAAGCGGCGGTAGGAAAATACAAGTTGACCGAAGTGGCTGCGCGTCCCAATGCCGGAGCCAGCGCCATCTGCGGCAAAGTGGAAGCCGAACTAGCCGAGATGACTGACGAGGACGCCGCTGAATTTCTAAGCAGCTACGGACTGACCGAAAGCGGCCTGTCGCGCCTGATCCGCAAAAGCTATCACCTGCTGGGGCTGATTTCGTTCTTCACCGCCGGAGAAGATGAATGCCGCGCCTGGACAATCCCCATCCACACCAAGGCCGTCAACGCTGCCGGAGCCATCCACTCCGATCTGGAGAAGCACTTTATCCGGGCAGAGACGATTCGCTGGGATCAACTGCTGGAAGCCGGGTCCGAAGCCAACGCGCGCGCCAAAGGCACCCTGCGCCTCGAAGGCAAAGATTACATCGTGCAGGATGGGGACGTGATGCACATCAGGCACAGCGGATAACGAGGGTATCTCATGGCCGCCGATTACAAGCAAATGGCGCAGAACATCAGGGAGTTCTACAGTTTTTCCGGGAAAGAAGTCGTAGCAGTTGGAGCCGGTGGCGGGCCGCTTACCGATCTCGTTCTCGAATCCAGGAAACTGATTGTGATTGACAAAGACCCCGCTGCAATTCGCCAGTGGCAGGCAAAGATCGCCGCCGAGGCGTTACAAGATCGAGTAGAGGTTATCCATGCGGACCTCTGCGAAACTTCGCCGCATGGAGATGTCGTGTACTTCGAGTTTTGTCTGCACGAAATGAATGATCCCGGACAGGCCCTGCAACACGCATTGACGCTGGCTCCCGAAGTATTGATCTTCGATCATCTGCCGGATTCAGAATGGGCTTTCCATGCGGCCGAGGAGGATAAAGTCCAGCGCAGCACGGACGCGCTGGCGACCTTCGCCTGCACGCGCCATTCAGAATTCCGCACCGAGCAGCGATTCCCGGAGTATCAGCAGCTTGTTGAAAAAGTTTCTCCCCAAGGCAAAGTGGCGTTGCAGCGTGCCGAGCGATATCGTGGCGCGACCGACATTGCGATTCCCATGACCTACGGCTTGACTCTGTTGGATCGGGAGGCGAACTTGAGCACGACTGAATCAGTGCACATGGAAAAATCGATCCAGCAAGAACATGCAAGCCGCTCCGACGAAGACCAGTAGCGCCATCTTCACTCCCGGCTCCTTGTTCACTTCTGGAATCAGATCCGACGCTGCGACATAGATGGTAACGCCCGCCGATAAAGGCAAGCCGAAGCCCACCTCGTGGCGGAAGACGGCCATCGTCATCACGCCGGCAACGGTGGCCACGCCCAGCAGCATGGAAGCTCCCCAGGCGAAGGCGCGGCTGCGGCCGCTGGCCAGCATCACCGACGAGATCGTGAAGCCTTCCGGAATCTTGTGCAGAAAAACTGCCACGAAGATGATCCAGCCGAGCGCCGGGGAAACCAGGAATCCCGAGGCGATCGCGATGCCATCGAAAAACGTGTGAATCAGCAACCCGATCAGAACCGAGTAGCTCTTGTGCGAGTGGACGAACTGGTCGGCGTGGGTTTCTTCTCCAAAGTGGAAGTGCGGGGTAACGGTGTGCTCAAAGAAATGGACAAGCAGGTATCCGGCAAGGATAAGAAACCCGGCATACGGGCCGCGCAACTGAATGCTGGCTGGCACCATTTCGACCAACGCCGTCGCCAACATGAAACCTGCTCCAAGCGCAACGAAGTACCGGAGGTAGGAACGCTCCCAATTCCGCTGAACGATGATGGCGCCGCCGAACACATTGGCGCCCGCCGCCGTCAGCCCCAGCAGCATACTGGTCAGAATGGGGGACATGAGTGAGAAGAATATCAGGAAGCAGTTGCCAGTGGTCAGTGTCTGCCCCCCAGCAAAGCTGTTTTGTAACCCTAATCAAGCCGAGGGTGCCCCATCCTAACGTCGCGTCGTTTTGCGACGTTAGAGCCCGCCCTGAGCGGAGCCGAAGGGGTGGGATTCCACGGGCCGAATCGACCACCGCACTGCTAAGATTTCGTCACCGAGGCTCATGTTTCATTACTTGCAAATCATCGGATGGCTAGCCTGCGCCGTGTACTCGACCATTCCCGCCTTCTGGTTCATGATTCATCCGTTTGCCGAACGATGGCGTAAGCGGCATCGCTCGCCGTTTGTTCTGCTAGTGCCGGTGTGGATGGCGATGTGGATTGTGGCTGCGCTGGCGACTCGGCCGTGGCAGAGCATCTTGCTTTATCGAGCGGACTGGGCCTGGGCCGCTGCTGCCCTGCTATTTGCTTGCGGACTGTATCTATATTCGCAATCCGGAAAGAACTTCAGCGCCAAGCAACTCGGCGGACTGCCCGAGGTTCATGGCGGAAATCGCGAGCAGCGGCTGGTGACCGATGGAATCCGTTCGCGAGTGCGGCATCCGGTGTACCTAGCGCATCTCTGCGAGATGTTGGCATGGAGCATCGCGACCGGGCTAGCGGTGTGCTGGGGTCTGACGGCCTTCGTCGTGGTTACAGGGACGATGATGATCCGACTGGAAGATGTGGAGTTGGAGAAGAGGTTTGGCGAGTCTTATCGAGAGTATCGCAACTCCGTGCCAGCGGTTCTGCCGCGAGTGTTCTGCATTCGCGTTGCACCCCACTGTGCTACGATTCGCCCGATGAGTATTCAGGATAAGCCGCCAAAAGGACAGCCGATAGCTCTCGATCCAAGTGCGAAAAGTGCTTCGCCGACTGAACCCGCTTTCACTGCGCGTCCTGTTGGAGCACCCGTCTACCACGGCTTTCAAGTTCTGGATGATGTGAGTGCTGATGGGTTCGTGTTTGGGAAGATCACAGATTTCGAGGCCGAAGCCGCTGATTGCGGCGATGCTTTTGTGATCGCGCCCGACAACAGCCGGGCCGGAATCGTTTGGGAGGTTTCTGAGACTCAGTATTTCACGGAGGTATGTCCGATTGAGCCATCTCGATGGGGAGTGTGGGCCGTCTCCTTCCCACTCCCGATGAACAAGCGAGAGAATGTCCGACGCAATCTGCAATCTGTTCTTCCCACGCTCAAAGAGAAGTGGGAGGAGTGGCGTGAGCGCTATGGCTCGTAAGACGCCAGCTATAATTCGCTGTAGCTGAGAGCTGATAACTGATAGCTGACAGCCGCACTCATGCGCTTCGAACTTTTCGTGGCAACCCGCTACCTTCGCGCCAAACGCCGCCAGGCGTTTATTGGCATCATTACCGGTATCTCCATTTTGGGAGTGGCGGCGGGAGTGGCTTCGCTGATCGTCGCTCTGGCCGTGAATAACGGCTTTCGGCAGGATCTGCAGGCGAAGCTGCTGGGCTCGACGGCGCACATCAGTCTGCTGCGAGTGGAAAGTGACGGCATCCGCGATTGGCGTCCGCTGCTGGAAAAGTTAGCGAAGCAGCCGCACGTGGTGGCAGCGGCTCCGGCGATTTACGAGCAGGTGCTGATTTCACGAGGGCCGCGGGCGCGTGGCGCGGTGCTGAAGGGAATGCTGCCGCAGTACGAGCGGAAGGTCAGCGATCTGTTGAACTCGGTGGCGCTCGGCTCGGCGGCGGCGCTGGAAGAGTCTCCCGCCGCAGAGCCAGATGCCCGTGTGGGGACGGGCGCCCCACCCGTCCATGCCGGGTCGAAGACCCGGCCCGATTCCACCGCTTCGATCGCAGAATCGCCCGACGACCTTGCCAGCGTGCAGCAGCGGGTCGCCGCTATGCCTCCGATTATTCTTGGCAAGGACATGGCGGGGGAGATTGGCGCGACCGTAGGGTCGGTGGTGCTGGTGACATCTCCGCAAGGTGAACTGACTCCGTTTGGCATGGTGCCGAAGTACATTCGTTTTCGCGTTGCAGGAATCTTCAATTCCGGCTTTTTCGACTACGACTCTTCCTGGGCGTTCATACGGCTTTCCGATGCGCAGCAGTTGTTCGGGCTGGGCGACGTAATCTCGGTCATCCAATTCAAGCTCGACGATATCTACCTCGCGGGAGACGTAGCGCGCGCGCTTGAACAGGCCGCCGATCTTATTTCAGGAAGCCACGGCTTCATGGCCACCAGTTGGATGGAGCAGAACAAACCCCTGTTCCGTGCGCTGCGCCTGGAGCGAGTGGTGACCTTCATCACTATCGGGCTGATCGTGTTCGTGGCCGCGCTGAACATTCTAATCTCGCTGATCATGATGGTGATGGAGAAGACGAAAGATATTGCCGTGCTCATGTCCCTGGGGACGAAGAAGAGGCAGATCCGGCGCGTGTTTATTGCGCAGGGCGTACTGATTGGCGTAATTGGGACCGCGATCGGCCTGGTGTTCGGCTACGCGATTTCCTGGGCGGGCGGACACTACCACTTCATTTCGCTCTCCCCCGAGGTCTATTCCATCGACTACGTGCCGTTCGCACCGCGGCTGATCGATGGCGTAATCGTAGCGCTGGTTTCCATCGGGATTTCGTTTGTGGCCACGATTTATCCGTCGTGGTCAGCGGCGCGAATCTTGCCGGCCGAGGCGCTGCGCTACGAGTAGGCCACTTGTGTGGTGACGGGGCGGAGCCTGCCCTGAGCAGAGCCGAAGGGCCCCCTCCGACGGGGCGAGGCCCCGCCACCACACGATCTTTCTTCTGTGACCTCGGTCACATTGCAATTGTTTTCCAGAGGTATACAGTCTTTCGCATAGCTTGCTCCCGAAAGTGGAATCGGGAACGTGCTGCCCCTCGTCGTGGTCTAATGGAGCGAGGCGGTTTCCCGTGTGGCAGCGGGACACTTACCGCCTACCTTGGTACTTCGGAGGGCGCGTTTGCATCCAATGACTCAAGACCCCATGCTGAGGGTCGAAGGGTTAAGTAAGGTGTTTCGCTCAGGCGAAGCCGAGCTGGTGCTCTTTGAGAATCTGTCTTTCCAGGTCACGAAGGGAACCATGCTGGCCATCGTGGGACAGTCGGGTGCAGGCAAGAGTACCTTGTTGCACATCATCGGAGCACTTGATCATCCCTCGGCAGGTGCGGTATATTGCGCAAACTCCCGCGTGAATTCGCTCTCTGAAGACGATGCCGCTGAGTTTCGTAACCGCGAAATCGGCTATGTGTGGCAGTTTCACTACCTGCTGCCCGAATTCACCGCCTTGGAGAACGTTGCCATGCCTTTGCTGACGCGCGGGCAAGCGTTATCCGATGCAAAACAGGAGGCTTCGCGGTGGTTGCGCGAGGTGGGACTGGAAGCGCGCGGGCATCATCGTTCGGGAGAGCTTTCCGGCGGCGAGCAGCAACGGCTGGCGCTGGCAAGGGCGCTCATCACCCAGCCGCAAGTCTTGCTGGCCGATGAGCCTACCGGCGATCTCGACGGGCGTACCGGGGAAATGGTTTTTGAATTGGTCGCGCGGTTGCATCGGGAGCATCAGTTGACTTCTTTGATCGCCACCCACAACCTGGCGTTTGCACGACGGTGCCACAGGGTTTTAAGGTTGGATCAGGGCAAAATGGAAGAAGTGGCACCCGAATCGCTTCCAGCGTGACGAAAGGCAGAACGGCATCACAATTGAAGGTGGGAGTTGAAGACTTGGAGTGCCCGAAGGCAAAAACGGAAGGTTACTCCAGGCCGGATATCGCTGTAAGATTTGGCGATCTGAATGCATAATTAAGGGTTGGGTCAGGGTTTTGGCGGAGGGCGGGGCCCTTCCGCGGGAAGTCGGGGGGAGTAGGCATATGTTCGAACGCTACACGGAGAAAGCCAGGCGCGTAATCTTCTTTGCGCGCTACGAGGCCAGCCAGTTTGGGTCTCCTTATATTGAGACCGAACACCTGCTGCTCGGACTGTTGCGCGAAGACAAGGCCCTGACCAATCGTTTTCTGCGCTCTCATGCCTCGGTGGAATCGATCCGCAAACAGATCGAGGGTCACACCACCATCCGGGAAAAGGTTTCCACGTCGGTCGATCTTCCCCTGAGCAACGAATGCAAGCGCGTGCTGGCCTATGCCGCGGAAGAGGCGGAGCGGCTTTCGCACAAGCATATTGGAACCGAGCACTTGCTGCTGGGATTGTTGCGCGAAGAAAAGTGTTTTGCGGCTGAGATTCTGCATGAGCGCGGACTGCGGCTTTCGACCATCCGCGAAGAACTGGCCCGCACCAGCCAGGAAAAAGCTGCGCCGCAACGCGGACAGCGCGAATCTTCTTTATTGAGTGAGTTTTCCCGCGACCTCACACAGTCCGCCATGGACAGCCAGCTCGATCCGCTGGTGGGCCGCGACAACGAAGTGGAGCGCGTGGTGCAGATTCTGTGCCGCCGCACCAAGAACAACCCCGTACTCATCGGCGAGCCCGGCGTAGGCAAGACCGCCATCGTAGAAGGCCTGGCACAGCGTATTGCCGACGGCGAAGTTCCGTCCTTCCTCGCTGACAAACGCATTCTGGCGCTCGATCTTTCGCTGATCGTAGCCGGCACCAAGTATCGCGGCCAATTCGAAGAACGGCTCAAGACCATCATGAAAGAGCTGATGGAGTCGCAGAATTCCATCATCTTCATTGACGAACTGCACACCCTGGTAGGCGCAGGATCGGCGGAAGGCTCGCTAGACGCTGCCAACATCCTGAAGCCAGCCCTGTCGCGCGGCGAGATTCAGTGCATAGGCGCAACCACGCCAGCTGAGTATCGCAAATCGATCGAGAAAGATCGTTCGCTTGAGCGCCGCTTCCAGGCCGTAAAAGTTCCGCCGCCGAACGAAGTCGATGCGGTCAAGATTCTTTTCGGCATCAAAGAGCGCTACGAAAAATTCCACGCCGTCACCTACACCGACGACGCCATCAATTTTTCGGTGTCGCATTCGAATCGCTATATTCCCGACCGTTTTCTGCCGGATAAGGCCATCGATCTGATCGACGAAGCCGGAGCGCGCGTGAAGCTGCGCCAGACCACGCTGCCGGAAGAATTGACCGAAGTCCAGAAGCGGATCAAGTTCATCGTCCACAGGATGGAGAACGCCATCGCGAACCACGAGTTCGAGAAGGCGCGCTTCTACTCGGATGAAGAACGCAAGGAGCGCGAGAACCTGCGCGCCCTTCGCGAAAAATACCA
>Ga0074046_10001164_pt1 | contig 24281 bp, 27 predicted proteins | sample BogForMeECP23OM3_FD_94441 | JGI IMG/M metagenome (GOLD analysis project Ga0074046, IMG submission 94441) | Bog forest soil microbial communities from Calvert Island, British Columbia, Canada - Bog Forest MetaG ECP23OM3 | ecosystem: Environmental > Terrestrial > Soil > Wetlands ...
ACTCACGGACGAGCGTATTTTCGCTGCAGCGATGGCAGATCCCGACGCGCGGCCCATCACCGAAGAAGACCTCAAGAATATGCCTCCGGTGCCGCGCGTGACCATCATCCGGCGTGCGCTGAAGCTTTCGCAAGAGGAGTTCGCCGCGCGGTTCCACATTCCGGCCGGCACCTTGCGCGATTGGGAGCAGGGCCGCTGCGAGCCGGATGCGGCGGCGCGGGCCTATCTCACCGTCATCGCCCGCAATCCAAAGGCTGTCGCCGAGGCACTTGCGCCGTGACAGCTCACGCAGGGAGGAAGCGGGATCGCCTCGGAAAGCCGCTATGCTCTACGCGAGGGTGCCGGGCTGTTTGGCGGGGCCGGATGAAAGAGCGGCTGTGACGGCGGCAAGGAAGTGCTCAGCGTCCTGAATAGCACGGGCACTGTGTTGTAGCGTTTTCTTACTGCCTACACGGCGAGCTGCTTGCCGATAGCTGCATCGTTTTGAGCGAGCTTGTGGAACTGGGTTTGGACGCCCTTATGGGTTTTGGCGATTTTGCCCGCGCGCTCGAATATGAAGGCCTGGGCGGCGTGAAATTGTGCGTAATAGGCAAGGCGCGCGGCTTGGGCCGGAATGGGGATGGCGTCGATCTGTTCGGCTTGCGCGAGGGCTTCCTGGGCGGCTTCGAGAAAGTCCGCCGTTTGCGGCTTCATAGATCGAGACCGTCCTTTCGAATCTCATACATGAGGGGCGAGGAGGGATGGTCCCAGCTTCCGGCCGCAAAGGGCATTGCCCGTATGAATGCGCCGGTCCGTGCGAGGAGTTCGATCTGGATGGCGGCGAGAGGGTAGAATTCATCGGCGGGGTTGTTCAAGTCTTTGAGGAACACGGCGATGTCGTAATCGCTATCGCGTCTTGCGTCGCCGCGCGCGCGTGAGCCGTAAAGGACGGCGCGCTCGATGCGCTCGCCATAGGCTTGCTTAAGGGCGGACTTGAATTCCAAGATTACGGTAGGATCGATTTTTGCCATGGGGCTCCTCTCCAGGGCCGATGATAGCATGTGGTACTGCCCTCCGGGGGCTGAATCGGAGTTTCTGTTCCGTTTCTGCATCCCGCTTGGCACGCTCCGGGATTGGGAGCAGGGGCAGCCGGGCCGGATAGCTGCGCCCGCGCCCATCTCACCGTCATCGCCCGTCGTGGGTTCATTTCTTAATGATTTCCACGGAGTTCTCGCCTACATCGAGGTAGTTGTCGACAAGCTTGGTGAAATTATCATAATGGTCTCCTCGTGTTGCTTCGAGGACTAAAACGATAATTTTGCGCTGATGTTGCAGATGTCTCGCAAGTTGCCTAAACAGTCGATCATACTCACTAAGGCCAGGATCTTTTTTAATCTCAATCGCGTATTTTTGCTGCACAAGTAAATCGTAAAGACTCTCGCCATACTCTTCATTTTATATGTATTCGATAGACTCAAGATGTTTTCGAAGCTCTATTTTATATTCAGACTCACTGTTTCTTCTCCTTGCGGGTGTCCAAACTCGAACATCATTGATAAGCCGTAAGAAGGCGCTGTCGCCATTCGTTGATTTGTTGATGGACGCTCGACCAGAGTCGAGTGATGATTTCGATTGCTCTGTCAAATCCAGAAACGCTATTGGCCTGCACCCATTCCACGAACCGCATCGGCAGATCGGACCATTTCATCTCATGAGGCTTCTTTCGGAGTCCAGACGCAGTGGGCCTCAGACCTCGCTGGTCCCATTCTGCATACGCTGGCACTGCGCCGACTTCGGCCACCAAATTCCCATATTGTTGCATGATCGTAGCAAAGGGCGTTCGTTCAATTTGTAGCCGATTTGGAGTGTCCCCCGCCTCTTCTTGCAATTTCGAGTATGCCGAGGCACCAAAGAGTCTGTTTAGCTTAGTTTTGTCGATGCCAGCATACTTGAGAAACTCGCGATACTCTGGTATGCTACCGTTCTTGCTGAGTTTGTATTCTTTGTACTTATTAATGCATGTTTCTCTTGTGTGCATCTGTCGAGCCCAAATTGGTGGTCGCTGCTGGAACGATAGCGCTTGACTCCTAGCCTTGGCAATTCAGAAGAGTTTCGACCTTATTTGCGTGAATGACCGCACGTGGTCCGATGCAGAATCGCGCGATCCCGCTATTGCGTAGACGGATCGAGCGCCCACGGGTCGATGACGGCGACGCCCAGATAATCGAAATCGGAGACGTTGCGCGTGGCGAGCGTGAGGCCGTTCTCCTTCGCGGTGGCGGCGATCAGCGCATCGGGCAAATGCAGCACGCGGCCGCGCTGGCGAGCTTCGGCCCGCAGGTGTGCCGCCAACTGCGCCTCGGCACGCTCGATGGGCAATAGGGCGTGGCTGTACCGTTTGAGCACGTTCGCGATGCCCGCTTCCAAGACGGCGCGTCTCTGTCCTTGGGGCAATAGCTCGATACCGTACTCAATCTCATGCACCGCGATGACGGGAACGAAGGCCGACCGCAGTTGCGACACAAAAATTACCACCCCGGCGTCGGGCACACCCCGCACCAATTCCGAGATGACGTTCGTGTCGAGCAGAACGCTCATTTGCGGTCTTCGCTACCGGCGGATTCGGGGTCCGAAAATAGCGGCGGGCGCTCCGGCTCGGCGCGGTCCGGCAATTCGAGATCGTCGTAACCACGCGGCAGGTTCTCGACAAGGTAGCGGCCAAGCGGAATTTGCGGCTCCTCGCGCTTCAGCCATTCCTCCTCCGGCACGATGACATAGCGCACCTTCGTGCCGATGCGCTGCGGGCCTTCCGTGCTCGCAAGCCGCAGAATCTCGGAGAGCCGCGCCTTGGCCTCGGCGACGGTCCATATTTTATGCGGTTCGGCGTTCATGGCGCACCTCCCATTGGTGGACTAGACTATACTAGACCATACGCCGATCATTTTCCAGCTCCACAAAATTGTTTGCTTATATAAAAAAATAAACATTCTGCAAAACGAACCCAATTTCGACCCCCCTTGAGCATTCCGGCGCGGGATTGCTCCAGGGCTTGGGAACGTCCGGTGCGGGAGTCACAATCTCCGGCGGTTGGTATAATACTGGCCGGGGATAAGTTTCGCGCGAGCCTTCCCCCCGCCGTGCGCCTGCCATTAAGCTTCGCCCACCGGAACAGAATCGCGGCCAAGGAGCAAATTTTGTCATCGCCGTCACTAAAGCGGAAGGATCGCGCGGCCGAGCCGGCGAACGCCACGCCGATGATGGCGCAGTATCTTGAGGTGAAGGCCAAGCATCCGGACTTCCTGCTCTTCTACCGCATGGGCGATTTCTTCGAGCTGTTCTTCGACGGCGCGGTTATGGCCGCGCCCGCCCGCCGGCCCCGAGATAAATAAGCCGGGACCGGCGGCGCCGCCCCGCGAATCCCTAAAGCCGCCTCGCTTGCCAAATCCGGCGCGGCCGGCGCATAGTCCCGCAAACCAACAATTAAGGCAGGCAGCATGGCGGAGCGCAATTACGAGATCGCGGTGATCGGCGGCGATGGGATCGGTCCGGAGGTCGCCGAAGCGGGGCGCGAGGTTCTAACGGCGCTCGCGCTGCAGGATGGCGGCTTCGGCCTGTCGTTTACGGCTTATGATTGGGGCTCGAACTATTACCGTCAGCACGGCCTGATGATGCCCGCCGATGGCCTTTCCCAGCTCGAGCGCTACGACGCCATTTATTTCGGCGCGGTGGGCGATCCAGGCCTGCCAGACGACATCACGCTTTGGGGCTTGCGGCTCGCCATTTGCCAGGGCTTCGACCAATATGCCAATGTGCGCCCCGCACGGCTCATGCCCGGCATCCCTGGGCCGCTGCGGCCGGAGCTTGCCCGCGACATCGATTGGGTGATCGTGCGCGAGAACAGCGAGGGCGAATATTCGGGCATTGGCGGGCGCGCGCATCGGGGGCTTCCGCTTGAAGTGGGCATGGATGTGGCCGTGTTCACGCGCAGCGGTGTGGAGCGCATTGCGCGCTATGCCTGCGAGCTGGCGCTATCGCGGCCGCGGCAGAAGCTTACCATCGTCACCAAGTCGAACGCGCAGCGGCACGGCATGGTTCTCTGGGACGATGTGTGCGAGGAGGTGCTGCTCGATTATCCGGACCTTGAGGTGGATTGGGCGCTGGTCGACGCCATGACGCAGCGCATGGTATTGATGCCTTGGAGCATCGACACGGTGCTCGCCACGAACCTGCATGCCGATGTGCTGTCCGACCTCGCGGTCGCGCTCACCGGCAGCCTCGGCATCGGTGCGACCGCCAATCTCGATCCGTCGCGCAACCGGCCGTCCATGTTCGAGCCCATTCACGGCTCGGCCTTCGACATCGCGGGCCAGGGCGTGGCCAATCCGATTGGCGCCTTTTGGACCGCGTGCTTGATGCTCGATCATCTGGGCGAGCGCGCGGCCTCGCAGGGGCTGATGGAGGCCATCGAGACGGTGACTGCGCAAGGAGAAGCGCTGCCCCCGGATCTTGGCGGCAACGCCACGACTCACGATGTCACCCGCGCCGTCATCGCCGCCGTTGAGGGCGCGAACGCTTAACCGGCCACCAATGCGCTTTCGCCGGCGTTTTCCGCGAAGAACGCCGCGAGCGCATCGTATTCCTGCCGCAGCGCGGCGCACAAGGTCAGATGCCGGTTGACGTCGTAGAGCCAAGAGCCCGAGCGGCCGCGCGCGATCTCCACGCAGCGCGCGGCTTTCAGCTTCGCGATAATTCTCAACCGGCCGCTCAAGCTCCGGTCCCGCGCTTGCGCCTCGCGAATGCCAAGCAGCGCCGCCAGCTCCTTGCAGCGCTTGTCCTGCGCAGCATCCGTCTTCTCGCTATCGATTGCCACAACTCACCTCACGCTTGAAACACAGTGTTCCGCTCGCAGGTGAAAGCGCCTTAAGCTGAGGTAAAGACGTTAGTTTCCGGGCCCTCATGGCCCGGAAAGTCCGGTCAAAATCAACGAAGGCTGACATTACATCGGCGGCGTAAGCCCGTCCTTACCGAAGGCGATGCGCGCGGCTTCATAGTCGCCGCCGGCAAGCTTTGTTGCCGCGGCGATGAACACTTTTTCGCCGGGCTTCAGATCCGCAGGCGCCGCAGGCTGAAAAGCGACGATTTTCGTGTCCGGCGCGACCTCGATGCTCTTCTCGCCGTCCTTATATTTCACCGTCAGCTTTTGGCCCTCGACACCTACCACCTGTTGCGCGACGCTGCCGTTGGTCATGGTGCTTCCGGGCTCGAGGTCCCAAGGCCGGTGGCCTTCGGCGAGCCCGCGCATCGCCTCGGGAAAAATATGCACCTCCATGGCGCGCTGGCTCCCGTCCGGCTGCGGCCGGCCCGCGATGCCGATATAGAGGCCTGGCTTGATATCGGCTCGCGAGGCGCTCACCACCGCCAGGACCGGCGCCCCCTCTTTCAACTGCACCGTCAGCTCCGCGCCTTCGCGTGTCTTGATCGCAAGGCGGGTTCCATCGACCCGCTCGATGGTTCCGCGCACGCGCCGCGGCGCCTCCTGCGCTCGCGAATATCCGAAGTTTATGAGAGTGAGGAAAATCACGGTGGCGCTGAGTCCACCCGCGGACAGGCGTTTCATAATTTGGCTCCCTATCGCGGCCGCGTTCAGTTCTGGGCCGCCGCCCTTATGTTTGTATGAAGCGTCAGCGGCGGAAGATCAGCGAGGCCGGATCGCAGCGCTTCTCCCAGCGCATCTGCTCCAGCTCCGGCGTATCGCGCACCGCCGCGGGGTAGCCCACGCAGAAATAGCCGATGAAACGCCAATGAGGCGGCACGTCGAGATCGCGATTTAAAGGCGCCGGATCGAGAATGGACACCCAGCCCATGCCGATGCCCTCGGCGCGAGCGGCGAGCCAGAGCGTGTGGATCGCGGTGACGGCGGAATAGGGCACGGTCTCCGGCATGGTGCGGCGGCCGAGCCTGGCGCCCTGCTCTGGGTCCGGCTCCGCGAAAACGGCAAGATGCACAGGCGCATCGTCAAGGCCCGCGAGCTTCAGCTGTGCATAAATAGCGGCGCGCTCGCCATGATAGGAGGCTAGAGCCTCGGCGTTGGCGGCCAAGAAATTCTCGCGAACGGCTTTGCGTTTGCCTGCGTCTTCGACAAGCACAAAGCGCCAGGGCTGGCTGAGGCCCACCGAAGGCGCGAGGCAGGCAAGCCCAAGGAGGCGCTCGATGCAGCCCGCTGGAAGCGGGTTTGTAAGAAAATGCCGGACATCGCGCCGCCAAATCAGAAGCTCGGCGAATTTCGCCCGGAAGCCTTCGTCGAAATCTGGAGCCCCCGCCGCCATCGTCACGGCCTATACAGCTGTTGAAATCGCGGCACAAAGCCGGTGAGGTCGTAACCGGCCCCCATAGCCTGAATAACGATCTCCTTGAATGGGCGCCTCCTGGCCTCGCTCAGCGCCCACAATATTGCGCAGCGCGAACCCGTCCGGCAATAGGCAAGCACCGGTTTCGGCAGTTCATCGAGCAGCTTTCCGAAGGCAGCCGCCTCCTCGTCGGAGATGTAGGCCGGCGGCTGGAGCACGGGCTGGCTGACGGCTATTATGCCGTGCGCCGCCGCTGCTTGCTCGACCGAGCTGAAGGTGGGTTGCTCCGGAACCTCACCATCGAATCGATTGCAGATGATAGCGCGAATGCCGTGCGCGGCTATGAGCGGTATCGTATCCGGACCGATCTGACTGCAGACCATTAAGTCATCGGTGAGTTCGTACAGCTCCATTCCGTCATTCCCAGTCCATGCGCGATTCGCGTAGCTTAAACCAAGCTTGCAGCGATTGGCCAGTGGCGAAACGTTGCAGGAGGAAAACCGCGGCGCCCGGAAATGCTCCGTGCAAAGCCCTGGATATCCGCTTCCTGGGCCATGGCTAGACAGGATAACGCCCAAGCCACATTTTACAGATGGGCAAAGGGGTGTTACACCCCAAAAAAAAATCCGCGACACTGGTGCGCGCTCCAGCGCCAAGGAAATTCGAAATGGCCATCATCCGGCAAGTGACGGGGCTTACCTTCGACGACGTGCTTTTGCAGCCGAGCCTTTCGAATGTGCTGCCCTCGGAGGTGGACGTCACCACAAACCTCACGCGAAGCATAAGGCTCAACATTCCGATCCTATCGGCCGCGATGGACACGGTCACGGAAGGTCCGCTTGCCATTGCCATGGCGCAAGCCGGAGGGATCGGCGTGATCCATCGCAATCTCGAGCCGGAGGTGCAGGCCCAGCACATCCGTCAAGTGAAGAAGTTCGAATCCGGCATGGTCGTCAACCCGGTGACGATCGAGCCTGGCGCGACCCTCAAAGACGCGCTCCGTTTGATGAAGTCTCACAAGATTTCGGGCATTCCGGTGGTCGAGGCGCCATCGAGCGGCGGAAAGCTCGCCGGCATTCTCACCAACCGCGACGTGCGCTTCGCCACCGATCCGAGCCAGCCCGTTTTCGAGCTGATGACGAAAGAGAACCTGATTACGGTCAGGGAGAATGTCGGGCGCGACGAGGCGAAGCGGCTTCTTCATAAGTACCGGATCGAGAAGCTTCTCGTCGTCGATGACGACTATCGTTGCGTCGGCCTTATCACGGTGAAGGATATCGAGAAGGCCGAGCAGCATCCGCTTGCCTGCAAGGACGAGCAGGGCCGGCTGCGGGTGGCCGCGGCAACCTCCGTTGGCGAGGAGGGTTTCCGGCGCTGCGAGCATCTTATAGATGCGGGGGTGGACCTGATTGTGGTGGACACCGCGCACGGTCACTCCCAGCGCGTGCTTGACGCCGTGCTGCGCATCAAGCGCGCATCGAACTCGGTTCAGGTGATCGCTGGCAACGTCGCAACCGCCGGTGCGACGAAGGCGCTCATCGATGTGGGCGCCGATGCCGTGAAGGTTGGGATCGGCCCCGGCTCCATCTGCACAACCCGCGTCGTGGCCGGGGTCGGCGTACCGCAACTCACAGCGGTCATGGAAGCCGCCGAAGCGGCGGCAAGCCAAGGCGTGCCCGTGATCGCCGATGGCGGCGTCAAATATTCCGGCGACATGGCGAAGGCGATTGCCGGCGGCGCGTCTTGCGTCATGGTCGGCTCGCTTCTCGCCGGCACCGATGAAAGCCCAGGCGAGGTTTATCTTTATCAAGGCCGCTCGTATAAGTCCTATCGTGGCATGGGATCGCTAGGCGCGATGGCGCGCGGCTCTGCCGACCGCTACTTCCAAGGCGAGGTCACCGATGCGCTCAAGCTCGTGCCCGAGGGCGTCGAGGGACAGGTTCCCTATAAAGGGCCGGTGCTGAGTGTGATCCATCAGCTCGTGGGCGGTTTGCGCGCAGCGATGGGCTATACCGGCGCGCGCTCGATTGCTGAGCTGCACAAAAAAGCCGAGTTCATCCAGATCACGAATGCGGGCTTACGCGAAAGCCACACGCACGACGTCACGATCACGCGCGAGTCGCCGAACTATCCGACGCATAATAATTAGCGTTAAGCCCCCCTCTGTCTCTCTCCCCAAGGGGAGAGAGGACGCCTGAAATTCCCTCTCCCCTCGTGGAGAGAGAATGACCAAAACTCCCCTCCCATCGTGGAGAGGGTCGCAGCTTTTTCTCCCTCTCCCCTTGGGGAGAGGGCGGGGTGAGGGGGGCTTTTGGTTCCATCAATAAAGTTTTTCGAACGGATCGTAATCTCACATGCAGCCCGGGGCGAGGCTTCAAGCGGCCATCGACGTTCTCAGCGAGATTGGCGCGCGCGGCCGGGCGGCCTCGGTCGTGCTTGCCGATTGGGGCCGGGCGCACCGTTTCGCCGGCGCGGGCGATCGCGCCTTTATCGGCAACCTCGTCTATGACAGCCTGCGGCGCAAGCAATCCTTGTCGCACGCGATGCAGAGCGACGCGCCGCGCGCCATAGCGCTTGCGGCCTTGCACCGGTCCTGGGGATCCTCGCCGGAGGAGATCGCCGCGCTTTGCTCCGGCGAAGGGTTCAGCCCGGAGCCGCTCACGCCGGAGGAGGAGAAGGGCCTTGGCGTGGCGGACCTTTCCGCAGCGCCCCCGTGGGTGCAGGGCGACTACCCCGAATGGCTGCACGCATCCTTCTCGGCTGCATTCGGCGAGGACGCGATCCGCGAGGGCCAAGCCTTGGCCGGACGAGCGCCCGCCGACCTGCGCGTCAACACACTGAAAGCTACGCGGGAAAAGGTGCTGAAAGCGCTCGCCCGTCACGGCGCGGTGGAAACACCTTATTCGCCGCTCGGCGTGCGGCTGCCTCCGCGCGAAGGCGGTGCGCGCAGCCCTAATGTGGAGGCGGACCCGGCCCACGGCCGCGGCTGGTTCGAGGTGCAGGACGAGGGCAGCCAGATCGCGGCGCTGCTTAGCGGTGCCGGACCGCGCATGCAGGTTGCCGACATCTGCGCGGGCGCCGGCGGCAAGACGCTCGCCATGGCGGCGCAAATGCACAACACGGGGCAAATCTACGCCTACGACGCGGACGCCATCCGCTTCCGCCCCATTTTCGAGCGGCTGAAACGCGCGGGCGCACGCAATGTGCAAACGCTGCCGCCGGGGGAGGACAGTGCGCTCGATGCGCTCGAAGGCCGGATGGACCTCGTGCTCATCGACGCGCCCTGCACGGGGACGGGCGTTTGGCGGCGGCGGCCCGATGCGAAATGGCGGCTTACGCCGGCGCAGCTCGCCGAGCGCGTGGACGAGCAGCGCGCGCTGCTTTCCCGTGCGGCGCCGCTTGTAAGGCCCGGCGGCACTTTGGCTTACGTCACCTGCTCGCTCCTGCCGGAGGAGAACGAGCGGCAGATCGAAGCCTTTCTCGAAAGCCACCCCGGCTTTAGCCCGCTCGACGTGACCGCGCGCGCCGCCGCCGCGCTCTCGCGCCCGCCCCAGAATCGCCTGCCGCCCGGAAAGCCGGGCCTGCTTCTGACACCGGCGCTGCACGAGACCGACGGCTTTTACATTGCGTTGTTGCGCCGGGTTAATCGTCTTTTTTAGCCGGTTCTAGTTTATCGGCCTCACGCGCATCGGACAAAATTTTCCAAAGAGCAATCCCGTTATCGACGATGTGAGACTCGCCGCAATGATCGCACCGGTAGGTCCGCATATCCCGCCCCGAGGACGTGTCTTTGTCCTCAAGGTTCATTGGCCGGCCGCATTTGGGACATTCCATGAAAACTCCACCGGGTAGAACTGCCGCTGGCGATCATCGTGAGGCGTCTTGCCGCTCAAGGCAACAAAAGGCTGAGGGGGCCTTCTCCGCTCACCGCGCGGCTTCGAAGCCGTTGCTTCTTGTGCCGGACCCATTGTGTTGCCGGATCACGATAGACGTGCCGCATGCTGCGTGACGATCCGATCGAGAATGTCTGCCAAAACGGTCTTCAAATCACGGCCGCCTTCGATAGCAGGTCCTTTCCACGCATCCGATTCAAACACCCATCCACTGGTTGGAAGAACCTGAACCGCTTTCTCAAGAAAAATCGGAAGGTCCTTCTCCAGCGCCGCGCAGGCCGCTGACGAGCCGAGTAGCAGATAAGGCGTATCGCTCTCCGCCACGTATTTCATTTCGCGAGAGAGCATGCCGGACTGCACCTCCACATAGAAGACGATAAGGGCTGCACGCTTGGCGAGGTCCAAAAACACCTCCCACCAATCGGCCGCGATCACGGACACCACTCCGATGCACGCCACCTCAAGCTCGCGCTGTTTTTTTTCCGGGAGCGTCAGATTATCCAGCATGAAGACCGGGAGCTTGGCCCGTACTATTTTCAAGGCCTCCATCTGATCGACCCAATCCCGGTTGAACGGTGTATAGACGCCGTCACCCGGATATCGCGATGGCTGCGGAATCCCCGCCACCCGTCCCATGTAATTGTAGGGAAGTGTGCATTCGTCCCCGGTCTCTCCCAGCCTCTCGGCGTCAAAACTTCTCAGGAAAAGAACAAAGGGCTCGCCCTCCGGCACGTGCTTCGATCGTTCGCCCCGCTGCTCTGCCTGAAGTAGCTCTAAGGCACGCACCGCTTTTTTTCTCTCCTCCTCCGCTTCCACGGCCTGAGTACCCGCCAGTAGAGAGAGCGCAAAATAAAAAAAGGCTGGAAAGAATAGCGCGGGCTCCCATCCTCCCAAATCGTAGAGATTGAGGATGAGTATGGCGGCCGCGAGCAGCACTACTCCGAAAACGAAGTTTAACCCTTGCGAATTTCGAATCGAGCGCTTGACCTCGATGAAATCACGCAGTTGCTCCACGCTGGGAGAGCCATCGGTATGTTTCACGAATGCATGAAAGCTCACATCTTCGAACGGCATGTGCTGGCCCGGGCGCAATGACGGCCGCCTCTATCGGCGTCCATGCCAACGAGCATTTAACCTGGACCTTTCAAGGGCGCATCCAATATATCGAACCTATAAAGAACCGCGAATTCGAACTGAACGGCGTTTTCAAAGGGACAATGCTGCGGCCGGACCGCAGGGCCATGGCGGGGTGCCATGCCGCATTCTTTTTTACAAAAAACAGGGGATCAAACCGGTCAGGCTGGCGTTATTTACACCGGCCGCAATTGGTTCGAAGCCCAGGGCTTACAGCCGGTCAACAAGCTGTTAAGATGCCGGTGTAAAGTGCAAATGCATGCGTAACACGCCTATCCGTTCAACGGCAATCGATCAAGAAAAGTGAGTTCAGTCATGAGGGCCCTTATAAACCTCGTCATCCTTCTGATTATTCTGATCTTCAGCTACTGGCTCTTCGCTTCCTTCGTCACCGCGCCCAGCGCGCCCCTCTGGGCCGAGATCAATAGCGCCATGCCCGATGCACTGCGCCGGTTCTCCTGCGAGCAAGTGCGCAAGCGCGAGGCCACCGCTCCGGTCAAGAGCTGCGAAGGCTACTGAGGCTATTTGCTCTGCATAAAGGGCGTTGCAGAGCTTTACGCCCGGCAAAACACGTCTATGTTAGAGGCGGGTCCGCACCTTGCGGGCCCGTTCGATTCCGGCCAGCAAGAGAGGAGCACCCCTTGTCCGGTCTTCCAGTTACGGATTTGGTTCTGATTGCCGATTTTGGCGGTCAGTTTACTCAGCTCATTGCGAGGCGCGTGCGCGAGGCGAACGTTTACTCCGAGATCGTACCGTTCCATGCCGCCGGGAAGGCCGTTGCGGAGCTCAAGCCGAAGGCCATCATCCTTTCGGGCGGCCCGGCAAGCGTGCTCGATCCCGGCGCGCCGCAAATTCCGGATGCGATCTTCGAGGCAGGCGTGCCCGTGCTTGGGATTTGTTACGGCCAGCAGGGCATGGTGGCGCAGCTCGGCGGCGTTGTGCAGCCTGCGAGCGAGCGCGAATATGGCTCCGCTCTGATCGATATCGAAGCCGCGTCGCCGCTGTTCGAGGGCGTGGGCGCGCCGGGCGACAAGGTGCCGGTGTGGATGAGCCACGGCGACCGCGTCGCCTCGCTTCCGGAAGGCTTCGTGCCGATTGCAACGACGCGCAACGCGCCCTTCGCCGCCATCGCCGACGAGCGCCGGAGGTTTTACGGCGTGCAGTTCCACCCCGAAGTGGTGCACACGCCGGGCGGGGCCGCGATGCTGCGCAATTTCGTGCACAAGATCGCGGGCTGCGGCAGCAATTGGACGATGGCAGCGTTCCGCGAAGCGGAGATCAAGCGCATCCGCGAGCAGGTTGGGGCTGCGAAGGTGATTTGCGGGCTGTCTGGCGGCGTCGATTCGGCAGTCGTCGCGGTGCTCCTGCACGAGGCGCTAGGCGATGCGCTCACCTGCATTTTTGTCGATCACGGGCTGTTGCGCCAAGATGAGGCCGAGGAGGTCGAGCGCCTGTTCCGGGGCGCCTACAACATTCCGCTGATCCAGGTGAACGCCGCGCCGCGTTTCCTCTCAGCGCTGCAAGGCGTGAGCGATCCCGAGCAGAAGCGGAAAACCATCGGCCGGCTGTTCATCGAAGTGTTCGACGAGGCTGCGCATCAGGTGGGCGGCGCGGAATTTCTTGCGCAAGGAACGCTCTACCCGGACGTGATCGAAAGCGTCGCGCCCCGCGGCGGCCCGTCGGTCACGATCAAATCGCATCACAATGTCGGCGGCCTGCCCGAGCGCATGAAGCTCAAGCTCGTGGAGCCGCTGCGCGAGCTGTTCAAGGACGAGGTGCGCGCGCTCGGCCGCGAGCTGGGGCTGCCGGAGGTCTTCGTGAAGCGGCATCCCTTCCCCGGCCCTGGGCTTGCCATCCGCATCCCCGGCGCAATCACCGATGAGAAGCTCGCCGTGCTGCGCAAGGCCGACGCGATCTATCTGGAGGAGCTGCGCGCCAACGGCATCTACGACGATATCTGGCAGGCTTTCGCCGTGCTGCTGCCGGTGCAGAGCGTGGGCGTGATGGGCGATGCGCGCACCTATCAGCACGTGCTCGCGCTGCGCGCCGTGACCTCGGTGGACGGCATGACCGCCGATTTCTACCGCTTTCCCCTCGACCTGCTCGGCCACATCGCCACCCGTATCGTAAACGAGGTGAAGGGCGTCAACCGCGTCGTCTACGATGTGACCTCGAAGCCCCCCGGAACCATCGAGTGGGAGTAATCCAAACCAGTTCGCGGTTGCCGCGGGAGATTTGGCATGACCATCCCGGATTACCAATCCTTGATGTTGCCCGTGCTTGAGATATCAGCCAAAGGCGAAACATCCGTGCCACAAGCGGAGGCTGAAGTGGCTGCGCGGTTCGGTCTTAGCGAGGACGAGCGGCAAGAAATGCTGCCAAGCGGCAGACAACGATTGCTTCACAACCGTATTCATTGGGCCAAGTTTTACTTAACCAAGGCGGGACTTCTCGAAAGTCCAAAGCGGGGGCGCTTCGTAATCAGTGTGACGGGAAGACAATTGCTGGCGACGCACCCCGCTAAGATTGACACTCAGTATCTGCTGTCCATACCGGCGTTCCGCGAGTTTTACCGAAATGATCAATCGGACGAAACGGTGGACGATGTTCAGCATGTGCCGCCTTCGAAAGCGACGCCTGAAGAAGTCGTGGAGGCGGCTTACAATAACGCGCAGGCTGCCTTGCGTGCTGAGCTGCTTGATCGCATCCTGCAAAACAATCCAAGCTTTTTCGAGCGTGTAATTGTCGACCTCCTGGTCGCGATGGGTTATGGCGGTTCTCACAAGAACGCCTCCGAGCAACTCGGGCGATCCGGGGACGGCGGTGTTGACGGCGTGATCAACGAAGACGTGCTTGGACTTGATCGTGTTTACGTGCAGGCAAAACGGTACTCCCCCGGCACATCAGTAGGACGCCCTGACATCCAAGCATTTACCGGAAGCCTTGTCGGAATAGGTGCAATGAAAGGCGTCTTCGTAACCACTTCGACATTTTCTGCGCCTGCCATAGAGTTTGCTTCGCGCATTCCGCAGCGGATCATTTTGATAGACGGAAAGCGCCTCGCGGAGTTGATGATCGAACACTCTGTCGGCGTCCGGTCTAACCGCATTCTCGAATTCAAGCGATTGGACGAAGATTTCTTTAGCGAGGAATAGCGGCCTCGTTGGACGAGAGTGAAGCTCCGCAAACGCCTCTTGTGTGTAACGTGCTTTTTTTCCTTACTTTATTAGCGCCATGAGCACGCTCACCGTCACCGCAAACGGGCTCACGCTCCGCCGCTCACCCAGGGTCTGTAAAGCACTTGCACCGGCCGGGCGCTGGCCGTACATTTGGGCCAGGAGACATGCCATGGCAAACGCAACATCAAAATCGTCCCGCGGCCGTACGCGGACCCAGCGTCTTGAGACGCGGGTGACAGCGGAGCAGAAAATGCTCATCGAACGTGCGGCCGCTCTGCAAGGCCGGACGGTCACGGATTTTGTCCTGACGAGTGTGCAGGACGCAGCGCAGCGGGCTATCGAGAACTATCGGCAGCTCGAATTGTCGGTGCGAGACAGCGAAGCCTTCGTCGAGGCACTCTTGAACCCCACGCCCGTAAACGAGCGTTTGCGCGATACGGTTCGCCGCTATCGTGAAGCGGCGGGCGTGTAACCGGTGGCGGGTTCGCCGGAAGAAAAGCCGCGCGTCGAGTTCCTTGGCCCCGGCCACCGCCGTAGTTCCTTCACGAGCGGGGCCGAACCGTTTGATCGCTACTTTCGGAGCCAAGCCAGCCAGGATGCCCGGAAGCACATAGCGGCGCCATTCGTCCTGGTCCTTCCCGGCGGAACGATTGCAGGCTTTTTCACGCTTTCTTCCACAGCCGTGAAGCTTGCGGAACTGCCAGCCGAAGTAGCCCGCCGTCTTCCGCGCTACCCGCTTGTTCCGGCAACTCTGCTGGGGAGGCTTGCTGTGGATAAGCGGCTCCGCGGGCAAGGTTACGGCCGTTTTCTGTTGGCGGATGCGCTCCTCCGTGCGGTACGGAGCGAAATCGCCTCCTTTGCGGTTATCGTCGAGGCGAAGGACGCTGCGGCCCGGCGCTTTTATGAGCGCGAGAGCTTCTTGCCATTTCCAGAAACGCCGATGAAGCTTTTCCGCCCCATGGCAGACATTGAGAAGCTATTCGCATAGGCCCTCTGCCGCAAACGGGCTCACGCACCGCCGCTCGCCCAGGTCCGGTCTTGGCAGGCGGCCGAGGGAATGATATCAATGATATCGTCAAATTTCTGGAGAGGCGGGATGGCTGACTTGCTGGTGCGCGGGATCGACGAAGAACTCGTGCGGGCGCTTAAAGAGCGGGCCGGAGCTCACGGACGCAGCGCGGAGGCGGAACATCGGGCAATCCTGGCTGCTGCGCTCGCCCGCCCGCGCAGACGCAGCTTTGCCGAGGTATTGGCATCGATGCCGGAGGTTGGCGCGGACTCGGACTTCGAGCGCGTGCAATCGGCCGGGGAAGCGCCGCATGTATTTGATTGACACCAACATTATCAGCGAGGGCCGGAAGAAGGCGAACGCAAATCCTGGGGTCACCGCCTTCTTCGAACAGGCCATTGCCTCGGAAGAGCCGGTCTACCTGTCCGCAGTATCCGTGGGCGAACTTCGCCGCGGCGTCGAGCTTATCCGTCATCGCGGCGATACCGTCCAGGCGGAGCTGCTTGAAGCGTGGCTGAATGGTATCCTCGAACAATTTGCGCAGAACATCCTGCCCTTCGACGCGGACGCCGCCCAGGTCTGGGGCCGGCTGAGAGTTCCTCACCCAGAGCATGAACTTGACAAGCAGATCGCCGCCATCGCCCTAGTCAACGATCTTACGGTCGTGACGCGCAACACTGCCGATTTCCGAGGCACTGGGGTTAAGCTGAAGAACCCGTTCTTGCCTGTTGCGGGCGCAGGGTGAGGCCTCTGCCTGAAATGGCATTGCCAATCTTGGAAACGGTACATCCCATTGACATATCCCGCCTGCAAACGCGTCCGCTGGCGTAACTGGGAGTGAACGATGCAGCGTATTGAACTCGAAGCGGAGCGCAAGCTGATCGTCGCGCTCGATATGCCGGACGCAGGCGAGGCCTACGAATTCTGGCAGCGGCTGGCGCTCCCCAATGCCGTGGCCAAGATCGGCCTGGAGCTGCTTTTCTCCGGCGGCGTCGAGCTTGTCCGCAAGCTTGCCGCTGAAGGCGCCCGGGTGTTCGTGGACGCAAAGCTGTTCGATATCGGCGCCACGGTCGAGCGGGCCACAGCGCGGGTCGCGGCGCTCGGTGCAACGTTCCTCACGGTGCACGCGCAGGACGCGCAAACGGTTGCCGCGGCCGCGCGTGGCAGGGCGGGCTCGGACCTCAAATTGCTGGGGATCACGCTGCTCACCAGCACGGCGCCCGATAGCCTTAGCGCGCAGGGCATTGCGCTGCCGCCGGCCGAGCTGGTGCTCCGGCGCGCAGGCTTTGCGGCGGATGCCGGTTTCGACGGGGTCGTGTCCTCGCCTTGGGAGGCGCGCGATCTGAAGACGGGCTTCAAAGACCGGCTCGCGGTCGTCTGCCCCGGAATCCGGCCCCGGAGCGAGCAACCGGTTGCTGGGGACGATCAGGCGCGAACAGCAACGCCGGGCGATGCGCTGCGCGCGGGCGCGGATTACATCGTGGTGGGCCGGCCGATTACGCGGGCGAGCGATCCCGCGGCGGCGGCGCGCACCATTGTCGCAGAGATGGCCGAAGCGTTGCTCGATGGCCAGACCTGACCCGGCCCATCCGGGGGCAAGTTAATCCAAATCCGCCACCACTGCCGGGGCGCCGCCATGGACGCGCTGCGCCAGCGCCGCCTCGATGAAGGGCGTAATGTTGCCGTCGAGCACCTCCGGCGGATTGGTGCTGACGATGCCGGTGCGCAAGTCTTTCACCATCTGATAGGGCTGCAGCACATAAGAGCGGATCTGATGCCCCCAGCCGATGTCGGTCTTGGACGCCGCCGCCGCATGCGCCGCATCCTCGCGCTTTTTCAGCTCCATCTCATACAGCCGCGCCTTCAGCATCGCCCAGGCCGTCGCCCGGTTCTTATGCTGCGAGCGCTCGTTCTGGCATTGCACGACGATGTTGGTTGGAATGTGTGTAATACGCACCGCGCTGTCGGTGGTGTTCACGTGCTGGCCGCCGGCGCCGCTCGCGCGGTAGGTGTCGACGCGGCAATCGCTTTCGTTGACGGCGATGTCGATGGCTTCGTCCACTACGGGATAGACCCAGACCGAGGCAAAGCTCGTATGCCGGCGGGCGTTGGAATCGTAAGGCGAGATGCGCACTAGCCGGTGCACGCCGGACTCGGTCTTGAGCCAGCCATAGGCGTTCTGGCCCTTGATTTGGATGGTCGCGGACTTGAGGCCCGCCTCTTCGCCCGCATTGCTCTCGATCAGCTCGACCTTGTAGCCCTGCTCGTCGGCCCAGCGCATGTACATGCGCAAGAGCATTTCGGCCCAATCCTGGCTTTCTGTGCCGCCGGCGCCCGCGTGAACCTCGAGGAACGTATCGTTGCTATCGGCCTCGCCGGAGAGCAAGGCCTCGACTTCGCGGCGCTGAACCTCGGTTCGAAGGGCGGCCAGCGACGCCTCGGCATCCCTTACGACTTCCTCGTCGTGCTCCTCCTCGCCGAGCTCGATGAGCCCAGTCGCGTCGTTCAGGCGGGAATCGAGCTGGGAATAGGCCGTCAGCGCGCTATCGAGATGCTGGCGTTCGCGCAAAAGCCTTTGAGCGCGCTGTGGATTGTCCCACAGGCTCGGGTCTTCGACGACTGCATTCAGGTCCTTGAGCCGGACTTGCGCTTTGTCCCAGTCAAAGATACCTCCGCAGGAGCGACAGGGACTGCTTGATTTCGTCGACGATGGCGAGTGTTTCGGGCCGCATTTGAAGATCCATTTCCGGTAAGGCACCGGAGCGCGCCGCTTATGCCGCGCTTCGCTCCAGCCTATCGATGAATTGCGTAAAGATGAGATCGTCTCGCGCTAGTACAAGCCTCCGGCGCGCGGTTCCCTGCTGTAAGGCGGCGGATAGCCGCCTCCAGAAGAAGAGGAGGGCTGCGGGGCGGTTGCCCAGCCGCCGCCGGCGCTCGACGATGTGCCCCAGGCGCCTGGCTCCCCCGCCGGCTCCTCGCCTTGAGCAACCGGGTAGCCCTCGGCCGGCTCCGTGCCCGGCTTGAAATATTCCTCGATTGCATCGGGGTTGTTGCGATCGGCCCGCAGCCCCGTCTTTTTGTCCACCATAACGCGCCTGATGTCCGGAGGCGTGCGGAATGGAACGTCTGGCTTGTCCTTCAGGGCGAGCTTGAAGAAGTCTGCAAAAATAGGCGCGGCCAGCTCGCCACCTGTTTCGCCGTGCCCCATCGGTTGCGGGTTGTCGTAGCCAATGAAGACACCCATGGCTACGTCCGGCGAGAAGCCAATGAACCAAGCGTCCTTTTCATCGTTCGTTGTGCCGGTTTTGCCTGCAAGCGTCTTGCCGACCCTTTTGTGGATGAGCGCGCCTGTACCGCGAAGCGCCACGCCTTCGAGCATCGAGGTCACTTGATAGGCGGTCATGGGGTCGACGATTTGAGGCCGGTCATCGGCAAGCTGCGGCACGTTTTGACCACGCCATTCACCGGCATTGCAATCGTCGCAGGGGCGGCCGTCATGGCGCCAAACCGTCCGCCCATAGCGGTCCTGGATGCGGTCTATGAAGGTCCATTTGATCTTCTTGCCGCCATTGGCGAACATGCTATAGGCCGTGGTCAGGCGCATAAGAGTCGTCTCGCCGGCTCCAAGCGCCATCGAAAGCAGCGGCGGAAGATCGTCATAGACGCCAAAGCGCCGGGCATACTCGCTGACGATCGGCATGCCTACGTCCTGAGCCAGGCGCACGGTCATGAGATTTCGCGATTTCTCGATGCCGATGCGCAAGGGCTGAGGTCCGTGCACCTGCTTGTCGTAATTGGCGGGCCGCCACAAACCCTGGTTGTTCCCCTGATCGATAGCGATGACAGCATCGTTCACGATCGTCGCCGGGGTGTAACCGTTATCGAGAGCGGCCGCGTAGACGATCGGCTTGAACGAGGACCCCGGCTGCCGCCTCGCTTGAACCGCCCGGTCGAATTGGCTTTCCGCGAAGCTGAAGCCGCCAACAAGCGCCAAGACCCGGCCCGTATGGGGATCCATGACAACGGTTGCGCCCCCGATCTGCGGGATCTGCATCAATTGCCATGGCGGAGCGATCAGCTTCGGCTCGCCCTTGGGCGCCTTGCCTCCGGATGGAATGGGGGGATCAAGCTCCGTCGGAGGGGAAACATAAACGACGTCGCCAGCGGCGAGAAGATCGTTCACGCCGAGGGTGCCTTTCGCTTTCGCCTTGCCCTTCAGGCTGTCGTAAGCCCATTTCACGCCCTCGGCGGGGAGCTCGGCGGTCTTGCGTTCGGGCTCGATGGTGCCGTTTGGCAGCCGGCCCGGCTGCAACCCTATCAGCGCCTTATCTTTCGTCGCTTGCAGCACGACACCAAGGTGCCACGGGTCGACGTCGGCCAAAGAAGGTACCTCGGCAAGCTTTGGCCCCCAGTCGCCACCGGCGATGTCGATGTGCGCCACCGGACCGCGCCAGCCGCCATGCTTGCGGTCGAAGTTGACGAGGCCTGCGCGTAAAGCAGCGCGCGCCATAAGCTGCAAAGACGGATCGAGCGTCGAGCGTACCGAGTAGCCGCCGGTGTTGAGGCTCGAATTTGTCGGATCGTTCTCGTCGAGGCCATAGAGGTCGATGAGCGACCGGCGCACTTCCTCGGCGAAATATTCGGCCGCGAATGTGGACGGTCCTATCTGCCGGGCGCTCATTTCGAGCGGCATCTTTTTGGCGCTTTCGGCATCGTCCGGGCTGATGAACTTGAAGCGCGCCATATTGTCGATGATCGCGTTCCGGCGCGCTAAGGCATCCTGAAGGGTCTTGCCGCGCGCCTTTGTGAGCTGGAACTTCGATGGCTCCTTGGGCAGCGCCGCAAGATAGGCAACTTCGTGAATCTGAAGCTCGTGCAGCTCTTTACCGAAATATGTAAGGCCTGCCGCTGCCACACCATAGGAGCCGGCGCCGAGATAGATTTGATTGAGATAAAGGTCGAGGATTTGGTCCTTGGTGAAGGCGCGGTCGATGCGGATCGCAAGAATCGCCTCTTTTGCCTTGCGCAAATAGGTTTGCTCGTTCGAAAGCAGGAAGTTCTTGGCAACCTGCTGCGTGATCGTCGATGCGCCTTCTCTCTTATGCCTGATCACATTGTTGACGATTGCGCGGGCGATGCCCTGCATATCAATGCCGTTATGCTCATAGAAATGTTGATCCTCCGCCGCCAAAAATGCGTTGATAAGCACCTTCGGCATGACTTGGACCGGAACATAGATGCGGCGCTCTTTCGCAAACTCGGCGATAAGCCTGCCGTCGCCCGCATGCACGCGCGTGATGACGGGGGGCTTATAGTTCGACAGCTTCTCATAGTCCGGCAGCTCCCTCGAGATCTGCCAGAGGAAATAGGCCGCACCAGCCGCACCGGCGAGGAAAAGAAAAACGCCTGCCGTGAATGCAAAGGCCAAGAAACTCAAGAGCAAGTTTTTGCGGCGCTTTTTCTTGGCGGGCGGCTTCACAGACAAATTGATTCGCATCAGTTCCTAGCCTGTTTATGCGATAGGCGTTGCTGCCGGGGGGAATCCGCGACCGCAAGTTTGTTATGCCAGCATCTCGACCATAGCGGCATAGCCGAATTGTGACAGCATATAACGCTTTTCGTGATCGGCTAACCATAAGATCGCGCCATCGGCAACCGTAAGTTAATGAAGGAAGCGGGTCCTGTGCAAGTAACAGCTTTAAACTACAGCGGGATCCGGGCTTGCCGCTCCGTCATGAATTCATTCACGGCGGAAGCAAGAGCAGTTGCAGTGGCTGCGCGCCAATCGCCGGAGGTTAACAGCTTTTCGTCCTCGGTGTTGCTTAAATATCCAAGCTCTATGAGCACGGCAGGCACGCCAGCCGCTTTCAGCACCCGGAGATTTGCGCTCCGGTGAGGGCGGATATTGAATTTCATTTTGTTTTTTAGATGCTCGATCAAGTAATTGGCAAGAGCGAGCGATCTATTTTTTTTGCCCCGGCTTTCGAGTTCGCCCAGAATGTTGCTTATTTCTGCCGTGACGGCAGGAGAGAGCGTCTGCTCGCTTCCCACACCGGCTAGCAAATCTGCCTTGTTCTCGTCTTGAGCCAAAATCTTCGCCTGCTCGTCGGACGCCTCGTCGGACAGAGTGTAGATCGTGCCGCCGCGTACCTCCTGCACACTTTTGACACCGAGACGCTTCGCATCGAGAGTGTCGGCGTGAATCGAGATGAGAAGATCGGCCATCGGAACCGAAGCCGCGCTCGCCCGGTCGTCCAAGGCAACGAAGACATCGGTGCTTCTCGTCGCGATCACCCGGTATCTTCCGGTTTCTTCAAGCTTTTCCTTGAGCGTCTTGCAAAAGTCGAGCGTGACATCTTTTTCGGGCGTGCCCGTAACGCGGCCGAGCGCGCCAGCATCGACCCCTCCATGGCCTGGATCGATGACGATAAGCGGTCTCCTGTCCGCAGGGTCTTTTTTTTGTGCGGCGATTTGCACAGGTTTTTCCGGCTGCAGAGGCGGCGGCGCTTTGATCTGAGCGGAGAATGCTTTGAGCGTCGATTTTGTGAGTTCGATAACGAGCCGCGCGGGTAACCCGTTCTCTGGGGGAAGCAGCTCGGATTTTTCCACAAGCGCCGGCTCTGCCAAGTCGATCACGATACGCGACTTGCCCGGAGCGAGCAGGCCCGAGCGCGAGGAAAGAACGAGCCCGCGCTTGATTCCGGCCGGCACTTGGATTTCGGCCTCGGGAAGATCGATTACAATTCTATAGGGATCGCCGATGGAAAAAATGCGGTAATCGACCTTTTTTGAAAGGAACGCCACAAAACGCGTATGCTGAGCATCGCCCCCGATTTCGGCCTTCAGCGTCACTTGATCTGCGCCTGCCGCCCTCTGAGCGGGAATCAGAAGCATAAAAAGGGCAAGCCCTCTCCATAGGTTCCCGATGCTGCCTTGCTTGCCTCTCATCCACTACCCTTCACGGCCGCCTCCAGGCTTGCGCTTATAGCACCCTGTGAGACCGCGTCCACCGCCGGCATACGGCCGGTTGACAAAACCGATTGCAATAATTCGCAAGTGGCTGTTTAGGTCTTGCTTGCGGCCGGCGCGAACACGACGTATTAGAGATATATCAACCCTGACCTGTTAATCCTGGCTCAACGCTGGGTCAATGGATGGAACTCAGAATCAGCGGGCGAAAAGTTTGACAATCGCGAGACAGCCACGATCTAAGATCGAGGTGGAGCAAGCGATTGCCGCACAGGCAACCGGGATGCTAAATCCTGAACGGCAATAACAACGGGTGACGCCGCCTCAGCTGTCCGGTGGACAGCGGGCTGCCGGCGAACCGAGACCAAAAGAATGTCAACCTCGCGCTCCAACTCGCTTTGTTCGAAGAGTGCCCCACGCAGCCCCGGAATTATGTCCGGCAGCGGGACGGCATTTTCCAGCGTAGCGCTGGGCAAACGCAGCGAGCGCGCGATCAACAAAAATGGCGCCCGGCAAGGCAGCCCGTTCGATCATGGGATCATGATCGCGAGGCCTGATCGCGCCGATGGCGGACCAGAAAGAATTCACTATGGGAAACAAAATGTTAATCGATGCCACCCACCCGGAAGAAACCAGGGTGGTGGTGACGCGCGGAAATCGGGTTGAGGAGTTCGATTACGAATCGGCCGCGCGCAAGCAACTCCGGGGAAATATCTATCTCGCCAAAGTGGCTCGCATCGAGCCCTCTTTGCAGGCCGCTTTCGTAAACTATGGCGGAAACCGCCATGGCTTTCTGGCCTTCGCAGAAATCCATCCAGATTACTATCAAATTCCGGTGGCTGTCCGGGAAGCGATGTTGAAAGAGGATGCACTCGACCGCCAAGGCAGCCTCGAAAACGGCGATAATGGCCATTCAGGCGAGTCCGAGTCTAGAGAAGCGGCCGTTTCAGCGGGACAGCTTGAGGAGCCCGCGGAACCCGCGCCATCAGAGCTGGGGGAACAGCGGCAGCCTGCTACGGAGCAAGAGGCAGCCGGGGCGATTCTTCCCGAAGCGCCAATGGAGCCGGCCAATTCCGCCGGACCCGATCAAGCCGGGGCACGAAAGCCCCGCGACACTTTGATACCGCTCGAGGCAGCCCTTCCCGCGGTCATCTACGAGGAATTCACCGCCGCTGTCGACCGCGCTGCCGAGGCGCAAGACGAAATCCCCGCGCATCCCGATGACGTCGAAACCGTAGCGGATGCCGTTCATCCCTCCCCTGAGCATGAGGGGCATACGCCGGAAACGTCTCTTCCCCAAACCGGCCGATTGCTCGAAGCGCCCCGTGCATTCGCAGAAGCGCATCCGGATGGCGAAGAGCATGGCAGTTGGGAAAGCCACAGCCTCGTGCATGGCGAGAGCGGCGGCGTCATCTCAGTCCCTGAGACGCTGGCTCCAGCCCCTGTCGAGGTCGTCGGCTCCGAAGACGCGCTGGAAGAGTTGCCGCAACGGCACAAACGGCGCTGGCGTCATTACAAAATTCAAGAAGTTATCAAGCGCAATCAGATCGTCCTAATCCAGGTCGTCAAAGAGGAGCGCGGCACCAAAGGCGCGGCGCTGACCACATATCTCTCGCTCGCCGGCCGTTACACCGTGCTCATGCCGAATACGCCGAGCGGCGGCGGCATCTCGCGGAAAATCACCGTGCCGGCGGACCGCAAGCGGCTCAAGGAAATTGCGCAGGAGCTGGAAGTGCCCGAGGGGATGGGTCTTATCATCCGCACGGCCGGC
>Ga0074046_10001165_pt1 | contig 24263 bp, 27 predicted proteins | sample BogForMeECP23OM3_FD_94441 | JGI IMG/M metagenome (GOLD analysis project Ga0074046, IMG submission 94441) | Bog forest soil microbial communities from Calvert Island, British Columbia, Canada - Bog Forest MetaG ECP23OM3 | ecosystem: Environmental > Terrestrial > Soil > Wetlands ...
CTCGTCTTCACCGGCGCATCCATGTTCTGCGGCATGTCGCTCAATATGCCCATGCTGATTGTTGCGCGGATCCTGCAGGGCGCGGGCGGCGGCGGCATGCAGCCCTTGGCGCAATCCATCCTGCTCGAGAGCTTTCCGCCGGAAAAGCACGGCAAGGCCATGGCTGCGTATGGAGTCGGCATCGTGGTGGCGCCGGTGATCGGTCCCACGCTGGGGGGATGGATTACCGACAGCTATTCCTGGCGCTGGATCTTCTACATCAATCTTCCCGTCGGCCTGCTGGCGCTGTTCATGGCTAACCTGTACATCGAAGACCCGCCCTACTTGCGGCACGCGCGCCGCGTGGCCATCGATGCCCTCGGCTTTGCGTTGATGGCGGTCTGGCTGGGCTCGTTGCAACTGGTGCTCGACAAAGGCCAGGAAGCGGATTGGTTTGAAGCCAACTGGATCCGCTGGGTGAGCGCGCTTTCCGTGACGGCGTTTCTCGGCTTCGTCGCGCGCGAGTTCCTGTGCCGCGATCCCATTGTGCAGTTGCACGCCCTCGCCAACCGCAACCTTCTCTTCGGCACCATGATTGCCGGCATCTATGGCGTGGCGCTCTATGGCGTCACGGTTCTGCTGCCGCTCTTTTTGCAAACCGTGTTGGGCTATTCGGCGCTGGATAGCGGACTGGCGGTGAGCCCGCGCGGCCTAGGTTCGCTGATCGCCATGATCGTCGTAGGTTTTCTCGCGAACCGCATCGACAGCCGCCTCCTGCTGGCGTTTGGTTTTGCCGTCTTCGGCGGCTCGGCGCTAATGCTCAGCGACGTCAACCTGGCCATCTCCATGCGCTCGGTCGCGTGGCCCAACTTCATCAACGGCTTCGGCGGCGGCTTTGTCTTTGTGCCTCTCACCACCATGACCATGAGCCTGCTGCGCAAGCAGGAGATCGGCAACGCGGCCGGCATCTATAACCTCATTCGCAATATTGGCGGCAGCATCGGCATCGCCGCCCTCACTGCCTTTGTGGTGCGCGGATCGCAAACCCACCAGGATTATCTGGCCGCGCATCTCACCGCCGGCAGCCCAGCCCTCAGCAACCTGATCGCCGGTTTGACCGCCCGCTTCGCCGCCCTCGGCGCCGATCCTGTCACTGCGCATCGCGAGGCGCTGGGCGCGGTGTATAGCAGCCTACAGCAACAGGCCGCGGTGCTGGCCTATGCGGACGACTTCCGCATGCTGGGCTATCTCTCGCTGTTTTGCATTCCGTTGGTTCTGCTGCTCAAGCGCCCGCGCCATGGGGCGCAGGGCGCTCACGAAGTGATGGGTGAGTAGCGGGCGTCATTCTCCGGAATGACGCACGCAAAGTGCGTACTTGGTGTTGCGGAAATACGGTAAATCCCCTGAGGGCCTCGAATTGACGAAGTCGAAAAACCACCCGTCTCCGTATGGATGCCCGAAACGATCAATCTCTCGGGTGCTACTCCAAGAATTGCCTGTCAATGACAGCCCTCCTCTTACATGACGGCCAACATTGATAGTGAAAGTATCGGAATTGCCGACTCGCTCGGGAGCGAGATCGCTCTTATCAACAAGAGTTGCCAACTCATCGAGTGTTGCCAGCCTCCAGTCGGAGTGACCCGCTAAGCGCAAGTTGCGGCAGTAACTAGCTGCCTTGTGCCAGGTCACCGCTACGCCATTGTCCTTCCCCGCCCACATCAGTCCGGTGGAGGGATCGACCCAATACCCACGCGCTCGAGTCTCCTGCGCCAACCTTTGTTCCTCTTGCGCTTGTGCCTCCCGTCGCGCTTTGTCCGCCTCCGCCTTCTCGCGTGAGGCAGCGTCCTGCTCCGGAGGTGCAGGCAATAGCCCTTGAGGAAAAGCCGGCCGGACCTGAGGTGCGACTACTGGCGTGGAAGACCCCGGTGAGGACTGTGCCCCGGCGGTCGTCGCGGCGTTACTCGGCTGCGTCTGCGCACGCGCGGCATTCGCGGCTCCGAAGAGGGTGAGTGCCGCGAGGGCCAAAAGAATGGGTTTTCCGAAATTTCGCATGTGCCAAGAATAGGACCGAAGGAGAACCCTGCTGAGAGCCATTGGGACACTTTCTTGACTGTCACAATAGACCAAGAAACCGCATTTCTCAAAAATGCGCGACGACCGAGTATTCGAGGTCTGGCGAAGTGTCTGAGGGCCAGGAGGCCCTCAGTACAGCCGGTCAGGAGACCGGCGGTACAATTTTCGGCGGCCTCTGAGGAATGCGCTTTACGCCTCGGCCCGCACCAGCAGACAGGTGATATTGTCGTGCCCGCCGGAATCGTTGGCCGCCTCCACCAGGCGCGCGCACAGGTCCTGCAGAGGAAGGTCGAGCTTCAGGATCCATTCGATGGTGGAGTCGGCGAGTTCCCGCGTGAGGCCGTCGGAACAGAGCATAAAGACGTCGCCGGGTTCGTTTTCGAGCTCAAAAATGTCGGGAGTGACCGAGCTTTGCGTGCCCAGGGCGCGCGTGATCACGTTCTTGAAGGGCGAGCGTTGCGCTTCCACCGGATCCATGCGGCCCATGCGCACCTGCTCCTCGACAAGCGAGTGATCGAGAGTGATCTGCTCCAGATGGGAGTTGCGCATGCGGTAACCGCGGCTGTCGCCCACGTTGAGCAACCAGCCGCGCTGGGCTTGGGCCAGCAGCGTCACCAGCGTGGTGCCCATGCCGTTCAAGTTCTGGGTGTTTTGCGCGCGCGTGAAGATGGCCGCATTGGCGCTGGCCACAGCTTTTTCGGCGTCGTCCAGCAGAGGGTGTGTCCCCTCACGGCCGGTAAGCAACCGCATCATTTCGTCCACGGCCAGGGAACTGGCAATTTCGCCCGCAGCCGCGCCGCCCATTCCGTCGCACACCACATACACCCCGTGCTCGACGGAAAAGCCGAATGCATCCTCGTTGGATTCGCGCTTGCGGCCACGATCCGTGACCGCCGCAGCGGCATAGTGGGCAACAGCCGTGGCCAAGAAATAACCCCCGTCGCTCAGTGTACATAAAAACAGTGGTCAGTGATCAGTAGTCAGTTGTCAGTCTTTAGACTTTATTTACTAACTGTGGGTGTTTGCTGTTCGCTGTTCGCCGGCAACCGGCTATTGGCCCATGACCACTAGCCACTAACCACTAACCACTGACCACTGACCACTGACAACTGACAACTGACAACTGACAACTGATCACCGTCTCCCCGGCAGCGCCGGCGGCGGAGGCAAATCAAAGACCTGGATGGCGCCGGCGTTTAGCAGCGCCACGCGCCGGCCCGATGGAGAGAGGGCTACGTTGCCACCGGCATCGAGAATGGGGCTGAGCGGCGAGACGAACGCGATATCGCCGGTGGCCGCATCGAAGACTGTAACGGACTGCTCCTTCACGTCTTCGCTGTCCATGGGGGCAAACATGCTCACCGCATGGCTGGCGTCGAGAGTGATCCAGGCCAGGCGGGAGCCATTGGACGCCACCGTCGAATGCGGCCATAACTGGCTCGACGGCGCCTGCGCGATCCACAGGATTTTTCCTTCCGTCGTCATGGCCACCAGTTTGCTCGCCCCTTCCGAGGTGCACCCGGTAATCAAAATCTCGTTCTCGGAAAGAAATTCATCGTTGGGGTCGCAGGCCGTGTCCACGCTGCCCAGCATTCTGGTGCCGCCTGTGAAGTAGCGCAGGTTCAGCGTCCACTGCATACCCCGGCCTCGCAGGTTCTCGACATACCCAATATTGCTGATGGGCAGATGCACGGCGCGGCGGGCACGGCTCACCAGCATCACTTCGCCTGTCTCGCGCCGCAGAATGCGCACTACCAGTTCGGGACGCCCTTCCTCGGCCGCCGCATCGTCATCGTCCGTGGTGACTGTGGCCTGGGCTGCCGCCGGGCTCGAAACCGGGCTCGAAACCGGGCCGGATAGCTGGCCGGATATTGATCCCGTGGACGAAGACCCGTCCGCCGGGGCCGCGGGTTTCGCAGCCGCGGCGATGGGCTCGCGCGAATTCGTAATCAGAAACTGTTGCGTAGGGTCTGATTCGACCCAGAGCAGGGAACCGGGGAAGTCGAGGAACGGCTTCAATGCCAGTGTGGCGTCACCTTGGAGGAGACTGTTGCGATCGCGCAGCAGAAAATGGCCGTCTTTGAGCGACCACAAGTAGCGCACGCGATCATGCACCGTCCACAATGCTTCGGCCTGCACCGTACCCTGCGGCAGCGCAAGCACCACGGCGCGAATCTGGCGCTCGCTGCTTTCTTCGCCGGTCTTCAGATCGCGGTGGATGAGCCCGGGCACGCGAAAAGTGAACAGCAACCGGTCTTCATCGATGAAATCGAGCGACACGAGTGTGTTGCGAGCGCCCATGTAAAGGGCGCCGGGCGCCGTGAAGCCGAGCGGAGCAAGGGGAATGCTTGCGACGGGCGCAAGCGACGGTTGCTCGGGAAAATGATTGGAGAGGAATCGCGCTTTCACCGGCGGCCCATGAGACTTGGAATCGCTGCCGGGCTGCGCTCGAGCGACGGCCATTGCCAGGCCCAGCGCAGCCGCCACGGCCAAAGCCATTGCCCGCACATTCCCGATCTGCGCAATTCCCCGCCGAAAGCCCATCGAAGAGTATTCTCTCCGATTGAGCCCCGGCGCCGAAAGCCTGCGTCGCATACCATTACGCCTGCGTATGCGACAGTAGAAAAAGAATGGCACAGCGGGTTTCGGCAAACGGGCGCATCCGGTTTCTCGGTTACGGCGCGTGCGCCCTGGCTGGAGCCCTGTGGGGCACCGGGTTCTACTGGGGACGGCTCGCGCTGAACGAAATGAATGTGGAGCACATGGTGCTCTATCGTTTTCTGTTTGCCTGCCTGGGCATGGCGCCCGTCATGCTGCGCCGCCGCGTGCGCCTCACCGCCGGGGAAACGAAGATCATGCTGCTGGCAGCGGTTTTCGGCATTCCCATTCAGTTTCTCCTGCAATTTCACGGCCTGGCGCTGACCACGGTGAGCCACGCCTCGCTCATGGTGGGCGCCATGCCGGTGCTGCTGGCCGTGGCAGCAGTGCTTTTTGCCGGCGAGCGGCTCGACTCGATCGGCTGGGTGGCCCTCTGCGCATCCACGGCCGGCGCTGCGATGGTGGTTCTGGGAGGCGACCGCGCGACCACGGGACGCGAAACGCCCACGCTCGCAGGCGACCTGCTGGTGATTGCATCGCTCATGGTCGCCCTGGCCTGGATTCTGCTCAGCAAGAAACTGCTGCAAACGCACAGCGCTCCGGTGGTCACCGCGTACACCATCTACTCGGGTACGTTGATGCTGGTGATCTGCAATCTGGGCACGTGGCTGCTCGCTCCGCTCGCGCACCAGAGGGTTGAGCCCATGCCGTTCGCCCACATCAGCCTGACAGCCTGGATTGCGTTGGCCATCAGCGGCGTGTTCTGCACGGCCACGACCACGCTGTTATGGAACTGGGGCATTCATCATGTGCCGGCCTCGCGCGCCGGGGTCTTTCTGAACATTGAGCCTGTGCTCGGTTCGGTGCTGGGCGTGGAACTTCTGGGCGAACGCCTCGGCCCCTACGCGTGGCTGGGCGGAGCGCTCATCCTGGCCGCGGCCATTACGCTCACCACGCGCGGTCACGAGCCGGAGCCGGCCGTGATTCTGGAGTAGGAAGCAGGGAATGGCCAGTAGCCAATAGCCAGTAGCCAATAGCGAGTAGGCAAGGTCGAAGCCGGAAGCGAGCGTCCTGAGTCTTAAGTTCGCGCCCAACGAAATTGTCATCCTGAGCGGAGTTTGCCGCGCTCTTTGCGGCAAACGCAGGCGAAGGATCTCCGGTTGCTTTTGCCTTTCGCAAACCTCACCCGTCCACGATCCGCGATCGCGCGCTATTGGCTACTCCCTACTCGCTGCTCTAGCATCGGGTTCATGGAACCGCTCGCAGCTTCGCCGCACGCGCAGGAGCAAACACTCTCCAGCCACAGCAAGCGCCGCGACGCAATCGAGATCGCAGTCGCCTACGCGCTCATCATGGCGGTGGAATGGACGCCGCGGCCGCTGCAACGCGTGCTGTGGCCAGTTGCTGCGGTTGGCCTGGCGTTCATGGCGTGGAGATCGTTTGACGGCTGGGAAGCGATGGGCTTTCGCGCGGCAAACTTGGGACGCTCGCTGTGGATCGCCGCAGCCGCGCTGGCGCTGGCTGCAGTAGCCATGGTGGTTGCGGCAAGGGTGCACAAACTCCTCGTGCCCGGCGGCGTGCTCGCTTTTTTGGGCACCTATTGCGCCTATGCCCTCTGGAGCGGCGTGCAGCAGTTTCTGTTGCAGGGCGTCTTTCTGTTGCGCTTTCTGCGCTTGATTCCCCGGCCCCCGGTTGCGGCGCTGACGGCGGCGGCGCTCTTCGCCATGGCGCATCTGCCCAATCCCGTGCTCATGCCCATCACGTTCATTTCGGGCTGCGCGGCGTGCCTGCTCTTTTTGCGCTACCGTAATATCTATCCCTTGATGATTGCCCACGCCATCCTGGGCATCACCGTGGCCATGACGATTCCCGGCCCGGTGGACCACAACATGCGCGTCGGCCTGGGCTATCTGAGGTACGACCCGCACCGGTACGTGCATCGCACGTATCACCTATCGCAGCCATAGCGACCAGATCGCGTCCACCGTGGCATGCGTAACGGCCGACGCGCCCACGCGCCGCTCAGCGCGCCAGGCGCGCCCGTAAAAGATCCCGGCCAGCGCGGCCAGCAACACGTATTGCCAATTGAAGTGCGCGGCTCGCTTGTTGAAATGCGCCAATCCGAACAGGCACGCGGTTACAAACAGAGCCCCGTACCGGCCCAGGCGTTTTTCCAGCAGATTCTGCAGCCAGCCGCGGAAAAACAGCTCCTCCGGGACCGCGATAAAAAAGAAGGTGAAAAACCACGCGAAGGCAATGGGCCCGATTCCCGGCCAACCGCCGTGCACATGCAGGAAGCCAAGGCTCAAGCCCAGCCCCAGCGCAAGCGGCGTGTAGAAAACCGTCTCGCGCAGCCCGATCCCCAGATCCTTCAAGCGCAGGCGCAGGTTGAAGCCGGTGCCGCCCAGTTGCCGGATCAGCACGAAGCCGTAGATGCCGGCGTCAAGCAGCAGGATCTTGTTGAAAATGGCCAGATGCGCCGGCCACGCCCCCTCAAACCAGCGCAGATCGACGGCCAGACCCAGCACCGCCAGCACCAGAAAATCGCGCCAGTTTCCGCGCCCATTCCCATTGTCGCCGGCATCCACGCGTGCCGCCTCACCCAGGAGTAAGGCAATGCCGACGGGCACGAGTGCATACAGCGCGAACCAACCCCACCGGAACACGCCGGTCCCGGAGGCCACCAGCAGATACGGAATCGCGAGCGCTGCCGGGCACGCAAGCCGCGCCCAAATGGGCATTGCGCGCACACGCGCGGCAGCAAAATCCGGAAAGAACGCCACAGCTAAATACGGAACCAGCGTGAGCAGCGCGGCAATGACGTTGACTGGAGTGATCAGGGCCATTTTCTTTATTGTGCGCCATACGGCGGCGAAGGCTCCAGGCAAACCTTAGTCACCGCGAGACGTAGTTTGCAGGTATTAAATCCGTACGGCTGACCGATAGACTCTGCAGTCATTTGTGGAGGCTCATGTGACTCTTCTTACCTGGAACCACGCCTGCAGCGTGGGCGTGCGGGCCATGGACGACCAGCACGGAATCCTCATGGACGCCATCAACGCGCTGCGCCTGGCGCTGGTGCGCGGGGCCGGACGCGAGAGGATCAGAGAGTTGCTGGATGAGTTCATCGAGTTTGCGCGCATGCACTTCTGGAGCGAAGAACAGCTCATGGGGCAGACCGGCTTTGCAGGCCTTGAGGAGCACCGCGCCGAGCACCACCGCATGCTGGCCGATATTCTGCAGGCCGCGCATCGCCTGCAATACGGCAAGGGCGTGCAGCTGCGTCCCTTGCTCTGCAGTTTGCACCACGGGTTTCTGAATCACATCGAAACCATGGATCAGAAGTATGTACCGTGGCTTCATGAGCACGGCGTCTTCTGACGCCGGACCGGCACACCCGGCAGTCGCCGGCTGCACAGCGTTCCGGCAGCCCTCGCTGCGCTCCTCAAGTTTCCCGCGATTCTTCCGATAACCCTCTTGCCGGCATCTGCTGGCGGGAGAATTGGTATGCCTCTTTTGGCCTGGAACGACAGCTACTCGGTGGGCGTGAAGACCATCGATCAGCAACACTCCGTCCTGTTCGGAATTTTGAACGAGCTTCACGCTGCCATGATGAATCGCCGGGCGCAGAGCGTGGTTGGACCGCTGCTGGACAAGCTGGTGAAGTACACGCTCGAGCATTTCGCCTTCGAGGAGCGCCTGATGCAGGCGGCGAGCTATCCGGGTCTTGTGACCCACCGCGCGCACCACGCCGATCTTGCGCGGCAGGTGGGGGATTTCATGACTCGCTACAAGCGCGGCGATGGCACTCTGAACATTGAGTTGCTGCGCTTCTTGAGAGACTGGCTCACCCAGCATATTCAGCAAGAGGACAAGCAATACGGCCCATTTCTTACCCGCCACGCCGCGTGACACCAGCAGCCTCGATTCATCGGCGGCCGAGATCAACGCTTCTCCTTCAACCAGAATGATTTCTTATCGCGGTCATTCATTCCATCGGAGAAAGCCAAAAAGAGGAAGCGCGAAATGAAAATGTCGAATCGCAAACACGATCTGGGTATTAAGGTGATCGATCGCGATCACCGTGAGATCTCCGAATTGCTGCTGGAGATCAACTTCAATGTGGTAAGGGACGCGGACGCGGGCCGGAGGATTCGCCACCTGCGGGACCTGGCACGCGCAACCCGGTCGCACTTCCTTTTGGAAGAGGGGATGATGGCCGCGTCAAAATTCCCCGGCCTGCCCTTGCACCGGCTGCGGCACAAATGGATGTTGGGACAGATTTGGCAGCTGGCGAACTATTGGGGCAAGCAAGAGAATGCTCTGGCGCGGGAGCCGATGGGGCTCTTGTGGGAGTCGCACATCGCGCACATGGAGAGCGAAGACTGGGCATACGTTATTTGGCTGGGCGAATCGTGCAGCAAGTGCGAGCGGGATCGAACCGCCTTTTTGATGAACCGCTGACCGATCTGTCCTTGAGAGGAGCAGCTGCATGGCCGAATTGATTTGGGGCGACAAAAACGCGCTTGGCTTTCGAGGGATCGACGACGAGCATAAGGAACTGTTCGAAGCGGTGCGGGCGATCGAGTCGGCGATGGCGCGGACCGCGGAGCCGGCGGCGATGGGCGCACTCCTGAAGAAGCTGGTCGCAGCCGCCGGAACGCACTTCGCGAGCGAAGAGGCGATGATGCGCGAGGCAAAGTATCCGGGCCTTGCGCTGCATGCTGCGAATCACCAGCGGTTGATCGAGAAGGTGGAGGCATTCGCCGCCCGCCACGGCCAGGGCGGCGTCGCAGTGAACCAACACGCAGTGACCTTTCTCCGCGATTGGCTGCTGCATCACATTGAGAGCGACGACGCGCGGTTGGGCGCCTGGTTGAAGGAGCACGCGCCGAGATAAGAAAAATTGCGGCGTCAACTTTCGAACGACAACTGCGCCGAGACCCACGCAGGCCCGGCAGCCTTGGGCTCCGAAGCCAGTTCGTAGACCAGCCGCTCCAGCACCAGCCGCTTGTCGGGTGGCGAGGAGCGCAGCTCCAAATCAGCGCGAGCCACCAGGCGCAACGCCCGCGTGAGTTCCCGGCGGCTCTTGTAGCGCCGCGCCTGGCGGATCAGGTCGTCGGCGGCGAACGGCGGCATGCGGAAACCCTGCCACAGCGCCTGCCAGATGGCGCGTGAATCGCGCACGTTCTTTTCGAGAATCACCAGCATTTGCCGGAAGGTGCGGGCCAGCATGTAGAGGTGTCCGATCGCAGAGTCCTCGCCGGCGTCGGAGCTGTTGAGCAGCCCGTGCAGCAGAGCGAGAGCGCGCACGCGATCGCGGGCGCTGATGGCATCGGTGAGTTCGTACAGGGTGCGCTGCTTGGCGCTCAGCACCATGGTCTCCACGTCGCCCAGCGTGATGCGGCCGCGACCGGTCGCGAAGAGCAAAAGTTTTTCGAGCTCGGATGCCACCAGCATCATGTCGGCGCCCAGCGCGTCGGCCAGTTCGCGTGCCGCATCGGGCTCCAGGCGGTTCCCGGCTTCCTGCGCCGTCGCAACCGCCCAGCGCATAGCGTCTTCTTCGCTCACGCGCGCCAGTTCCACCATGCCGCAGTGTTCGCCCAGAGTTTCAGTCAGCCGCTCATAGCGGTTCTTGTCGTCGAGTTCCATGCGGCGCGCATCCGAGGGGATGCGCAGAAAATCCGCGACGAACAGAAGCAGAGCCTGGGGATTTGGCGACTTGAAATAGCGTTCGAGCGCGGCGAATTCGTCTTTCTTGGCGCCGCGCGTGTAAAGCTGGCGCACGTTGCGCACAAAAATCACCTGAAACGGAGCCATCAGCGACGGAGTCTGCGCGCGATCGAGTACCTCAAAGATCGAAGTTGAGGCGAGATCGAATTCAGAAAGACAAAAGTCCCGGAGATCGGCGGGTACGAGCGCCTTGAGAACGGCGGCTCGGCAGCGGTCGAGCAGGAACACCTCGTCGCCGGCAAGCACATAACCGGACCGCAGCTTCCCCGTGCCGGCCTGGGCGGCCTCGATCTCCGCGACGAAGCGTGCGGCCGCGGCAAATCCCGCGCCCCAGCGCGCGCCGCTCACAGGAGCGGGCTCCCGGCCGTGTGCTGCATGAGCTTCGATATCATGCGGCTCTAGAATATCGCCTGGCGAGTCAACCCACCAGCGCGGAAAACAGGACAGAAATCAAGAATTGAGCCACTCTTCGCCTTGTTATCGCTTCGCCGCGGGCGAGCTGTCAGAGGCCTTCGAGGACATCAGCCACCAACTGCCGCGCAAATTCGCGCGACAGGCGCTGAATGGCCGCAGGATCTTCCTGAATAAATGTGGGCAGGTCAGTGGAGGACTGGTACTGCTCGCGGTAGACGTAGTTCTTGTTCTCGTAGAGCAGGCGGCCGTCGCGCGCGGTGAGCGTAACGGAAGCCACGATGGTAATGACGAAGCTCGACGACTGCTGCGTGGCCGCATTGTAAGTGAGCGGCATAACCGCCTGCTTGAGGATGGTGCCGTGCAGCACCGCGTCCGCATCGGAGCCGGAATTCGTCTCCACGCGGAAGCGCGTGCGCGTCATGAACTCGCGGACCACTGCCTCAGTAAATGCCGTTTCTGTGCCGTTGGAATCGGTGCGTGTGGCGAATACCGGCACCGCAAGCGTGTTCACGCCGGGAGGCAGATGCGTGGCCGCGCCCAGCGTGTGATAGCCGCAGCCGCTCAGGCCCGTCAAAGCCACAGCCGCCAGCGTGGCAAACATCAAACGCGCGATCGAACGCATGACGCCATTCTATCTCGCATTGTCCGGGAACTGCCGTCGATCCCTGCCTTCGCAATGTCAGGATGGGGCACCCAGCACAACGTTATTGCGTCACGCGCGAGAATGTGATGACCTCCCGAGTGTTCGGGTTGCTCAGGATCATGGTGTTCGGCCCGTTAAAGCGATAGGCATAGCTGGAATTGGGCGGCTGTGGAATGTTCTGCTCCTGCTGTGTATTGCAAACTGGATTGCTTGGATCACCGCAGGGCACAAGGATCATCCTGGACTTCGGCGACCAGTCTGTGACCGTAAAGGCGATGATATTCGGCGCGATGAGCTGGTAGGGCCCCCCTTGCGCAAACTTCATGCCTCCATTCTGTGGCACCATCAGTTGTATATATTGACCGTTCGCATCAATCGTAATGGTCACGATATTGCCCGAAAGCACCGTACGCCATTGGCCGACCACGCCGCTTTGTGAAGCCGGAGCCGCTTGTGGCCCCGGACCGGTTTGCGGCCAGGGTGGCGCTTGGGGTCCGGGTGGCGCTTGGGGTCCTGGACCGGCTTGTGGTCCTGGCGTCCCTTGTGGCCCAGGAGCCGCTTGTGGCCCACAACCTGTCGCCAAGCTGCCTGCGAGAATCGCCGGAAAAACTAATCGGGTCAGGCGCAGAACCGCGTCGCTGGTCCTCGTGGGAGTGACGGAATTCTTCATAGAGACCTCCAGGGCTGTGGGGGAATGCAGGGATCATAGCACGGGGTTTTTGCACTGGAAAAGGGCTCTTCTTGTCAGACGGAATTTGCGCCGGGGTCGAGAGCGGACGCGTATGCTGATTGCCATGAGTTGGAGCTGGACGATGAGCTGGACTGAGAGTTGGATTTTCTGGGCATTGTTTTCCGCGCTGTTTGCCGCGGCCACGGCGCTCTTGGCCAAGGTGGGTGTGGCGCACGTTGACTCAAACCTGGCTACAGCCATTCGCACCAGCGTGGTCGTCGTCTTTGCCTGGGGCATCGCTTTCGCGTTGGGCAAGCACGGCGAGATGCGTTCGCTCGACCGTCGCACTGTGCTCTTTCTCGCGCTCTCGGGAATTGCCACGGGATTGTCGTGGCTCTGCTACTTCCGCGCCTTGCAGTTGGGGCCGGCCTCGCGGGTCGCGCCGCTCGACAAACTCAGCGTTCCGTTGGTGATGATCTTCGCGTGGCTGCTGCTGGGCGAAAAGCTGAATGCCGCGGCGATCGTGGGCGGGGTACTGATTACCGCCGGAGCCGTGGTGATGGTGCTTGGATAGCAGAGAAAAGAGATCAGAGATCAGAGAACAGAGATCAGAGAGCAGAGCCCAGGGTTCAGCTCTGAGCTTCTGGTCGGAATTGCTGATGACTGATCGCTGAAAGCTACCTTCTTTTCCCCGTTTTTGATCTCTGTTCTCTGATCTCTGTTCCCGCTCCTATACTGGAGCCAATGACGGCGAGTTCTGCGAACGCGAGCACTCAAGGCGGACCTGAAGCGGGGAAGCGCACGCGGCGCATTGCGCTCACTGGTTTCATGGGTTCGGGGAAGAGCACCGTGGGGCCGCTGCTGGCGCGGCAACTGGGCTGGAAATTTGTGGATGCGGACGATGTGATTGCAGCCGAGGCCGGCTCAACCATCCCGGAGATTTTCGCCCGAGAGGGTGAAGCCGCGTTCCGTGAGCGGGAGCGCGCCACTATCGCGCGGCTGGCCGGTGAAGAAGCGCTGGTGTTGGCGCTGGGCGGCGGGGCCATTGAAAATGCGGCCACGCGCTCGCTGCTCTCGAACGCCCCGGAGACATTGCTGGTTCACCTTGAGGTGGAGCTGGCCACCACACTCGAACGTTGCCGCGGCACCGAGCATTTGCGGCCCATTCTGGCCGACCAGTCGAACCTGGCCAGCCGCTACCAGCGGCGTTTGCCATTTTACCGAACGGCACACGTGTCTGTCGCAGTGGATGCGTTGACGCCGCAGCAGGTGGTGGAGGCAATCATGCACGCCGCGTGCCGCCACTGATCCCAACTATCAACTCAGCGGGGCATTCCCACGAACCACTAACCACCTCATTTTGACGACCACCCCTCTTTCGATGCACGATGGGCAGTGGTTCTCGCACGGAGGGTTGATGCACAGCAAGGAAGTTAGCAAGCGGATCAATGATATTGGTATTGTGCCGTGTGCCCGCGTACAGAATCCGGACCACGTGCGGTTTGCCGCGGAGACTTTGTGCGCGGCGGGAATTCCGGTGCTCGAGGTCCCACTGACCGTGCCCAAGGCCGCGGAAGTGATCGGGGAGCTGGCCAGGCGTTTTCCCGATTTGATCATTGGAGCTGGAACCGTGTTGGATGAAACCGAGGCGCAGCGATGCTTTGATGCCGGCGCCCGATTTATCACCAGTCCAGGACTGGCTCTGGTAGTGGTGGCCTGCGCCAGGCAGGCGGACGTGTGCGTTTTCCCGGGAGCGCTGACGCCCTCGGAGGTGATTGCTGCCTGGCAGGCGGGCGCCGACTTTGTGAAGATCTTTCCGGCGGCCACGGCGGGTGGGCCGAACTATATCCGCGCGCTCGAAGTGCCTCTGCCGCAGATCCCCTTGATCGTGACCGGCGGCGTAAATCAGCTCACGGCGTTCGACTACATTCTTGCCGGAGCACGCGCCATTGGCGTGGGCGGGGAATTGCTGCCCAGGGAAGCCCTGCAACGTTTTCAGGCCGACCGCATTCATGAGCTGGCGCGCCGTTTCCTGATCATGGTCAAGGAGGCGCGGGCGCAGCGCAACGGGGAATAATCTCCCGGACAATGAAAGGGCGATAGTGCAGGCTTTGGCGTCGTGTTAATTCTTTAGTGCGATTGTGCAACCCGCGGGGGTAGATTGTGCATCCGACCGGTTGTCAGCCCTTCCCCTTCATCTGTCCCCCACCCGCCAATTGCCAAGGAAAGAGAGAAAATCATGGCCGATACGAAGCAAGCCAGCGCCACTCCGAATGAATCAGAGAGGTCAAACAAGAGCCAGATAACTGAGCTTGTAGATGCCCTGAACGAGGATTTGGCCAGGGAATATCAAGCCATCATCGCCTACACGGTCTATAGCAACGTGCTCACTGGTGCCCAGTGGATGAAGATCGCGGCTGAATTGAAGCTGCATGCCTCCGAAGAACTGGAGCATGCAATGATCATCGCCGACCAGATCGACTATTTGGGCGGCAAGCCAACGGCCACGCCCAAGCCCGTGAAGCTCTCAGATAAAGCAGAAGATATGATCCGCTTTGATCTGGACAACGAAACCGAGACTATCAGGAATTATCGCCGGCGCATTAAACAGGCCGAGGCCATTGGCCACTACGCGCTCGCCGAGCAGCTCCGCAGGATCCTCGCGCAGGAGCAGGAGCATCAGCACGACCTCGCCACCGCCCTCGGCGTCGATGTTCCAAGAGTATTCGAAGATGGAGCCTGAGCCGACGGCGGGAACCACGGTCGGCGCTCGGTGGTCGCCATTGTCGGGAAAGCGGCCCGCGCCCAAAACGCAGTTCTTGGAAGTCTGAGGCACCCTCAGCAGCCACATTTAGCTAAGTCCATGACGATTCATGGAAATGCGGTCGTATTCTCATCAAAATGATATCGCTAATGATGTAACATCGCGCACGATATGATATCATTTGAGGAGTGAGACTCGTGCTCGATACCGACGTCGTGATTGCCGCGATGCGGAGTCCGACCGGTGGCTCAGCCGAGCTCCTGCGAAGGATTCATCTGGGCAAGTCAACCCTGCTTATGACCGTAGCCCTCGCACTGGAATATGAGGCCCAATGCATGATGGCGGAACATCGCCTGGCGGCCGGGCTCAGCGCAGCCGAGGCCGGCATTTTCATTGATCGGCTGATGTCCATTGCTCAACCCGTCGAACTCTATTTCCGTTGGCGGCCGCAACTTCGCGACCCTGGCGATGAACTGGTTCTGGAGGCGGCGGTAAACGGTCATGCATCTGCGATCGTCACGTTCAACGAGAAGCACCTGCACGAGGCGCGCACGAAGTTCGATATCGACGTGTTGCGCCCCGGTGAAGTTTTAAGGAGGCTGGAAGCATGACTACACGCGTTGCCGCATTTCCATTGCGCCTGCCCGTTTCGTTGAAAGCCGCTCTCGAAAAGATTGCTGAGCGCGACGGAACCAGCATGAACCAGTTCTTGGTGATCGCGGCGGCGGAGAAGATTTCCGCCATGGAGACGGAGAGATTCTTTGCCGAGCGGCGAGCGCGCGCCAACGATAAGGAATTCCTGCGCATCCTGAACCGCAAGGACGGCGAACCACCGCGGCCCGAGGACACACTCGACTAAGGGCGTGAGGCCACGCCGGCGTCGTGAACTGGGGTCGTGAATTCTGGACAGCCATAACTTGCAGCCTGCAATTTCTGGCCGGTAGATGTCGCGGTCCGCGTTTCCTGGTCCCGAAATTGGAACCACGGGGTACCTCTGCCAAGGAGACGTTGCTCCCAGGCGCCCCGCCGCCGGGCCGATCCTGCCTCCTCGATTGAACATGTTCAAAAATATCTTGACTCCAGGACAGAATCCGCGCATCCTATTTTTGAACACGTTCAATAATCCGCAGCGACGGATGAGAGCGTGGAGCGGAAGGGCGCGCCGGGACGAAGACAAGCGCGTCGCAGGAGATGGGCCATGGGGCATTGGCTGAAGCGGCATCCGCTTCCGGTAACGGCGTTCTTCCGGCATGCGTTGGTGCTCACCTACGCCTTTCCGCCGGAGGTGCTGACGCCGCTGCTGCCGGAGGGGTTGGCGCTCGATACGTGGCGCGGGTGGGGATTTCTGGCCATTGCGCTGGTTCAGACGGAGCGGATGAGGCCGAGCTTTCTTCCCGCGGCGATGGGACGCGCGTTCTTCTTGAGCGGATACCGGATCTTTACCCGGCTGGCCGGCGGCGCGTCGCTGCGCGGACTGCGGATTTTGCGGAGCGACACGGACCGCCGGCTGATGGTGAGCGCAGGAAATCTGCTTACGCATTACAACTACTCGCTGTGCCATGCGGAACTTGAGGAGCGGGGCGGCGAAATCCGGTGGACGGTGAGAACGCCGCGCGGCGATGCGGATCTGGACGTGATTGCGCGCGGGTTGGGCCCTGATGCCGATTTGCCCGCCCCGCTGCCCGTCGGCTCGCCCTTCCAGTCGATGGCCGAGGCGCGGCGTTTTGCGGGGCCGCTGCCCTACACATTCGATAGCGAGAAGGAGACGGGCTCGATCGCGGCGATTCGTGCAGTGCGGCAGGATTGGAACCCGAGGCCGGTGCAAGTGGAAGTGCGGCGCTGTACCTACCTCGAAAGGCTACCGTTTTCGAGTGCAGTGCCGGTGCTGGCGAATGCGTTTTATGTGCACGACGTGGACTACAAGTGGTTGCGGGGCAGGAGGGTGGCATGAATACCGCTCTGGCGATGAAGCCGATGCGCGGCCCCTGGCAGGGCATGGCGCAGATTCTGCGCTTCAACTGGCGGATGTACCTGGCCGCAGTGTTGGGGACGGCGGCTGCGCTGGGCGTCTGGCCACTGCTGCCAGTGGCGGGTCGCGTGTTCGTAGCGATTGCCGTGGCGCCGGCATTGTTCTGGATGGTTGCCTCGTTGGCGGTGTCGCACTACGTGTACGACATGTTTCCGCTCTATGACCTGCGCTGGATGGCGCGAGCCCTGGCGGTTGCACCGCGGCGGTGGATCAATATTCATGCGGGTTGGGACGAGACGAGCGAATTGCTGCAGGCGGTCTTCCCGAACGCGGTGGGCGAGGCGGTGGATCTCTTCGATCCGCGTGTGATGACGGAGGCTTCGATCCGTCAGGCGCGAGGAGCGAGCCGGGCGGCAATTCTCACCACCCCGGCGCGATTCGACGCGCTGCCTTTCGAGAACGGGACCGTGGACGCGGCGTTTGTGATCTTTGCCGCGCATGAGTTACGCCGCCGCAACCAGCGCGTGAAGTTCTTTGCTGAAATCGCGCGCGTGCTCACGTCCGGCGGAGAGTGCCTGATCCTGGAACACGCGCGGGGCTGGTGGAACTTCCTCGCGTTCGGGCCAGGGTTCCTGCATTTCTTCTCTCAACGGGAGTGCCGGCAAGTGGCGCAGCAGGCAGGGCTGGATGTGAAGCGTGAGTTTGCGATGACATGGTTTGTGCATGTCTTCATGCTGGGGAGGACGCGATGACCGTTGCGCTTCATTTACGCATTGTTGGGGCCTTGCTCGCGATGCTTGGGCTGAGTCATGTGTTCTTCAATCGCTTTTTCGGGTGGGAGCAGGAGCTCGATACGGTCTCCCTGCTGACGCGCAGAGTTTTCTACGTGCATACGTTTTTCATCGCTCTGGGGCTCGTGTTGATAGGCGCGGGATCGCTCTTTTTTGCGAGCCAGCTGCTCGAGCCGAACGCGCTGAGCCGCGCAGTTCTCGTGGCCATGGTGGTCTTCTGGTTGTGCCGGATGCTGGCGCAATGGTTCGTCTACGACGCGGCGATCTGGCGCGGCGACTCATTTCGCACGGTCATGCACATTGTGTTTTCAGCGTTGTGGATCTACGTGACTGCGACCTATGGGGCGGCGCTGGTGGGAGTGTTGGCGAGGCCGTAGCCAGGTGAGATTCGATGCATGCGTAGAGGTGTGATCTAGGAAAAATGCTCCCAGCCCTGAGGCGCGAGGGGTCGCGTGCCGTTCACAGTAACCAGCGCAACCGCCGGCCTGCCTTGGCGCGGGCGCAGGATGCGGCCGATGCGCGTGACGGAAACGCCGGCGATGCGGCGCGGCACGTGCGCTTGCGGCGAAGCGGTGAACAGCAGTTCGTAATCCTCGCCGCCGTGCAGGGCCTGCTGGAGTGTTGCGCCCGAATGAATAGGCAGCGCGGCAGCATCGACTTCAGCGGCCACATGAGACTCCTCGCACAGGTGGGCAAGATCGCTGGAAAGCCCATCGCTCAAATCGATGGCAGCCGAGGCCAGGCCGCGTTGCGCCAACCGCAATCCCTGCGCGATGCGCGGCTGCGGATCGAGATGCGGCGCGAGCAGCGATTTTAGTTTGCCGGGAATGCGCAGCGGGACAATTCTCTTGGAGCCAGGCCGCGCCGCGTTCGCCTTCGCGGCCAATTGAGCGAGCCGGGCGAGGCCCGCAGCGGCGCCGCCCAGGGTGCCGGTCACGTAAAGCAGATCGCCAGGCCGGGCGCCGGAGCGGAGCAATACTTTGCCACGCCGCACTGCGCCAACCAGAACGATGTCGGCGACTGCCAGCGGCGATTCCGCCAGGTCGCCGCCTGCCACGGGCGTTTGCAAGGCGCTGGCCAGCGCGAGGAATCCATCGAAAAACCGGTCGAGCCAGAGCCTCTCGCCGGGCCAGGGCTCGCGCCCTTTTGCGTTTTGGACCAGTTCTTTGGGGATGCCAAGAGACAGGAAAGCCGCGACGGGCCGCGCGCCCATGGCGGCCAGATCGCTCAAGCCGCGCGCCAGGGTGCGATGCCCAATCGACTCCGGCGTCTGCCAATCCATCCGAAAGTGGCGGCCGGAGATGGAAAGATCGGTGGTCACGGCAAGTTCCTCGCCGGCGCCGATTCGAAGCAACGCGCAGTCGTCGCCAATGCCCAGACGCAACCCGCCGTGGGCGATGCCATGGGAGAGCTGCTCTGCCCGTGCGCGGATCTGCTTCAGCAGGGCCAACTCGCCCGGATTGCCGTTACGGGGCTGCTTGCGACCGGATTGCATGTTCTTCAGGATAGGATATTGGGGCTCCCGAGGGGTCCGTTCGGCGAAATGGTCATGCTTTCCGGGAATCCGTCCCAAGCGTGTGCCGCTGATGGGAAAAGAGTTACCATCAAAGCGGGCGGTTGGCGAGGGTAGATTTCAATTTTGTAACTTAAGACATGGAATGCCGATGCTTTTGATTGACCCTGCGGGAGGCGTCTGCTAGTCTTATGCAAAGTTCTCGCATTTGCCCTGAGGGGCTGTACGGCTTTGGTGTGGGCGAAAATGCCCGTACGCGTTACTTTTTCCCCCGTGTTCAAATTCATTGCGGCCCGAGGGTCGCCGGGGAATGCAGACACAATGTTACGCAAACGCTATTACATAGTTTTTGTCGCCAGGGATGAGGACGGCCACTTACGGAAGATTCCGCTTCCGCTGAAGTATGCCTATGGATTCGTGGTGGCAGCGATCATCGGCGCCTTCACGATTGTGGGCCTGGCCGGGTCCTACACCCGCATGCTGCTCAAAACCGAAAGTTACAACCAGGTTCGCGCGGAACGCGAAACCCTGCGCCTGAATTACCAGCGCATGGAAGAGATCGCGCACAATCGCAGCATACAGGTCGCGTCACTGGGAGCACTGGCCAACGAAGTGACGGCGCTCTACGGCTTGCGCGAGAACCGGCTTAACGCGGGTAAGCCCGCGGCTCCGGCCAGCGCCAAGGCTCCCGCCAGCATGCCGCAATCTGACGATATGAGCCAGCAGCAGGTCGCCAACTCCATCGACACGTTTTACAGGCTGCGCAGCGAGGCTCTTTCCGGGGAGATTTCGCGCGCCCTGGAGAGCGGACTGTCATCGAACTTTACCGGCGACTGGACGGAGCTGGCCGACGCCCCCTCGTTGTGGCCGGTCGAAGGCCGCGTGGCGTCAAGCTTCGGCGAGCGTGAGGATCCGATCAACGGTGAAGGCGCGTTCCACTCCGGCGTAGACATTGACGCGCCCTATGGAACGCCGGTACGCGCGGCAGGCGATGGCGAAGTGACCGGCGCCGAGATGGGCGCGGGCTACGGGCGCGCGGTGGTACTGAACCACGGTCACGACGTGCTGACGCTGTATGGCCATCTCTCTGCGATTGCGGTGGTTACCGGACAGCGTGTAACGCGCGGCCAGATCATTGGTTATGTGGGCCAGTCGGGCCGGGCCACCGGGCCTCACCTGCACTATGAGGTGCGCCTGCACAACGTGCCCGTGAATCCTCACAAGTACCTGCGCGTGACCTACGATCAGGCCTCGAACCTGGAACCGGTAACGCCCCCCGGCCAATAAAAGAAATGAAGTGAAGCAAAAAGCTCCCGTCGCCGGGAGCTTTTTTGTGGGCATTACATGCTCGAAAATTGTACCGCCGGTCTCCTGACCGGCTGTAGTGTGAGTCTCCCGACCCGCACATGCTCGCCGGCTAAGCAGCCGCCCGTGCTCCATCCTTGCGACTTGTTTCTGGCGCAAGGATGGGACGCCGCCACCGCTGGGCGCCGCGTCTCTGTTTTCGCTGCAGTGCCCGTTGGTACGAACGCCCTCACCGCTGCACGGTGCATTGACTGAGCGTCACATTGAAGACGCCGGTGCCGACCACTTCCATGTTGAGCTGCGAGGGGATGGGGAACCCGCTGATGGTCTGATACTGGACGGCCACAATCATTTGCTGCACCGGGGCCGACGGATCATCGGCCTTTTGAATGTTGGCCACGAAGTGCTCCACCAGCAACCCCTGCGGCGTGGCCTTGTACGATGGCTCGAACTTGATCGATGTGCCGCTCATGACCACGTCGTAGTGCTCCAGCAGAAGATCGTTGGAGAAGACCTCGGTCACCGAGGTGCCGTTGGCGTCGGCATGGAATGTGATTCCGGAGGCGGTATGCGTCACCGCCAACCCGTTCGAGTTGTCGGGGATCACGGAGCCGTCCACGAATGGCGTCCAGAACTGGATAAAGCCCCCCAACGACTGCTGGCTTGCGGAATGCATCTGGTTGACCAGAGCGGTCTGATCTGAGGTGAGGGCGTCGGTCGGCGGATTCCAATCCAGCGTAGCGGAACCGTTTTTGAGGTTCGCATGGAGCACTATGGCAACCCGGTTGAGCAGCACCAGGCGCGGGTCGCTGCTGCTGATGGTGGTGCCCGCATTCGCTTTCACGAACGTCACAAGCCAATCCGGATGGACCGTGCAATCGAAACCGGCCAGTCCCGCCTTCGCGGTCGAGTAATACAGGGTTCTGGCCTTGTTCAGCAGGGCATCGTCCGCGGCCTGGTCCTGCTGTGAGCGGGCGGAACCAGTGGTGGACGGAGTCTGCGCCCAGCCGGCGGCCGAGACCAGGCAGAGCGCGGCCAGGCAGAGCGCGCCGACGATGGTCCAGAAGAATCCCTGCAGTCTGAATGAGAACTTGTGCATCCTGGGTCCTGCTTTCTAACGATTGTTGGTATTGTGCCCCAGCCACGCGCCTTGCGCAACCGCATCGTCCGGCTGGTATCGGTTTTGAAGCACCTGTCTTTTAATTTCTTGCGGCCTACTGGTCAATCCACAAGCCCCGGTGCTAATGTTCCTGTGTGCAGAATCCCGGCGTGGTCGGGCTCGTTCCCCTCTCTCCTTCCCCGGCCCCAAAGCTACCACGCTCGGCAGCACAGGAGGTTCTTTCCATGGCCACTTTGTCGCTTGACCCACGTCTCAGTAGCCGTACTGCCGACTTTGTGAGCAGCGATCACAGGATGCTCATTGACGGCCGCTTCGTCGCAGCGGCGTCTGCGAAAACATTTCCGGTTTACAATCCCGCAAACGGCGAAGTCGTCACGCACGTTCCAGAGGCCGAAGCCGAGGACGTCGACCGCGCGGTAACGGCAGCGCGCCGCGCCTTTGACGATGGTCCCTGGCCGCGCATGTCGCCTTCGGAGCGAGGCCGATTGCTTTGGAAGATTGCCGATCTTATCGAAGAACATCGCGAAGAATTCGCTGAGCTGGAATCGCTCGATAACGGCAAGCCATTTTCCGTGGCGCGTGTGGCCGATGTGCCGCTGACCGTGGACATGTTCCGCTATATGAGCGGTTGGGCGACCAAGATTTCAGGCAAAACTCTGCCGCTCTCGTTCGGATACGACTTCCATTCCTACACGCTTCGCGAACCCATCGGAGTGGTGGCGCAGATCATTCCGTGGAACTTCCCGCTGCTGATGGCGGCGTGGAAGCTGGCGCCCGCGCTGGCGTGCGGCTGCACCATTGTGCTGAAGCTGGCAGAGCAGACGCCGCTCTCCGGGCTGCGGCTGGCGCAGGTTCTGGATGAAGCGGGTCTGCCGCCCGGCGTGGTCAACGTGATTACCGGCTACGGCGAAGGCGCTGGCGCGCCGCTGGCCGCTCACGAGATGGTCGATAAAGTGGCCTTTACCGGATCCACCGAAGTGGGCAAGCTCATTGTGAAAGCTGCGGCGGGAAACCTGAAGAAGGTGTCGCTCGAACTGGGTGGAAAATCGCCCGTTGTGGTCTTCCCGGATGCGAAAATCGAGAACGCAATTCAGGGCACAGCCAGCGCCATCTTTTTCAACCACGGGCAGTGCTGCTGTGCCGGTTCGCGCCTCTACGTGCACGAGAAGGTCTTCGACGAAGTTGTGGACGGCGTGAGCCACGTGGCGAACGGCATCAAACTGGCGCCGGGAATGGATCCCTCATGCGAGATGGGCCCGCTGGTCTCCGACGAGCAGTATCACCGCGTCGTCGGTTACATCGAATCGGGAATTGCAGAGGGCGCAAAGGTCGCAGCCGGGGGCCCCGTATCCGGTGTCGACCGCGGCTGGTTTGTCCGTCCCACCGTGCTCACCAACACCAACCCGCGCATGAAGGTCGTGCAGGAAGAGATTTTCGGGCCCGTGGTGTGCGCGGTGCCGTTTTCCGATCGCGACGTCGACGCGATCGTCAAGCGTGCCAACGACACCATCTTTGGCCTGGCCGCCAGTGTGTGGACCCAAGACGTGAGCCTCGCCCACAAGGTGGCTCGCGGTCTCCGTGCCGGCACCGTTTGGGTCAACTGCCACAATGTCTTCGACGCCTCTCTGCCTTTTGGCGGATACAAGCAATCGGGTTGGGGCCGCGAGATGGGCGAAGAAGTCCTCAACAATTACCTGGAGACCAAGGCAGTAACCGTTGCTCTCTAGTTCGATCCCAGGACTGATCGCATAAACCTGGCTTTGAGTGCGCGCAAACCGCAGGCTTCAGCCACGGAGTTTCGTGTTAACGGCATGAGAAAAGGACGTTGTCTTGGCCTCGTGGGCGGGCTCGGAGTTGGAGCCGCGGTTCACTACTATCGCAGCCTGGCCAAAGCGCATGCGGCGCGGGGCCTGGCGCTGGATCTGGTGATGGCCCATGCCGAAACAGAAGTTGTGTTCGAATATGTGCGGGCCCGCGATCGTGTCGGGCTGGCCGAATATCTGGCCGCCTTCGCAGCTCGATTGAAAGCCGCGGGTGCGGAGTTTATTGCCATTCCAGCGGTCACGCCGCACTTCTGTGAAAGAGAGCTTTCCGGCTTGTCGCCGCTGCCCATCGTCAGCATCTTCGCGCCGCTTCAGAAGGAGATCGCGTCGCGAAAAACCAAGCGCGTGGCTGTATTCGGCACCCGCTTCGTGATCGAGTCCCAACTTTTTGGCCGGGTCGGCGATGTGGAGTTCTGCCATCCCCTGCCGGACGAGGTAGAGTTTATCCACCGGACTTATACCGAGTTGGCGCAGCAGGGAAAAGGTACCGAAGAGCAGTGGCTCGGTTTGACCCGCATTGCGCGCACATTGCGGCGAAGAAATCAAGTGGATGCCATCCTGATGGCCGGAACCGACCTTACGCTGTTATTTAACGAAGCCAATACGGATTTTCCGCATATTGACTGCGCCGCGTTACATATCCAACAGATTCTGGATGCAATGATCGGGTAACCGGCGGCTCGGCCCGCTAGTAGCTATAACTGGCTGCATAAATACGGTTTGGAAAGGGCACAGCTAACCACTAACTAGTGTCCTGTCTCTGAAATAAGTTGAATAACTATTGAGGGCGACTTCATCGGATAGAGTGGGAGGAACTGCGATGGGACGCCCACTCATTCCGTTGACCTTAGCCCGCGAGGATGAACAA
>Ga0074046_10001167_pt1 | contig 24193 bp, 20 predicted proteins | sample BogForMeECP23OM3_FD_94441 | JGI IMG/M metagenome (GOLD analysis project Ga0074046, IMG submission 94441) | Bog forest soil microbial communities from Calvert Island, British Columbia, Canada - Bog Forest MetaG ECP23OM3 | ecosystem: Environmental > Terrestrial > Soil > Wetlands ...
CAGATTGGCCGCGTCACGCCAGCCTGCTTCGCGATTCGCGCGATCGCACTCTCCACTCCCGTGATGTGTGCCGCTGTCTCGACCTTAGGAATCAGGATGAGGTCAGGCGACTGCGGCACGATCTCCTCCAAATCCACCATTCCGAGCGGCAGTTGATTGATGCGAACCATGCGGTCAGCTGCACCGAAGTCCACCGCGCGCAAGGCGTTTCGCACCAGCAGCCGCGCGGCGTCTTTCTCGGCGTGGTGCACCGAATCCTCGAGGTCGAGGATGACGGCATCCGGCCCGTGCAGTCCGGCGTTGATGAAGTACTTCGGCTCGTTGCCCGGTAAGTACAACCGCGAACGCCGCAAGCGGTCTTTGGCAGAGGCCGCAGGCGGCGGAATCGGGTCGGGCAGGGAGGACTTACCGCTGCCCCCCGCGCGCTTTAGAGCTGCTTCGATGCGGGCGGCGATGACGAAGGGAAGGGCGCCCTCATCTACAACGCTGACGTGGGCGTGCTCAACACCTAGAGTGCGCAGCAACTCGCGTACCTGCTGCCGGATATTCTCTTCGTAATAAAGCGCTACCCGCGACTGCAGGTCGATCTCGATCCCGCCGCTGGAGCGCCCTTCCAGCGCCACGCGCACATCGGAGCGCACATCGCCGCCGGCGCGTCCCGCCTCGCCACGCTTCAGTTGACTAGCTTCGGCTGCTGCCGGCATACTCCTTCTCCACTCCGACATCAAGTTTCGCCAGAATGGCGTCAGTCATCTCCGTCGTCGACGCCGCTCCCTGGGTAATCGACTTGCGACCTCCGGGGATGCGCATCATGTCGTAGGTGCGCACCTTGCCTTCGGCAACCACTGCCGCAATTGCTTGCCGGACCTTTGCCGCCTTGTCGTTCTCGCCGAGATGATCCAGCATCATCGCCGCCGACAGGATCATCGCAATGGGGTTGACGATCGGAGGCTCGAGTTCCGCGTACTTAGGTGCCGAGCCGTGTGTCGGCTCGAACACGGCGACCTCATCTCCGATGTTGCACGATGCAGCAAAGCCCAGCCCGCCGACTAACCCCGCAAACGCGTCGCTGATGACGTCGCCGAACAGGTTGCTGGCGACAATCACGCCGTAGTCCTCTGGATTCTTGGTCAGCCACATGGTTTGCGCATCGATGTTGGTGGACCACAGCGCAATCTCGCTGTACTGCTTTTGCACTTCTTTAGCGACTTCTTCCATCATGCCCGATGTTTCGCGCAGGACGTTCGGCTTTTCGCAGATCGTCACCGACTTGTAGCCGAACTTGCGCGCGTGCTGGAACGCCGCCTCGCAAATGCGCCACGCCGCCGGCCGCGTGATGATGCGCACCGAGATCGCAAGGTCCGCTCCGGGCACTCCGGCAAACGGCTTGAACTTAAGGTGTGTCGCCAGTGCGTCACGCACGGGCTGCGGCGGATTGGTCCACTCCACGCCCGCATACAGGCCTTCGGTATTTTGGCGGAAGACGACTACGTCCACCTTCGGCTCCTCGTAGCCACTACCGGGCTTCTTGCGGATGAAGTTCAGCGGATTGCCCGGAAACGACAGGCAGGGCCGCATGCAAACATCGAGGTTAAAGATCTGCCGCATCGACACGATGGGGCTGAAGTACTGGTAACCCTTGCCTTTCAAAGCCGGGCTCAGCTCCGCCTCGGCTTCCTTTTTGGGCTTGGAGGTGATCGCACCGAACAATCCGACCTTGTTCTGGCGCAGCAACTCGATGGTGCGCTCGGGCAGCGCTTTGCCCTCTTTGACCCAACACTCCCAGCCGATGTCGGCGTGCGCGTAATTGGCCTCAAAGCCGACGGCGTCGAGCACGCGAATCGCTTCGGGAAGAACCTGGTTGCCGATGCCGTCTCCCGGCATGATTACGATTGTATGTTTTGCCATGATTGCCAACTCCTCGATAAATCTATCTCCCACAGCGTGGGACTATCTAGACTATCGCGGCTACCTTGTTAAGGCCTAGCTTAGCGCTCACCAGGTTTTCCACGCCACCTGCAATCACCAGCGACTGCGGCACTGAACCGAGCGCTGGGAAAGTGAACTCCTCGCCGGCATAGCAAATGGTGCTGGCCGCGAAATCAACTTCAATGGCGTCACCGGGAATGATCGTCTTCTCCTTATGCTTAATCGCATCGGCAAACTTCTCCCGCAGGTGGTTCACCAGCGCCGTCGTCTCGATGCAAAGAAACCCGTTGTTGAAAGCATTGCGCAAATAGGTCTGCGAGAAGCTGCCCGCAATCAGCAGCGGAATGCCCGCAAACTTCAGCGCCGTCACCGCCTGTTCTCGGCTGGAGCCAGTACCAAAGTTAAACCCTCCGACGACAACGTCGCCTTGATGCATACGCGCAGCGAACGTGGGATCGTAGTTTTCCATCACCACTTTCGCCATCATCTGGGGTGTCATGTCTTCACGGTAGGTGTAGTCCTTGCCGTAGATGCCGTCGGTGTTCAGGTTGTCCTGGGGCAGGAAAACCAGCCTTCCGCATACGCTGCGAGGGAATCCCGGCAGAATCTCCATCCGCTCGGCAGGAGCCGACGTCGTTGCGAACGCCTCAAAATGTTTCGTGATAGGGCGATCAGCGAAGGTACTTGGTCCGCAGATGTAACCTGCCACCGCCGAAGCTGCCACGACTACAGGGCTACCCAGATAGCACTGCGCGTCGCGCGATCCCATGCGGCCTTTGAAATTGCGATTGGTCGCAGAGATGCCGACCTCGCCGGCTTCCAGCAGTCCTGTGCCGAGTCCAATGCACGGCCCGCAGCCCGGGGGCAGCGGCTGTGCTCCGGCGCGGAGGAGCGTTTGCCATATACCGCGTCTCTCCGCGTCTTCCTGCACTGATCGGCTGGCCGCTGCGAGATAGAACTTCACTCCGCTCGCTACTTTCCTGCCTTCGAGCACCTTCGCGGCGGCGGCCAAATCTTCCAGCCGGGAATTTACGCACGAGACGAGGTACGCCTTATGGATCGCCACTCTCTTTTTCTCGATCTCTGCCACCGATTGCATGACCTGCACGGTGTCCGGCCCCGAAACATGAGGTGTCACCTCGGCGAGATCGAGCACAATTCGGCCTGCGTATGCAGCATCCGCATCTGGCCTAAGCGGATTCGTGCGACTCTGCTCGATCCGTCGCTCGGATATCCGTTCGATACCCTGCGCCCGCAGCTCGCGGCCACGTCCCTCCATGTAGGACAGCGTTACTTCATCCACCGGGAACCAGCCGACCAGCGCTCCCCACTCGGTGGTCATGTTGGCGATGCTCAGGCGCGCATCCATGCTGAGCGACGCCACGCCCGGCCCGCTGAATTCGACCGCGGCGTTTAGCACCTCTTCCTGGTTGTAGCGACCACACAGAGTGACGATCACGTCTTTGCCCGTGACGCCCGGCGACAGCTCGCCTTCGAGCACGACCTGGATCGTCCGCGGAATCTGCCACCAGAATTCGCCGGTCGCCCAGATCGCCGCCGCATCCGTCCGCACCACCGGCGTGCCCACCGCGCCTAGTGCGCCGTACATGTTGGAATGCGAATCGGACGCCACCACGAAATCGCCCGGCAGCACATAGCCTTTCTCCACCATGATCTGGTGGCCGATGCCCGTGCCTGGCGGATAGAAATCGATTCCGCGCTCTGAAGCGAACGCCTCCATGCTGCGGTATTTCGTCAGGTTCGACTCCTCGGTGTTCTGGATGTCGTGATCAGCTGTAAACACTGGCTGCGAAGGATCGTGCACCTTTCTGGCGCCGATGGCTTTGAACTTCTTCATTACCGCTGAGGTGTTGTCGTGCGTCATCACGTGGTCGGGTCGGATCGACAGAAAATCCCCCGCGCGCAGTGGACGGCTCGGCCCCTCGGCCATGTGCGTCTGCGAAATCTTTTCGACAATCGTATGTCCCATTTGCTTATCTCCTGCACTAGCGATCGGCGTGGAAGAGCTTCATCAACTCGCTCACGCTCGATTGCTTCTCCAGCGACCAAATCGCATCGATCGCCTTGCGCCGTGCGGACTGTGTCATCACCGGCCCGGCCAGCGCCTCGAATTTCTCTTCAACTTCCCTGTCGGTCAGCGGATTGCGCAGATCGCCCTTGGGATAATCCAATTGCTTGCTGAACTCGCGTCCGTCGGTCGTCTGGATGGTCACTACCACGCGCTGCAGCACAGGAAAAACCTTTTCAATCTCCGGATCAGCTACTACGACGATCTTGTTGAGCTGAGCTCGAATCGTCGGATCCATGATCTTTTCGATGGTGAACTGCAGCGGCGTGACCTGCCGCTCCGCGATAGCGGCAGCGATCACGTAGGGTAGCGAATGATCGGCCGTCTCTTTTGTGTGCGGATCGTACTTGCTGGCATCGCTGAGAATGTCGGCCCCACGCGCCGTAGTGCGAATGTGCACCTTGGCGACGTCAACGGGCTTCAGGTCGTTGTCCTTCACCAACGCCAGCACAGCCGAGATTGGCGTGTGCGTTAGCGCCTCGGTCGGAAACGCCTTCATCCCGCATTGTGTGATGCGCCACGAGTCGCCCAGCCCCTCGGTCAGGATGTTCAGCTTCCACTCCGGCCCGAAGCAATGCGCCAGTCCTTCTTTGCCGTCGATCACGTGCTCCGGACCGCTGTACCCCTTCTCCGCGAGCAGCGCGGCAAGTACGCCGCTCTGTGTCGCCATGGGATCGACGGTGTTCTTCATCATGGTCAGCTTGCCGGCCGTAACCGCGCCCAATGTCGCGCGTGCGCTGGCGCTGATGCCAATGGCATGCTGCATCTGCTTCCAATCGAGATGCAGCATGCGTGCAGCAACGATGGGTGATACAAATGCCGTCAGCGTGGCATGGTGCCATCCCCGCTCGCGAATTCCCGGAAAGGCTGCTTCGCACAGCCGCATTTCGAACTCGTGGCCCAACGCCAACCCAACGATCAGTTCGCGCCCATCTCCGCCGGCGCGCTCGCAGCACGCCATGGCTGCCGGAAAGATGTCGGAGGGATGCGACGGGTCCTGCTTCCAGTAAATGTCGTTGTAGTCCATGCAGCGGATCATCAGCGCGTTGGCCAGCGATGCAGATACCGGGTCCATCTGCTTGCCCGTACCGATGACCGTGGCTTTGCCGGGTCCAGCGATATCGTCGAGTACCTCCAGGGCGATGGCCACGTCATGCTGCTGATAGCCACCCAACGCGCAACCAATGCTGTCCAGGAAGAAACGCTTCGCCTGGTAAATCGCGTCCTGCGAAAGATCCTCGAACCTCACTGCCGCCGCCCACTGCGACATGGTCGCGGTCACGGTTGGTTTCGCCGCCGTCTTCGCCGGTGCGGGAGCTGTCGTCGTTGTCATTGGAATCCTCTCTCGTTACTTGCCCAGGTTTTTGAACGGCAAAAATGCCATGAAATCGGCGTGATGCACGATGTATGCCTCAGTCGTGCGCTTAACGAGATCGCCCTCGGCCGCATGGGCCGCGATGATGTGGCAAACCGCGTCGGGCACTCCGCACTCCACCGCCAGCGCAACTCCTGTAAACGGATGCCGAAGCAGTTCACCGCGCTTGCTTTGCTGCGTCTTGCCGTCAACGTTTTCGTACTCCAACAGCTTGCCTACGTCGGCAAGGATCGCCCCCGCGATCACCGTGTCATGGTCGATGGGTAGCGCAGTACCCATGAACTCCATCATGCTCTCGGCGGCCTTGCGCGCGATGTGCACCACGCAGCGCTTGTGCTCCATAAAAGTCGTGGGGCAGTTGGGGACCAGCAGCGTAAACGGAATCCGGTTGAGGTCATCCGCTGTCAGCGGACTGCGCTTCAGTGCCAGTTCCCACGTCTTCGTCACCTTGTCACGCAACCCGGGGTCGTTGATCCACTCGATCTCAGGCCACAGTTTAAGCACGGCCTCGCGCATGTGCGTCCTTCCGCGCCAAACCAGCGGAACCTACCCTCTGCTACGTAAGGGCAGAATTCCCACATTTGGCAAACCGGATATTCGTATCACCTGACGCTAGTGGAGTGCTATGAGGCGCGTCACAAACCCCAAGTGACGCTCTGCAGTTGGTGGGTAATTTCTTCGGCAGAAGTGGCAGGGTCGAACCGTAAGGGCTTACCGATCAATACCTTAAGCTCGCCCTTGCGGGCAATCTTCCGGCCCGACATTTTCATCTCGAAAAGGCCGTCAATACGGATTGGCACCACAGGAATTTCGAGTTTCTGCGCCAGCATGCCGACACCCGAGCGAAAGGGAGACGGCTTGCCGTCTTGTGTGCGACGTCCCTCGGGAAACACGACTACGCTGTAGCCACGGTCCGCCGACTCGCCGGCGAAGGCGAAGCTTTCACGCACGCCCGATTGCTGCGGCAGGGGAAACACGTTGAACAGCGCTACCACGAGGTAATAGCCGGCCTGCTGCCATAAGCGCGCAAAGAAATTCATGCTCGCCGGAGGCCGCCACATCCCCCACAAACGCTCGCCCAGCATGCCAACTGCAAGTTTGTGCCGGATGCGTGGCGGCATGGCAACCAGCACGAATCCGACGTCAATGTACGTGACGTGGTTACAGGTGATGAGCACCGGACCTTCGACTCCCTCGAGATGTTCGCGGCCAACAATCTTGGGATGCGCCATGATGAGAGTCGCCGGCAGCGACAGCAAGTAATAAAAGAAGTTGCGGATCCACGTCACCGGCCAGCGCTGCGCCCAGCGCGGATAGTGGTATCCACTCTGCTGCGCCCTTTGCGGCTCGTGCAGCAAGCGCTCCAGCTCACCCACCGTGCTGACCTGCGCAAAGTTCGCCTCGCTCAAATCAACCTGGTAGCGGTCTTCCAGCGCGCTCATCAGCTCCACCCGATCCATGGAGCTCAGGTTGAGGTCGCCCTCCAGCTTCGAATCGGAGGCAAGCGCACCGGTGGCGCGTCCGGTGATGCGGCTGATCAGCTCCGCCAATCCGCCCCGCGGTAAAGCCGGAGTTCCCACCGAGAACTGCTTCTGTACCGCCTCCTGTATCAGTTTCAGCTTCGGCTTTTGAGTGGGCGTCCTGGGAAAGTCCTGGTCAGGCCACACCAGCCACCGGCGCAAATGCTGGAACTCCGCCAGGTGCTGGTTCGCTCGCGCAACCACTGCTGCGGCATTTGCTGCAGCATCGCGCAGCAAGAGTGCAGCAACCGGCTCGGCATTCCCGCTCTGGTCCAGACCCACCACCACGCAGTCGCGGACCTCCGGCTGTTCCCGCAACACCACCTCAAGATCCTCCGGATAGATATTCATGCCCTCGCGCGTCACGATGATGTTTTTCTTGCGTCCCTTGAAATAGAGATTTCCCTCGTCATCGAGCGCGCCCAGATCACCGGTGCGGAACCAACCATCCGCGGCGAGCACGGGCTTCAACTCTTTGCCCTGCCAATAACCGGCTGCTACGTTGGCCCCGCGCACCAGGATCTCGCCGGTCTCGTCGAGCTTCATCTCCCGGCCTTCCAGCACCTTGCCGATGGAGCGCTTTCCAGCGTGAAAAGGATGGTTCAGCGAGATCAGCGACGTCGTTTCCGTCAGTCCATAGCCTTGGATCACGACAAAGCTCAGCCGCCGCCAGAATTCTTCCGTCTCCGCGCCGAGCGCAGCGCCACCGGAGATGAACGCCCAGAACTTCCATCCAAACTGGTTGTGAATTTTCCGGAATCGCCACCATCGCTTCGTAAAGTGCAGGCCTCTCGCCGCCTCAAACTGCTTGCGAAACCAGTCGGCCTTTCCTGCCGCCTCCATATCGCGCTCGATCTTGTCTTTCAGCGACTCCATCAGCCGCGGGACGGCTACCACCACCGAAACCTGTTCGCTCTTGATGGTGCGCATTACCTCGCTGGGATTGAGCGTGTCCTGAAACAGCACCGTGGCTCCCACCAATTGCGGCAGAAAGATGCCGAGGAACTGTCCAAATACATGGCTAAGTGGTAGCAAATTCAAGAAACGCAAAGGATGGAAGATGCGTTCGTACTTCAGATACTCGCTGATCTGGCGCTCGAGCGGCTCCAGGTTTGCCAGAATGTTCCCGTGGGTGATCACCACACCGCGCGGCTCGGCCGTGGTCCCGGAAGTGAAAACGATCTCGACGATGTCATTGCGTGTTATGCCGGCGAACGGGACCGGCGAGTCAGAGTACTCCGCGAGTTCCTCACGCAGATTATCCAATTCAACGTGTGCCGACCCTGGAACCGCACGGTGGAGAGAGCCTACGCATAGCTTCGCGTCCACCTGCTGAGACACACGCGCGGCGAAGTCCGATGTTGCAATCTGGTCAATGGGAACGACAATCACCCCACGAAGCAGGCACCCGAAAAAGACCTCCACCCACTCCGCACAATTCTCACCCCAGAGGAGGACCTTGTCGCCTTTGCCGATTCCACGTGCCTCCAGCGCCCGCGAAAACCGGTATGTCCCATGCAGTACTTCGCCATAGCTCCAGCGCTGCACACGATAGCCGCGCCGGAAAACGTAAGCCGCTTCGCCGGCGTGCCGGCGAAAATTGTCGAGGTATTCCAGGATGCTGGCGCGTGCCATTGCCCAACAGTTTAACTGGAATGATGGCTAAGATTAGGCAACCTGGCACCCGAGCCACACGCTGGTGCAGCATTTGCACATCACCTTGCTCGTCAGCGGAGAATGAATACTGCAAAGGCGGCGTGGGGTATCTGTCGCCTCACAGCAGTCAGTGCAGAGTTTCGGCCAGCACCGCGAGACTACGTTAGCCCCTGGCTTAGGACCAGCGGCGGCTTTCTTTTCCTTGCGCCTTCAGCATGTTCCGAAATGCGGCTGTGGCCTGCTTCACTTCCGGCATCGCGATCCCACAATGCAATTGCTTACCCTCACGCCGCGTGGCCACTACACCCGCCGATTTAAGTATGGCCAGGTGCTGCGACAGGTTGGCCTTCGAGATGCCGAGCTCCTCCTGCAATTCTGAGGCCCAGCGTTCACCCCGGGCCAGCATTTCGATCAACTGCAGCCGAGTTGGATTGGCAAAGGCTTTGCAAATCACTGCCTGCCGTTCGAAGATTTCGTGTTCCCCATTGGATTTCCGTTTCGTTCCCACAGACGCCCCCGAGAGCAACGAGTATTTGACTTCTCAAGCATCCACACGTCCGCCACGAGCCGCTCCGCCGGCCAACCTGACAACGGGCCACCGCAACCACTGGCTGGTTATTTCTGCCAGGCCGGCTCCGCCGAGCAAATACTCACCCAGCCCTGCGCTTTGTGCGAAACCCGTCTCGCAGAGTAATGCCACTGGACGGCATTCCCACCCTTGCTGCATGGGTAGCCGCACGAGACATCAACTTTCCAACACTGTTTTGGATGCGACGAATTTATATCACATCGCACCCTGCCGGACGACTACCGGGATAAGAAACAGTCGTTGGATTTCGAAATTTCGCTTTCGTCCTCTAACTAACTATCGCCCAACTGGATCGCAAGTCCGCATTAGATTTCAGGTTTTTGGCAGTATGTTCCCGTTTTGAACCCGCACTGTGGTGAACTCGCTACGCCTTTCCAAACGGGTGCTCGAGTGACGGACTGCGTGGTGTGAACAACTCCGCTCCATCTGCAGTGATGTGCATGTCGTCCTCGATCCGCACGCCGAATTCGCCCGGCAGATAGATGCCAGGTTCGTCGCTGAAGGTCATATTGGCGCGCAATGGCTTTGCATTCCCAGGAACGAGGTAGGGCCACTCGTGCCCGTCGAGTCCCATGCCGTGGCCCAGGCGGTGGGTGAAGTACTTGAAACCCGGACCATAGCCCGCATCGACGATAACTTTTCGCGCCGCCGCATCCACAGCCTCGCAGGCAACTCCCGGGCGCGCCGTCGCCAGCGCCGCACTCTGCGCCCGGTCTACAATCTCGAAGACCTGCTGCATCTTGGCAGTCGGCTTTCCCAGCACGAAAGTCCGCGTAATGTCGGAGGCATATCCCTCCACAGTACATCCACCGTCCATCATCACAATCGTGCCTTCCACGATGTTCTGCGGCGCGATTGATCCGTGAGGAGCAGCCGAGTGCGTGCCCACTTGCACGTCCGCGCCGCCATGAAAGCCGAGCTGGGTGTGGGCCGACTCCACCAGGCCTTCGAACTCGTTCTGCGTCATGCCAACCTTTAAGGCGCGATAGGCGGCCTCATACGCGGTGATCGACACCTTCGACGCCAGCCTCATCAGGCTGATCTCATGGTCGTTCTTGATCATGCGGCAGCCCGCTGTCACCGGCGTCGCGCTGGCAATCTGCATGGATGGAACATGCGATGCGATTCCGTCGCTGAAGACGAACGGCGTTTTTTCTTCGATGCCCAGCACGCCCGACGTCAGCCCCAAATCGCGCAGGCCCTGAGCCACGCGCTGGTATGGGTCCTCGTCTTCCTGCCAGATGCGGATGTCGGCGGCGCTGCCAAACGGTCCGATCGCTAGTTGCTCCTGGGCCCTGCCCTCTTCAAAGGCGGGACACACGAAGAACGCGTTGCCCTTGGCCGGCAACACCATGGCGAACAACCGTTCGCTGGTCCACCACCGCACCGCGCTGTAATAGGTGAGGGAACTCCCGGTGGTGATCGCGATGGCCTCGAGCTTGTTCTGGGCCATCAACTCGCGCGCCCGCTCCACGCGGGCTTTCCGTTCGTCGACTGTGATCGGAACCGCCTGGTCTTTCATCGACTTCAAGCTGGCAATGGAAGGCGGCAAACCGGCGCCGGTCTCGGCCGATGCGGTCGAAGGTACGACAGCAGCGGCGGCGACGGTGCTTCCCACTTGAAGAAAACGGCGGCGCGAAAAACGAGTCATGGCAGTCGAGTGTACCGCGAGACACGTTCTCGAAGAAACAGAAACAGCAAGCCGCCAATTTCCTAACATCCTCCGTTCGCGTTATCGTTCGCCTCGCTCACGTTCCGGGAACATTCCAATCGTTATATCTTCCCCCTAAACTCTTTGTGCGCGCTGCCGATAAGTACAAGTAGATGGTCTCCTGACTCTCTCTCCGTTGGCTGCTCCCAGCCGCCGTCGTCAGGCGGCTGGGACGTTTCTTCAACGCCCTATCGAAAAAAAACGCCACCGGACTCGCGATGGCGCAGTTTCGCAACTCACTCGACTGGACGCAAACTCAGGCTCGGTAGTGCGCTCCCCCGTGGCGGACGTCGGCACCGCGCACCCAGAAGATCACGTCTTCGGCAATGTTTGTGGCATGGTCGGCAATGCGTTCCAGGTTGCGCGCGATCAGCAGCACATTGAGCGCCGCCCGGGCCGTATACGGCTCGTTAATCATCCTTTGCACCAGCACCACAAACGCTTCGTCTTTCATGCGGTCCACGATGCCGTCCATCTGCAGCACCGACTCGGCAATTTCTGCCTTGCCGTCGAGAAACGATTCCAGCGCGCGCTGCACCATGGTGGTCACGCTTGCCGCCATGCGCGGGATGTCCACCGGCAACTCCACCTCGGGCTCGCTAATCAGGTCGAGCACCCGCTGCGCGATGTTGACTGCCTGGTCGCCCACGCGCTCCAAGTCGGCATTGATTTTCACCACCGCCAGGATGAAGCGAAGGTCCACTGCCATCGGCTGCTGCATGGCAAGCAGGTCCAGGGCGAGTTCATCGATTTCGCGCTCCGCCTGGTTGATTTCGTTTTCATTGGTGAACACCATCTGGCAAAACTTGGCGTCTCGGGTGCGATACGCCTCGGTCACGAGATCGATCGACTGCTCGGCCAGACCACCCATGCGCAGAAGTTTCTCCTTGAGCTCTTCCAGGCCGTGCTGAAAGCGGCTTCGCATTATCCAAACCTGCCTGTAATGTAGTCTTCCGTCCGCTTGTCAGCGGGTGTTGTAAAGATCTTCTCCGTCTTGTCGTACTCGATCAGGCTGCCCATGAGGAAGAAGCCCGTGAACTCGGCCACGCGCGCCGCCTGCTGCATGTTGTGGGTCACGATCACCACAGTGTAATGCTGTTTGAGCTGAAAAATGAGTTCTTCGATCTTGCTGGTGGAAATCGGGTCCAGGGCCGATGCCGGCTCGTCCATCAGCAGCACTTCCGGCTCCACTGCCAACGAGCGCGCAATGCACAGCCGCTGCTGCTGGCCGCCCGAGAGGCTGGCCCCCGATTGCTTGTGCAATTCGTCCTTTACCTCATCCCACAGAGCGGCCAACTTCAACGACCGCTCCACCAGTTCGTCGAGCTGCTTGCGGTTGCGGAAGCCGTTGAGCCGCAAACCCGCTGCCACGTTGTCGTAAATCGACATGGTGGGAAACGGATTGGGCTTCTGGAACACCATGCCGATACGCCGCCGAACTTCGACGGGGTCAGTCCCATCGCCGTAGACCTCGATGTCTCCAACCTTCACCTCCCCTTCGGCGTGGGCCTCGGGAATGGTTTCGTGCATCCGGTTCAGGCAGCGCACGAAAGTGCTCTTGCCGCATCCCGACGGACCAATGACCGCGGTCACGTGGTTGGCGGGTACCGTCATGTCGATGGACTTCAGCGCCAGGTTGTTACCATACCACGCATTCAGTCCACGCACTTCAATGCCCACACCCATACTGGCTAGGACACTCCCTTCAAAGTCCCACGGCTGGTGACGATGCGCACCGCCGCAACCGCGGCCACAATCAGAACGATCAGAATCAGCGCACCGGCCCACGCCTGCCTGTGCCAATCGTCATAGGGTGAGATAGCATAAGTAAAAACCTGCAGGGACAGCGCCGCGGTGGGTTGATTCAGCTTCAAATTCCAAAACTGGTTCCCGAACGCAGTAAATAGCAGCGGCGCGGTCTCGCCCGCTACGCGTGCGAACGCCAGCATGCAACCTGTTATGACTCCCGCCGATGCCGTTCGCAATGAGATCGACAGCGTGGTGCGCCACTTGGGAATGCCTAACCCCAGAGCAGCTTCCCGTATTACGTTGGGCACCATCAGCAGCATTTCTTCCGTAGCTCGCGCGATCGTAGGGATCATCATGACCCCCAGTGCCACGCCGCCCGAAAACGCTGAGAAATGTTTTTGCCGGATCACGATCAACCCGTACACGGCGATACCGATTACGATGGACGGAACGCCGTTGAGCACATCGGCCGTGAAGCGTACCAGGTCACCGAACCGCCCGCGTCCGTATTCTGCGAGATAGATCCCGCACCCGATGCCCAGCGGAACTCCCAATACGCTGGCAACTGCCAGGATCAGCCCGGTACCGACAATCGCGTTGGCCATGCCTCCGCCCAACTCTCCCGGGGGCTTGGGTGTCTGGGTTAAGAACGCCAGATTGATCGATCCTGCTCCTTTAATCAGCAGATAAATAAAAATTGCAAGGAGCGGAACTATCACGAGAACCGCGGCGGCCATAGCAAACCAGGTAGCGGCATGGTCCGTGACGCGGCGCCATAGGCTCAGGTTCTGCGCACTCGCGTCGCCAGGTTGCTTAAGCACGCGCCCTCCCTGCCGTCCCGCCGGTGATGCTCCACACCAGCAGTCGCGCCAGCGCGTTGACGATCAATGTGACGAGGAACAAAGCCAGCCCGATCTGCACCAGTGCGCTCAAGTAAAGATCTCCGGTCGCTTCGGTGAACTCATTGGCGATGACGCTGGCCATGGTGTAGCCCGGAGCAAACAGCGACCTGGAAACCTCGGGACGATTTCCGATGACCATCGTCACCGCCATGGTTTCGCCCAGCGCGCGCCCCAGTCCCAAGATGATTCCGCCCACGATACCAATACGCGCATTACGCAGCACGCCCATGCGGATCATCTCCCACCGCGTCGCACCTAGTGCCAGCACAGCTTCACGCTGGCTCTGCGGCACTGCCGTCAACACCTCTCGGGTGATCGACGCAATGATCGGGATGACCATGATGGACAAGATGATGCCGGCTGCCAGCATCCCTATCCCGTACATCGGGCCGCTAAAAAACCCCGTCCAGCCCAGCGTCTTGGCGAGAAACGGTTCCACGTACTCGCGCAGCAGCGGTGCCAGCACGAAAATTCCCCATAGTCCGTAGATGACGCTGGGAATCGCCGCCAGCAATTCCACCAGGAACGAGATGATGGCTCGCAGGCGAATGGGACACATCTCGGTAATGTACACAGCCACACCCACTGAGAGGGGAACGGCAATTAATAAAGCCAGAAAAGACGAAACGAGCGTTCCGTAGATAAACGGCATCGCCCCGAAATCGCCGTTGACCGGGTCCCAATCACGTCCGTAAAAAAAGGCGAGGCCGAACTGGTGCAGTGAGAGCCTCGATTTGTCGTACAACTGCCACGCCACAAACACCACGATCGCAAAAACCGAAATCGCCGTAAATAGAATCAACACGCTGAACGCAGCGTCGGGTATGCGGCTACTGGGCGGGTGTGATTGGCGGATTCGTTGCAGCGCGGTTGCGGCCGCGCGCTGCGTTCGCCGAGTTGCTGTTTGAGCCAGGGTCGGGATCGCTGTCGCCGGCTTCTGATTCGGCTCGAAATGGTCCGGCGAGTTCATCTCGTTCACGGTACCAGACATCCTTGACAAATGGGTTACAGCCCGCGGCAATGACAAAGCCAACTCCCGACGTGGCGGAGAGTTGGCCGCGGAGGTTAGAACGAGGTCCCCTCAGTGGATCTGCTGGGTAACGGCCGCCTTCACTTTTACAACAACTTCCTTGGGGAGCGGCGCATACGACAACGCCTCGGTCATGGCTTGCCCCTGATCAAGCATCCAAAACAAGAAGTCTTTGAGAATCTTGCCCTTGTTCTTGTCCGTAGGATTGGTCGGGATCAGTAGCCAGGTGAAACTGGCAATAGGGTATGCCGTCTTACCCGGGGAGTTGGTGATCGATACTCGAAAATCCGCTGGCATCTTCACGCCCGCCGCGGCTTCCGTTGTGCTCTCCAGACTGGCCTTGATGAACTGGCCTGACGAATTCTTCACACTGCCGTACGGTATCTTGTTCTGCACCGCGTAAATGAGCTCCACGTAGCCTATAGACCCGGGCAACTGGCGGATCATCCCCGCTACTCCTTCGTTGCCCTTGCCGCCGACGCCAACCGGCCATTTCACCGAAGTGCCCTTCCCAGTAGTGCCCTGCCACTCCGGGCTGATCTTCGAAAGGTAGTCCGTCCAGACGTAAGTTGTGCCGCTGCCGTCCGAGCGATGCACCACCGTGATGGCCTGGTTGGGGAACTTAATGTCAGGATTTGCCTTGGCGATCGCCGGGTCGCTCCAGTTCGAAATCTTGCCCATGAAGATACGCGCCAGAATGTCGGGCGTGAACTTCACTTCCTGGGACACACCCGGGATGTTGTATGCCGGAACCACCGAGCCCAGTACGGTGGGAACGTGCAGCAGTTTGACCTTCGATTGTGCTATTTGCTCGTCGGTCATCGGGCCGTCAGTAGCGCCAAAGTCCACGGTGCCGGCGGTGACCTGGCGAATTCCTCCGCCGCTACCGATTGATTGGTAATTGATCTGAATGTCCGGATGCAGGTTGTGGTACTCGTTGAACCACTTGGAGTACATCGGGTAAGGAAAGGTGGCGCCGGCCCCGTTCAATTGCGTTTGCGCCAAAGCGCAGCACGTAAGCAAAAAAATGCACAGAATCACCCTGAGAGAGCGAATCAATTGGTTTCCTCCTGACTACGTCTCACAGGAGTTTTTACGCTGTGGTTGTTACAAAATTGTTACGAAGGAGTGAAAAGAGGTTTAAATACCACGAAAGTGACGAGATCGGCTTCTATCTCAACTTGAGCAAATGCGAGTTCCTTCTCGGCCCCTGCAAGAGACTTGTCCGCTACAGCCGTTCAAGTGCATGTGATCCCACATTGTGGGAGCTTATATTACGCGTTGTGCTTGCGCTTGAGGTCGTCGATGAACATCTGCTCCACCGGCTTGTCGTAGGACCGCAGCACGTGTCGGACAGTGTGGCCGCTCACCAGGTGGCATACCTCTTCGGCCAGATTCTTGGCATGATCGCCGGCGCGTTCCAGCGACTGGGTCATGAATAGCACGTGGAACGATTCCTGACGGGGGGTGTTGTCGTGTTGATCGAGGTGGCGCATAAAAACTAGGTTTCGCAGCCGATCCATCTCGGCATCCGCGCGTAGCACCGCCAGGGAAAGATTCAAATCGCGCTGCTGCAGGGCATCGTGCACATCGCCCAGCATCTTTTCCAGCCGGGAAGCCATCAGGGTGAGGTCGCGGATGTCCTGCAAATCGATGCGGCTTCCCACTGCCGCGGCCCGGTTGCTGCAGTTCAGCAGCAGGTCGCCGATGCGCTCCAGTCCGATGATGAACTTCAGGCAGGCCAGTAGCTCCCTCGCATGCGCCTCAGTCACTTTCGTAATGACCGAAGTCACTCCCTGGTCGATCTCCCGGTCGAGTGTATCCAGCTCTTTTTCCCGCTGCCGAACGCCGTCCAGCAACGACGATACCCCGGTCGCGATTCCCTCCGCGACAATGCCCGCGGCCATTTGCGCTACCTTGCAGGCTTGCAGCGTTTGTCTCTGCAGCTGCGTGCAGATTTCTTCCGGGTTGGGGGGTACCGAATTAACCACGCTCATCTTTTTTCCCGCTTCCGTTCTGCTTCCAGTAGCGTGTCTCGAACGTCCGGTGCATGCTGTTCAACCGAATGCCTGCTCGACCGTGAACCTACACCTGTTTCATCACTTTTGGGCGAATGATGCGTCAATTTTCGTCTGAATTTACAACAAGTTGTCAGGCCTTGGCTTCGCGGAGGACCTTATGCTCTGACTGCCACTTCTTCCCGCGGCAACGTGAAGTAGAACGTGGCGCCGTGGTTCAGTTCACTTTCCGCCTTGATCGTTCCGCCATGCGCCCGCACGACGTGCTTGGCGATCGCCAGTCCCAACCCCGTGCCGCCCGACTCCCGCGAGCGTCCCTTGTCCACCCGGTAGAAGCGCTCGAACAGCCGTGGCAGGTGTTCGCTTGGGATTCCCGCTCCAAAGTCGCGCACATAAAACTGCACGCCATCTTCCGTTTCACACGCCCCGATCAGGATCTTGCGGCCGGCCTCGCCGTACTTCATGGCATTATCGATCAAGTTGCCGAACACCTGGTGAATAGCATCCCGGTCCACCAGAACTGACGATGTCGCGGTATTCATCACGGCCAGCTCGATGCCCCGACTGTCGGCGATGTCCTGAAACGTTTGTACCGCTTCTTCCAGCAGCTCCTGGGGAGTGGCCGGCTCCAGCTTGAAGTTCCGCTCACCCGACTCTACCCGCGCCAGCACCAGCAGGTCCTCGGTGAGCCGCGACATGCGCACCGCATTTTTGCGGATAATTTCCAGAAACTCCCGCGTGCTGTCACTCAATCTTTCGTTCTCCAGCACGGTCTCGGCGTACCCCTGGATTGAAGTCAGCGGCGTCCGCAGTTCGTGCGACACGTTTGCGATGAAATCGCGGCGCGTCTTTTCTACTCGCTCGATCTCGGTCTGATCATGCAATACCGCAACCACTCCGCCACCCGGCATGGGAGCCGCCGTCACATCGAAGATGCGTCCCGAGAAGATCTTGGCGGCACGCGCTACCACGATGTCGCGGGATTCGATGGCCATTTGCACCGCTCGCAGGATCTCCGGATCTCTCGCCGATTTCACTAACGGCTCACCCCGCCGGATGCCGCTGGGCAGCAATCGCTCCATGCGCTGATTCGCCCATAGCACACGGCCGTCCTCGGCTACGGCAATTACGGCTTCCTGCATGGAGTTCAGCAGCGTCTCTAGTGTCTGTCGGCTCGATTCCACCGCCCGAAATCCGTCCTCCAGCTTGCGCGCGGTGCTGTCGAGCGCCGATGCCACATGCGCTATCTCGTCGCCCGACTCCTCCTGGATGCGCGCCGACAGGTCCCCTGCGGCCACCCGCTCCGCGAAGTCGGTGATCCGCGCCAGACGCTGCCCGATCGACTGCGTTGCTATTAAAGCCAGCACCAGCGCAAGTAGCGCCGCCACCGCCGAGCTCTTGAGCAGGTCGTTACGAACATGGCGGTTGGCATCGCGAACCGCAGAGAGTGGGTGCGCCAGGCGTACTGCGCCCCAAGGAACGGGCGCTGCTTCGTAGAGGAAGTCGACTCCCACCGTTTGCGATGATCGGGTGGACGTGCCCATTTGCCCCTTCAGCGCCTGGGCGAATTCCGGTCGGCCGGCGTGATTCTCCATGGTGGCCGGGTCCCCCTCGGAGTCGGACAGCACCTTCCCAGTGGAGTCAATTACCGTCGCCCGCTCATTGGACTCGTTCGCCGCCTGCTTCGTAATTTCCTGCAGCGAGTCGCGAGGTGAGGTAGCCACCAGCGAGGCGAACATCAGCGTCTTTTCACGCAGCGAGCGTTCGATCTCGGTGCGCAACATCCCTTCCCAGGCTCTTTGAATCAGGACATTCATCGTAAGCATGCATGCCGCGATCAGCACCAGCGACGCAGCAAACAGCTTAAGAAAAATGCGGCTCTTCACGGCTTAGGAACCTCGAAGCGGTATCCGGCTCCCCGCACGGTCTTCAGATAGCGGGGTTCGTCCGGATTGGCTTCGATCTTCTCACGGATGCGGCGAACGTACACGTCCACCGAACGCGGCGTCACGTAGTGTGTGTCGCGCCATACTGCGTCCAGCAATTGGTCGCGCGTGAACACCCGCCCGGGATGGCGCGCCAGGTATTCCAGCAGGCGGAATTCCGTCGCCGTGGTCTGGGTCAGCACTCCTCGCACCGTGAGCGTCATCCCGCCGCTGTCAATCTCCATGTCGCCCGCCTTCACCACGGCAGGAGCCAGCGGCCGTTCAAAGCGGCGCAGCACGGCGCGCACCCGTGCCACCAGTTCGCGCGGACTGAACGGCTTGGGAATATAGTCGTCCGCACCTAACTCCAGGCCGATGACCTTGTCCGATTCCGTGGTCTTTGCCGTGAGAAAGATGACTGGAGTCATGGCCAGCGTCGGCGTCTGGCGGATGCGCCGGCACAATTCCAGCCCATCGCCCCCAGGCAGCATGATGTCCAGCAGAAACAGCGCAGGCGCCTGTTTCTCGGCTTCGGTAATCACTCCCGTGGCTGCCGCGAAAGGACGCACCCCGTATCCGGCTGCCTCCAGGTGGTGGCGCACCAGCCGCGAGATATCCGTGTCGTCTTCCACGGCAAATATGGTTTGTTTCACGGCTGTATTGTAGCCGACACTATTAGCGGAGCTCTCATGTCCTAGCATCACACGATTACGTTACAACGGGCATTGTTAAAAGATAATGAACGCACGATGAACGCTATCCTAAGATAGTTACTCCTGCTGTTCACCGTTTACTCGCCAATCCAAATGTCAACGAATTGTTAAGGCGGCCCTCACCGAGCCCGGATTCTGGGGTATTCTACCCCGCATGTTTTGGCGCGTGCTCAAGCCCAGTCGCGGCCTGGCCGATGAGCCAAGTGTGCATACAAAGCTTCCAGCCAGTACCCCGCTGATCCTCCTCGCGGCAACGACAATTGCGTTCAGCGTGTTTCCCGCGCAGGCTCGCCCGGCATCGTCGGCGACGAATGGCATCGAAACTGAAACCAAGGAATTGGCCGCGGCCGAGTTCCCAGCCGACGCTTCCTCCGGCGCCCAATCGTGGGCCATCGCAAGTGCAATTCGCCCCGGCTACACCATCCGCCACACAGTACCCGAGGTCCGTTTGCAATTCAGCGTGGCCGACGAGAATGGCCGCCTGGTGACGGACCTTTCCGACCGCGACATCCGTATCTTCGACGATCACTCTGCCGTTCACCGGATTCGCCACTTCTCACGCGCCGACGATCTTCCTCTCCAGGTGGGTCTTCTGCTCGACGTCAGCGACTCCGTGCAGAAGTCCCTCGCACGCGAAAAGCTGGCAACGCAGTTCTTCGTAGGGCACGTGCTGCGTCCACAGAACGATCGTGCCTTTCTACTGGCCTTCAGCCGCGATGCAAGACTGTGGCAGCCCTCCACCAGCGATCCCGTCGCGCTGCGGCAGGCTCTTGGCCGGATTCATCAACTTGGTTATGCCACCAACCTGTACGACGCCGTGTTCTACTCCTGCCTGAACCAGTTCCCTTTGTCCGACGACGACGCAGTGGTACAGCGCATCCTCGTGCTCTTCAGCGACGGTGAAGACACTGGCAGCCTTCATGCCTTGGCCGACGCGATTGCTCAGGCCCAGCGCCATGAAGTTCAGATCTATGCTCTTTCCGTCCATTCCGGGCGGAAGTACTCGCCGGGCGACGAGATTCTGCGTCGGCTGGCGGAAGAGACGGGAGGGCAGCTCTATGTTGCCTCCGGTCAAAAAGAATTCGCCTCCATCTTCGCCTCCATGGAGCAACAGATGCGGGCCCAGTACAGCGTGTCGTTCCCTCCCGAGCGGGAGACTCCTGGCTTCCATGACCTGCACATCGAAATCACCGGCAACCACAAGCTGCGCATCCACGCTCGCCAGGGCTATTACTTCGACGCCCCCTAAATCAGCTCTGCCACGTTGGGGGATTTCTTCCGGCGTGACCGCCCAAAGCAAGAAGCGCTCCCCGACCCGCGGAGCCGCGGCCCCCACTAACCGTCTGTTATGCGCTTCGTGGGCGGAGGAGCGCTCGTGCCAGTCCATCGTGCTCAGTGGATCTGATTGGTCAGCCACCCGCGCGTCAGATAGTCCGTCATGCTCAGAGCCAGCAGCAGGAACAGGAAAAAGATCGCGACAATCACCGTGACCTTGGTGAGCTTGGAGCTGTAATACAAGTGCATGAAGAACAACACCACCAGCGTCGCTTTGATGGTGGCGATGACGAGCGCCAGCACGATGTTCCAATTGTGCAGTTCGATAAAGGACACGAACACAGTCAGTCCCGTCAGGAACATCAGGATCGCCCAGATGCTTACATAAATACTGGCCGGTAATACATGTTGACGATGTTCTTCCGATGCCATGCTTCCTCGCTTAGCCGCCGTGCTTCTTGCTGATCAGGTAGAGCAGCGGGAAAAGATAAATCCACACCAGATCGACGAAGTGCCAGTACAGTCCGACGTTCTCCACCGGAGAGTAATAATCCGCGCTATACATGCCCCGCGCGCCTGCGATCACGATCCACGTCACCAGGCCAATCCCGATCACCATGTGCAGCGCGTGAAGTCCGGTCATTGCCCAGTACAGTGAGAAGTAAATCTGCACATTCTGCGGATTCACGCCAGCCGCTTCGGCCGCATCAAACTGGAAATTCGGTCCGGGGAACTGATGGTTCGTCCAGTGTTCGTGGTACTCGACCGCCTTGATTCCCAAAAATGCCAGGCCGAACACCATGGTGATCAGCAGCAGCACGATCATCAACTTCCGTTTGTCGGTCTGTGCGCAGCGAACCGCCAACGCCATGGTCAGCGAGCTGCAAATCAGCACCGCCGTGTTCGTCGCCCCCAGCCAGATATTCATGGTCTGGCTGCCCTCCACGAACGCCTGGTAGTAGGTCCAGCGGTACACCAGGTAGGCGCAGAACAGCCCTCCGAAGAACATGATCTCCGTCACCAGGAACAGCCACATGCCAAACGTGGACGTCTCCCTCTGCTGGTCCATGCTGGCAAAGTGGTGTTGCAGTGCGTGTTCAGCGATTTCGATATCGCTAGTGGCCAACGGAGACCTCCTCCTCAGGCTGGTGCTCGTAGTCATAGGCTTCCCAGGTCACGACCGGCGTCTCGTCGAAGTTGTGCGTGGGTGGCGGCGATGGCGTCATCCACTCCAGTCCCACCGCGTTCCAGGGATTGGGTCCGGCATCCTCGCCATAACGCAGAGACCACAGGAAATAAATCATCGGGAGCACGTATCCCATCGCCAGCACCGATGCGCCTGCAGTCGAGAGCACGTTCAGCACCTGGAACTCCGGCGGATATGCGTGGTAGCGGCGCGGCATGCCCATGTAGCCCAGAATGAACTGCGGGAAGAAGGTCAGGTTGAACCCCACGAACACCAGCAGTGCCGACAGCTTGGCCCAGCCTTCGGGATACATCTTGCCGGTCATCTTCGGCCACCAGAAGTGCAGGCCCGCCATGTACGCCAGCACCATCCCGCCCACCATCACGTAGTGGAAGTGCGCCACCACGAAGTAGGTGTCGGTTACATGGACGTCCACTCCCAGTGAGGCCAGAAATACGCCGGTGAGTCCGCCGATGGTAAACAGCCCGATGAAGCCGAACGCGTACAGCATCGGCGTGTCATAGCGTATCGAGCCTCGATATAGAGTGGCCGTCCAGTTGAAGACCTTCACCGCCGATGGGATCGCCACCAGATAACTCAGCAACGAAAACACCAGCGCTGCGTACACCGAGATGCCGGCAACGAACATGTGGTGCGCCCATACCAGGAAGCCCAGCACCGCAATCGCGATCGACGCCAGGGCGACGAACTCATAACCGAACACGCGCTTGCGCGAGAAGCAGGTCACGATCTCGCTGATCACGCCCATGCCCGGCAGAATCATGATGTACACCGCCGGATGCGAGTAGAACCAGAACAGGTGCTGGAAAAGCAGTGGATCGCCGCCCAGCGCCGGATTGAACACTCCGATATGAAATAGCCGCTCCAGGGCAACCAGCAGGATGGTGATCGCGATGACAGGCGTGCCCAGCACCATGATGATGCTGGCGGCATAGTTCGACCAGCAAAACAGGGGCAGCCGCGTCCAGGTCATCCCTGGGGCGCGCATGCGGTGGATCGTGACAATGAAATTGAGCCCGGTGAAGATCGAGGAAAAGCCGGCGATAAATACGCCTAGCGCCGTCCCGACAACGTGGGTGTTCGAGTACGTGGTGCTGAATGGTGTGTAGAACGTCCAGCCCGTATCCACTCCGCCCATGACCATCGAAACCAACGCAAACAAAGCGCCGATAATGTAGATGTACCAGCTCGCCAGGTTCAGCCGGGGAAATGCTAGGTCTTTGGCTCCGACCATCAACGGGATCACGAAGTTGCCCAGCACCGCCGGCACCGAGGGAATCAGGAAGAAGAACACCATCGAGATTCCATGCATGCTGAACAGCTTGTTGTATGTGTCCGATGAAACCAGGTCGCCGGCCGGGGTCAGCAGTTCCAGCCGGATGAGCATGGCAAAGAAACCGCCAATAAAGAACATTCCGGTGATTGAAATCAAATACAGGATCGCGATCCGCTTGTGGTCCCTGGTCAACAGCCACGACTTCAGGCTATAGCCGTTGTTCAGGTAGGTTTCGCGCTCCACTGTCTGTACTGCAGTTGCCATGTCACGCACCTTCGGGGTTAAGAACCTGCAACCGGTCTCATACTGCCGCCTTGAAAGGGCACGTCTTCAGCCGTGCCGCTTCAGCTTTCGAACACAAGGGCTTTAGCCCGTGAGGGAAATCGAATTCTCTTCCGCACGGCATCGCTGAGGGCCATCTCCTAATTGCTCTCGTTCGCCGCTGCCAGTTGCGGCACTGCGCCCTCAGCCTTCTGCTGCGGCTGTGATAGCGACTTCACGTAACTCACCAGCGCTCCCAGGCTCTCTTCGGTCACTTGTCCCTGGAACGTCGGCATGATGGGCTTAAAGCCCGCCACGATTTTTGCCTGCGGGTTCACAATGGACTCGCGAATGTAGTTCTCGTCGGCCATCACCGTGCGCCCGTCCTCCAGTCGCACCGGCTTGCCAAAAATGCCTGCCAGGTTTGGACCGCGTCCCTGCGTATCGGAGCGATGGCAGGTTGCGCAGCCCAGCTGGGCAAACAGTTCCTTGCCGTTGGCCGCCATTGTGCCCGTGGCTCCGCCGTTGGCCAACCATGCCTGGTACGCCGCCGGCTCCATCACCACCACCTCGCCGATCATGCCCGAGTGCTCCGTACCGCAGTATTCTGCGCAGAACAGGTGATACGTGCCTGTCTTCGTCGGATGAAACCACGTCGAGGTGTAGCGCCCCGGCAGCACATCCGCCTTGATGCGAAACGCCGGCACATAAAAGCTGTGGATCACGTCCTGCGAACTCATGATCATCTTGATGTCGCGGCCCACCGGGACGTGCAGCGCGTCGATCTCGCGTTGTCCTGTCTCGTGCTCGAACTTCCACATCCACTGCTTGGCCACCGCATACACTTCCATTGCGCCGCGCGGCGGCCGTGCCTGCTGGAAGTAGATCAGTGCTCCCCAGGCGAAAAAGATCATCGTGATCCCCAACGGGATCAGCGTCCATGTCAGCTCCAGCGGCAGCGAACCCTC
>Ga0074046_10001168_pt1 | contig 24185 bp, 20 predicted proteins | sample BogForMeECP23OM3_FD_94441 | JGI IMG/M metagenome (GOLD analysis project Ga0074046, IMG submission 94441) | Bog forest soil microbial communities from Calvert Island, British Columbia, Canada - Bog Forest MetaG ECP23OM3 | ecosystem: Environmental > Terrestrial > Soil > Wetlands ...
CGAGCACCTGGTGCGGGCGGTCAGAACAGATCCTGCTTCATCCAGTGGGCTGCGAAGCGAGAAAAATTCCAGCCAGCGGAGGAGTGTTTTTTCTTGACTTCTACCTTTATAGAACTTATCAGGAGTTGGCAAGACATCACGCCCATTTTGTCTCCAAAATGTGATCCTTGGAGTTGACTGGGAGTTTCCTCATGCGACACACTCCACCATGTCGATTTAACCTTCCGCCCAAAGATCCCAGGACTTCCGACCTGCCAGTTTTATGGAGCAAACGATGACATACATCAGAAATTCCCAATTCAACATTCGAAAAGTCGGGTACAGCAGTATGCTGCTGGCTCTTCTGTTACTCACCGCTGTCACGCTCCTTTTTTCCGCGAGTGACAATAAGTTCAAGGTGGGAACGATTGGCGCCACCGCTTGGGGTACAAGCACCCAAGTGGGTCAGTCAATCAACATGAGTGTGGTCGTTCGTGAGTTTTCTAACGAAGCGGACAGAGCAATCCTTGTCGAAGCCTTCCAGAAGGCGCAAAATCAGGGTCTGGTGAACGCGCTCACCAAGATGAGGGCGGTTGGCCGCATTTCCATGGACGGTACAATTGGCTACGACCTCAGTTACATTCGACTGATCCCCACTCCAACCGGCCGCAAAATTCGCTTCATCACCAACCGTCAGATTAGCTTCGGTGAAGCCTACTACAGCACCCAAAGCGTGGCGTACAACCTAACCGCAGGCGAAATCGAGATCAACGATGTCCATAAGGATAAGAGCAGCGGGGTTCTCTTCCCGGCGGCCCAATTGGTGATCAACAAAGAGGGACAGATCGAGTTCGAGCTTCGACAAAACCCCTGGAAACTCGTCAACATTATGGACTGGGATAAGGTCGGTGCCCCAATCGAGTAGAACCAGTCGGGCCCTCGGGCAAGTGCTAGTCGCCCAGTGGCAATCTCTGTGCCTACAACGTGTGCGGCAACGCTGACACTGAACTCATCATCTCTGCCAACTAACTTCTGCTTCATTGCAGGCAGTCTCTTGGTCGCATCAGGCGATCTCAATTTCAGTGACCCGTTCCGAAATCACGAGCTTTTGTCAGTACACGGCGGTCAGATCCTTCCATGAGAAGGCCGGTTAGAGTCAAGTTGGTTTTTCTCCTTCCTTCCTGTGGGATCCTTGTTTTCGAGCCAGGCCGCCTCTGTCGCCATCCTTCCATCCGCACTCTTTGTTGAGCGATTTTCGCTCGGTGCAAGTTGGGCGTCCTCATTTCAGCAGGTGCTGCTACCTGATTATCGACCTTGACTCCTATCTCGCGACGGGAGCTGGGCCAGGACTTGGTCGCAGTCACCTGAACTCGGCGGTTGAGCTCGGCTCTTGGGATGCAACTCTACGCTACTGCGCTCGCCACTCTGTGGTTGTTGCGCAGTGGTTCATACACCTCGCCGCTCACCCACAACTTGTGCAGCAGTACGGCCAACTTCCGAGCCACAGCAACGACGGCGCGTTTCTTCGCATTCTTTCCTCCGCGCTCGGCGAGCTTCAGTCCCCATCGCCGCAGATCACTGTCCTCTCCAAAGGGCCCGAGAATGTAGTGTGCACCTTGCACGATCAGTGTCCTTAGATACCGGTCTCCTTCCTTGCTGATGTGCATCTGCGGCTCGCTCATCCCAGAGTTCCTGCGCCCCGGACGCAACCCCAGAAAACATCCCGCATCCCGGCTGCGGCGAAAGCGGTGCGGATTGTCCAGGGTCAGAACGTAGGTCAGCGCAATCAGTGTTCCTACTCCGTTCACTTGTTTGAGCAGAGCAACTTCGGGACGCGCTTCTTTGGCGATTTGCTCGATGCGCCGGTCGTATTCCCCGATGCGCTCGTTCAACGATTCGATTTCCGCCAACAGCGGCTCCAATGCATCGCGCAACTCCGGGGTCAGTTCCTTAGCGACTCCCCGATTCATCTGTCCTGTGCCGCACTTCCGCAGCCTCTCGCCATAGGATTTCGTTAACCCGCGCGCGGCATTCACCAGCGCCGTGCGCGTGCTGACCAGGGCCGCTCGGGCGCGGATCACCGTCAGATGGATTTGCGCTTTGGCACTACGGTGTTGCACCGGACCCAACAAGCCGGGATCGATTCTTGCCAGTCGTGCCAGTGTCCGGGCATCGAGCTGATCGTCTTTCCGACTACTCTCGCCGATCAGTCGCACGTTGCGCGCATGGGCCACGATCACTTCATGCCCGAGCGCGGTTAACAGCCGGCTGACCCACGGGGAATGCGTTCCGGTCTCCAGGGCCATGCGACTCCGCGGCATTTTTTCAAATGCCCGCCTCATTGCTTCCGGAGTCGTCGGCAGCTTCTGCTCCAGGATGACTTCGCCCGCCTCATCCAGAACGTAGTAGAACGAGGAACGATCTCCCAGGTCCAGTCCAATAGTGAGTTGCTGTCTGTTGAAATTTTCCCTTCGCGTTGCCCGCATAGTGGTAATCTTCCGCATTGCCGGTCTCCTTTTCTTTGTGCCTCGAGCACGTCGAACATTGGGAGCGTATCGCATCCCGCTGGAGACCGGCCTTCTCATCCCATCTGATTAACGCGGTTACCGGACAAGTCCCGTACCATTACTTGACTTGTCCGGTTTCCCGACTTACCTGACCTACTCCGTCGCGAAGAACTTCTTCCTACCGGGTCAAATAAATGAACCTGTGCTAGTATCTGCCGGTGGAAATTGGCGTAGTGCGGGATTTTTTGCGCGCAAACATGGCGCGGGTGCTTGGTATCTCCGCACTGATTCTGGTGCCCTGCTTCTGGCACAAGAGACTCGAGGCGGGCGACCTTCCCAGCCATACCTACAATGCGTGGCTCGCGCAACTGAGCGCGCGAGGACAAGCTCCGGGGCTTTATATCGAGTCCCGGTGGAACAACATTCTCTTCGACCTCACGTTAGAAAAGCTCGGGCTATGGGTTGGATTCGTTGCGGCGGAGCGAATTTTGGCAGTGGTGTCGGTGCTGCTCTTTTTCTGGGGGGCGTTTGCTCTGATCAGCGCTGCGAACCGACGAGCACCATGGTATCTGGTGCCGGCGATAGCAATGATTACCTACGGGTGGACATTTTATTCGGGGTTCATGAATTTTTATTTGGCGCTTGGCCTTGGTTTCTTTGCGGTGGCACTGATCTGGAGGGGAGACCGCCTCGGCTGGATCGTAGCGACCGCTCTTGCTCTGTTGGCGCTACTTGCTCATCCGCTGGGGTTCCTGTGCTTAGCAGGACTAGCTATTTACTTTCGATTAGCAGATGTGTTGCAAGGCTGGCAGCGCTGGGGTTTGTTCACCAGCGCTCTCCTGGTAGTGCTGGGTTTGCATTATTACGTATTGCGCTTCCGCGCCGTGTATTGGCATACCAGAGATTTTTTTTTGATGAATGGAGCAGATCAATTGGTTTTGTTTCAGGCGCATTACAAGAAATTAGCAGTGGTGGTTTTCGTCTTCGGGGTCATTTGTTTCGCTTTCGGTATCCGGCAAGAGTTCAAAATAAACAGAGACCGGTGGGTGTTCCGGGCACCCCTGGAGATCTGGACGGTGTTGCTGTTCACGGGGGCCATGATTCCCGAAGTAATCTGGTTCTCTGCCGACCCGATGCCATTTGCATTGGCAATCTCCCGGCTAACGTCGGTGACCGCAGTGCTTGGTCTGTGCGTTCTGGGCTGGCTTAAGCCGAGGATTTGGCATCTGGGGGGCCTGGCAGCCTGTGCAGGCGTTTTCTTCTTTTGGACGTACCAGGACACCGGAATGCTGAACAACATGGAAGCTCAGGTGGAAGAGATGGTAAAGGCCTTGCCATATGGACGACGGGTGATCGAAACCATCAATCTGAAGGAAGATTCGCGTCTCTGGTTCATCAACCACATGGTTGACCGGGCGTGTATCGGAAAGTGCTTTACTTATGCAAATTACGAACCCGCAACAAAACAGTTTCGGGTTCGGGTGAAACCAGGAAGCCCGATTGTGACGGATTCAGCTGAGGATGCAGCCAAAATGGAAGCCGGTTACTACGTCGTGCGCCCGCAGGATCTGCCTATGAACCAGATTTACCAATGCGATGAAAAAGATTTGTCCAAGCTGTGCATTCGTGAATTATCGGCCGGCGAAGAGAATGGACGAATCGGCTACCGCCCGCCCAATTGAAGGGTTCCGCCCTACACACCGTCTCGTGTGCTCGTAACTCCGCACCTAAGTCCCGATTGACGCGGTAACCGTCCATGTGGGTACTGGGCCGGACTTGTCCGGTTACCCGACTCTCGGCCTTCTCTGGGTGCTGCCTTACGCTATCAACCTCGTTGGGGCCACGGACGCCATAGCCCGAACTGCGGGCCTCGCTTCGCTCACAGTCATCATTGTCGCACTGATTGTCATCTGGACCTGGCTGGTTGCGGGAAATCGCGTGGCGTGGGCCATAATGGCCGTAATCGTGTGGGTCTGGGCGTTCTTCATCATGACGGGGCCAATTCTTCATCACGGGCGGCGCTGGACATTAAGTGAATTGCGTGAGTGGGTGGTTATTGCTTGGCGCGGGGATATGTTGTTCGCACGGACGTACTTAATTAGTTCGGTTCTGTTTCTATTGATGTTGCTCGGACTGATTCTACCGGTTAGGGCTCTTCTTCGGAATGGGAAGTCGCAGTGAAGCACCCGAGTCATAGGATGCGCGAGGTCTTGGTAAACGTACTTACCGACAAAATGGGCACCTAGGAACCTGACTGGCGAGAATGGCAGAATTGGGTGAGGACCGCAGGAGGCGGATATGTTTATTCTGAAACTTGCGACAGTCACATGTGCCGTTTACATGGCCATAACCTGCGTGCTGTTTCTGGCAACGATTGCACTTGCGCATTTGAAAGGCAGCGTCGGCTACGACTTAAATTGGCGTGCTTTTGGACTGCTTTTTGCGCTTGTTTGGATGGTTTCATTTTCTGTGGCATGGCGAATTGTTTTCTCGCGCTTCGCGGCAGGAGTTTCCTAGGTCCTGATTAACGCTGCGGTTACCGGAGAAGTGGGTCCCGGTACCCGAACGAGCGGCTCCCGTTTTGTGGCGTCGATCGCGAACGTAACAGTTGGATTTGACCTTGCGAGCGTTCTCCGGGGAGCTAACGTTTCGCGGGTGCGTTGGTGCGGAGGAAGGGATATTGGCGATTGGAGGACGGTCAGCAAGAGAGAGAGGAAGAATAAGAGCGGACCCACCCTTCGGGAACGGCACGACTTATCGGGACTTAGCAGCATTCGGCTAATTTTCAGTACGGTACTTTTGACAATGGACAGTAACTAGTTTCACGCTCAGTATCCCCAATTAGTGTAGCCATCCGCACCGGGGTGGACCCCAAGGAATACCTGCCAACTGACAGGGAAGCCTGAAGCTTATAACGCGGATCAGAAGCGAGTCCAAATTCTTGATAAACGCCGTTACGAACTCTGGGGGACTAGTTATTAAATTCGAGAAAAAGTATTAGGAGGAGAACATGAAGAAGTCCTTTTTGCGGGGTGGAATGATTGTTGGTGTTGCGTTGCTGACACTTAGCATAGCGCAATCGCAGACCACTACAGGCACTGCACCAAAGGTAAAGGTTGGGCCAACCGTAGCAGCAAAGGCTAATTCTCCTGCCCCCAGCGCGACAGCAAAGAATCAAAGCCAGAAGTCCAGCATTGGGAAAGGCGCAACTTCTGTCAAGTCGTCCGCGCCAGCCTCATTCTGGACCGACCAGGTGGACATTGACGATGACGGTACAGTGGAAGACAACCAATTCTTGTGGGATGCCCAACGCGGCGTGCTCTACACCTACCGCGAGGATGATTTCAGCTGCGCAAACGGCAAACCCGAAACAGGCAAGATCCTCATGGCCATCTATGCCAAAGGGAACAAAGCCGGAAAACCAGTTGGGTCCGGATGGTACGTGGTGGGCTTGAATGCCGGCCAGTGCGGCGTCGCAAAGGAAGGAACCTTTGGTTGCAAGTTCGACGGTTCCGGAAACTATACGGAGTGCGGCGCAGCCGTGGTGAACAATAAGACGGGCGAACTGGATGTGGTGGTCGTGAAGCAGTGATTATTGACATGTGCACGCCGGTTTCCCGACAAGAAATGTTCGTGAGGTTTAAGACTGAGCTTGGAGGTAGCAAATATGAATCGCCTATCGTCATTGGCGCGTGGCATTCGGCCCATGCAGGTCTTGCAGTTCGTCACATGCCAGTCTTCAGGAAAGAAAGTTAAGGAAGCTTCGCGCAGTCGGCCGCCCGCCGCTGCCGCCATTCTTGCTTTACTTCTTTGTACTTCTGGATTGGCGTTGGCGCAGAGTGATCCTTTTGTCGGCACCTGGGAACTAAACGTAGCTAAGTCCAAATTTGGACCCGGCACTGAGCGCAGAAGTGAAACGCGGATCGTCGAATCTTCTCCGACCGGCATGAAAGTTAGCGTCGACCGCACCAACGCCGACGGCAGTAGTCAACAATACAATTACACCACCAACTTCGATGGCAAGCCCCACCCAATCACCGGAATAGCGCCTTACGGAGCCGACTCCGTTGCCGTAACTCTCGGCGCGTCCAACACTCTCTCGTTCAAGTTGACGAAAGGGGGCAAAGTGGTTGGCTCCGGCACTTCCATAGTTTCCGCGGATGGCAAGACGCTCACCCTCACCTCCAAGGGCATTGCTGCCAGCGGCAAGACGGTGAGCAGCGTCGCGGTTTATGACAAGCCATAGGAACACTCCGTCCGAATCAACAGCCAAGCCGATTGCCCTTAGTTGCGGTTGGCTTTTGGAATCGCAGACACTGCTTCATCGCTCGATAACTTTTTGTTTTTTGTAAACCAAGACTGTCAGCATACAGGTGAACTATGAACAAGGCGAATTCGTGCGGAAACAATGGCATTGCCGCGGCACCCTTCAGAATTGGCCTGCTAGTGCTGGGCGCCGTCGTGATGGTGCTGGCACTGCAAGCGCAAGGCCAGGACATGCAACAGCATCTAACGGAAATCAAACAATCGCTCGCCTTCAATAAACAGGTTCTCGCTCAATATACCTGGATGGAACAACAAATCATAAGCGTCAAGGGCGAACAAAAGAAGGAAGAGCTATACAACGTGAGGTTGGGACCCGATGGCAAGCCTCAGAAGACCCCCGTCGATCCCGATTCAGTTTCCGACAGCGACCGGCAAGCCCGCGGCCTGCGAGGCCGGATCAAGGAGAGGAAGATCGAGGAGTACAAAGAGTACGGAGATTCAATTAAAACTCTTATCCAGCAGTACATTCCCCCGGACAAAGACATGCTGCAGCAGTCCTATCAGCAGGGCAACGTGATGATAGGTCCTATGGGAGGCCAGCCAGACCAGTATCGAATTGTGGTCACCAACTACATCAAACAGGGCGACAACATGACCATTGTCATGGATAAGACCACGCTTTCGCTCGTCAGCTTATCCATCTCCACCTATCTCAGCGATCCCAGCGATGCTGTCAACGTCAACGTGCAGTTCACTCGGATGCCCAATGGCGGTCCGTTCCACGTAGCCACAGAGAGCATCAATGGTGTGAGTAAGCAGCTCACAATCGAAATCCTAAACACCAATTACCAACACAACTAGATGAGAAGAGATGTATCGATTCGACGCCGAGCCGTCTCAGAGTTTCGCAAGCTCTGATGTAAGGGACTTCCCAGTTGTCTTTCGGCCAAAGAGGCTTATGTTTGCGACCATGATTTCTGAATTACGTTGAAAAGAAACGCCGTCGTAAGGCCGAATAGAATCCAACCATTCAACGCTTCCAGTGCACCCATCATTTCCCAGCGTGGCTCCAGGTAGAGATTCGCGTGGCCGTAGCTAGTCATGGCGTTTAGCGAATAGAGCATCGCGGACTTTGCGTTCGGTAAAGCCCCGAGAAGAAGGTAAGCTCCGGCCCAGAAAACACCCTCAATACCGTGGAGGATGGTGACCGAAAGTGCCGTCACGCCGATGATGAAGGTCGAGGAGGACCAGAGATGCGGGAGGCGTCCCGTATCTCTCAGCCTGCGGTTGATCTCTTTGCGGATGAGTCCGAGGCATTGAGCATGGAAAATCACGATCAGTAAGATGAGCAGAAGGCCCCAAGTCCAATCCACACCCCAAGCTGGGGCGATTCTTGAATCCATGCATACCCTCTCTCGAACGTCTTCGTCCGAGCGATGACGTGATCTTCGTGCCACCAAGTTCAAACGTGGGGAGCTTAGCATCCCGTGAAGGGGTGACGCAGAGAAGTATTACCAGTGACTCTCAAGTCCTGACAAACGCGGAGACCGGACAAGTCCATTTATCCGAGTTACCAGACTGTCTGACTTGGCATCGTGCCTAAAACAGTATCCTGGCCACCCAACTTGGCATACGCCGCCCCGCCGCTCGAGCATTCACTCTTTGATGACCTCCTTCCAAGTAAAGTCAATTCGGATGCTGGGACTATGTATCGCAAAAAACCGCAATCCAAGCAGACGAGGAGCCTCGGGAATAACAATACGCCAGGATTATTCACATTCTTGATTCCGGGTAGATGAATAATCATCTCCACTGGAAATTCCGACTGATTACTCGATGCACATGCGGGACAAGACATAACGCACGCCTTTCGCGAGGGTCCAGGCTACGTGACACAGCCGCCCCACAACCCTGTTCGCGGATTTTAGGAAATCAACCATTCTCTGACTGTGCAAAATTGCACATCTCGGGGGTAGGTCATCGTTCCCCAAGTCCTGATTGACGCGGCGCTAATCGGACAAATGGGTTCTGGTACCCGAACCAGCGGTCCCCGCTTTGTGAGATCGACGTGAACATGACAGTTGGATTTGATCCTGCGAGCGTTCTCCGGGGAGTTCGCGTTTCGCGGGTGCGTTGGTGCGTTGGTGCGGAAGAAGGGAAATTGGTGATTGGAGGGCGGTCAGCAAGGGAGGGGGGAAGCCCCACGCACTGGGGGACACAGGCCGCTGTGCCGGGTGACGGAGAAGGAGAAACCCGCACCCTGAAAGGCGCAGGGGCACCCACGGGGTTCGGTTCGCAATACTGGCGGGAGTGGTTGGGGATTTTGCCGCGAATGTGTTGAGCAAGGGAGCGTGTTATAGGCTAGATTCAACAGGGAAACTAAACTGTGGCTAGCATAAGAGAATCGTGGGGACGAGTTACGGGTACGACGGAGCACGGGCATCCGCACACCATCAAACTGAAGCTGCGCGAGTTGAGCCAGTTGTTCAATTCGATGGATCCCTCGCCGTTTATTGAGAAGGATCTCGACGACGACGCGGAGGAGTTTATCGTCAGTTGGGCGCGCGAGTTCTCTCCCAGCGACCCGATCAAATTGCGGATTTATTTGGAGCAGTGGCCGGCGGAAGATCCGAAGGAACTCATCAAGACCGCTGTCCATAACCACTTTACGCAACGCGCCAGAATCACGGAGTTGGAGTTCAAGCGCCTGCTCCGGGAAGGCCGCACCAGTCTTTTCATCGGGCTAGTTTTTTTGGCGGCGTGCTTGATTCTTAGCAAGATGTTGTTGAGTCATGAGCAGGGTACGTGGGCGGCCGTGGTACGGGAGAGCCTGACGATTGCAGGGTGGGTGGCGATGTGGCGGCCGATGCAGATTTATCTATACGACTGGTGGCCGCTGCGGCGGCGGAGCCGGATCTACGACAAGCTGAGCCACATGCCGGTGGAAGCTGTGCAAAAGGAGAAGAGTTGAGTAGTCTTGCAAGCTAAGAGCAAAGAACGAGGAGCGAATCAGACGTTGCCCAGATTGCGGATAGGAGGAGTTATGGCGCTCACCGAAAGCTTTGAGACGCAGACGTACCGGAAAGTGGACAGGCGCATCGTGCCGTTTCTTTTCCTTTGCTACATTCTGGCGTATCTGGATCGCGTCAACGTGGGATTCGCCAAACTGCAGATGGTGAAAGATTTGTCGCTGAGCGACGCGGCGTTCGCCACCGGCGCGGGAATTTTCTTCATCGGATATTTCCTTTTTGAAGTTCCCAGCAATGTGCTGCTGAAAAAATTCGGGGCGCGGATGTGGATTGCCCGGATCATGATTTCGTGGGGCGTTTTATCGTCGTGCATGATTTTTGTAAGAGGGGAATGGTCATTCTATGGGATGCGCTTTCTGCTGGGCCTGGCGGAAGCGGGCTTTTTCCCGGGAGTGATTTTTTATTTGACGCTGTGGTATCCGTCGAGGCTGCGGTCGACGCGAACGGCGTGGTTTGTGGCGGCGATTGCGGTGTCCGGAGTAATTGGGAATCCGGTATCCGGGTGGGTTATGGATACGCTCTCCGGGACAATGAAGCTGGCCGGGTGGCAGTGGTTGTTCCTGACGGAGGGGATTCCATCGATTCTGGTGGGATTTTTCGTGATCTATTACCTGGAGAGCAGCATCGCCGAAGCAAAATGGCTTACGGCGGAACAGAAACAGCTGCTTGCGCACAACCTGGAACTTGAGGACCAGCACAAAACCGAGCACAAGCTGCTGGATGCGTTCCGCAGCGGGAAAGTGTGGGTGTTGTGCGCGATCTATTTCACCTTGATGATCGGCTTGTACGGAATCGCATTTTGGCTGCCGACGATTGTGAAGGCGTTTGGATTGAAAGGTTATCTGCAGGTGGGGCTGATTACCGCGATACCGTATGGAGTGGCGGTGATCGGGATGATTTTCCTGAGCAATCATTCGGATAGAACGGGAGAGCGGCGGCTGCATTACGTGGGAAACGTGATTGCCGGAGCCGCGGGCCTGATTTTGAGCGGCGTGTTTGCAGGGCATCCGGTTCTGGCGATTATTTTTCTGTCGATTGGCACGCTTGGGGTGATCGGCTCCATGCCATTGTTCTGGCCGTTGCCGTCGGCGTTTTTGGCGGGGACCGCTGCAGCCGCGGGGATTGGCATTGTGAATTCGGTGGGAAATTTGGGCGGTTATGTTGGGCCCAATGTCCCGATCTGGGCGAGGCGTTTTTCTTCGGATCCTTCCGCTGCGCTGTATATCATTGCCGGGATATTGGTAATCGGGGCGCTGCTGACGTACTTCTTTGTGCCGAAAACTTTGCGCGTGCGCGTGGGACCTGCTGCCGCGAGCTAAAATTCGCCGCGTTGAAGTTTCTTGTGGACAAAAAAACAGAGGCGGCTTGTGCCGCCTCTGTAACTAACCCGTACTTTTTACCTTGATCCTGCAAGCGTTCTCCGGGGATTCGCGTCTCGCAGGTGCGTTCGCCAAGCTTTCAGGCGACTGCTTGGAATTCCCCGAGAGACTCGCGCCCAACAGCCGGCGCTTCATGGGAGGTTTTCGCAAGATCGAAGGAGGCTTGATGACCCTTCATAAGACCTCCCGTTAAATGAGATGCCTGGAGAGGGTGCAGGGTTGCCTGAAGGGATTACCGATGCAGAAGAATGGATATCAGTAATCAGTAATCGGTAAACAGTAAAAGGGCTGAGCGGACTGCCACGGGGCGGTGGCGAGAAAAAACCGCAACCTGAGAGGCGGCGCCGACGGCGCGCACCCTGAAAATCGCGGGCCCTTGGGCTCCGCTCAGGACTAATGCTGCAGCATCCGGGATTGTCTGTTGAAGACTATTGGCGCGTTGGCACGATACGACACATGGCGTTTACGCGTGGGGCGGGGAGGCGCAAGATTGTAAATGGTAAGTGGGATCTCCACCCGGCTGGCTTTGCGAGTCGTTAGGGGATGCCTGTGCAGGACGAAGCACGGAGTGAAGGGCTGGAAGCGGCGGACATTGTGGAAAGGCGGGAACATCCGCGGCACCGGATGATCCAGCGGGTGTTTATTGTATTGAAGGATGGCTCGACGAAGGAAGCCACCAGTTTTGAGATCAGCGTGGGGGGGATGTCTGCGGCGACGACCCATCATCTGAACGTGGGAGAGCATGTAGTTTTGTGGCCGGTGGTGTCGGAGCGGATTTTGGCGGTGGTGCAGCGGAATCACGGAACGATGTATGGATTCGAGTTTGTGGGATTGAAGCAAGAGATCCAGGAACGCATTCAGGCGTTGTGCGCCAAACTTCCCCCGTTTAAATCCATGATTGATGTTTAGCTTTTGTGAAAGGGCTTGCTGGGCCCAAGCCCAGCGCCTATATCGGAGGCGGCCTACTGCATTTCTTCGAGGCGGCGCATTTTGGGTTCGATGCCGAAGAAATGGACCGTGAGGATTTGCACGAGAAGGAGGCTGACCATCAGGCCGACTACACCTGCTACGCCGTAAGAGCGAAAGAGGAAGACGACTAGGAATGGAGTGAAGATGGTGGCGGCGCGGCCGAGAGTGTTGCAGAGGCCAACGGCGCGCATGCGGACATCGGTGGGGAAGAGCTCGGGAATGTAGATGGCGAAGAGCAGCGCGACCAGGATGTAGATGCAGACTACCAGGAGAAAACCGGCAAGGGGCAGCAGGCGCGGATTGCGAATGAAGGGATAGATGCCGCCAAAAGCGATGGCCAGCGCGGAAGCGCCGATAATGGCGGGCTTGCGGCCGATGGAATCGGCACTGAGAGCGCCGATGGCCGCACCGACAGGAGCGCCAATGGTCATCAGGAAGGAATATTTGAAGGAGCTGGCGATGCTGAGGCCCTGCTGGACGAAAAAGGTGGGCAGCCAAGTGACGAAGCCGTAGATCAGAGTGTTGGCCACGATGAGGACGATAGCGCCGACGAAGAGGCGAGGAAATAGCTGCGGGCCGAAGAGAGAAGAAAAATTTCTGGCGGCGACCGCGGGCGGCGGGGGAGTGGGTTCGGGCAGCGGCGCATCCTGCAGGGCAAATTCACTTTCAATTTCCTGGAGCATTTTTTCGGCTTCGTCGGTGCGGCCGATGGATTCCAGCCAGCGCGGGGATTCGGGCATGGATTTGCGCAGATACCAGACGATGAGGGCGCCGACGCCGCCGATGACGAACATGATACGCCAGCCGGAGTGGGGAATCAGCAGATAGGCGAAGAGGGCGCTGATGGGCACGCTGGTCACGACGACGGCGTTGAGAATGCCGCACCAGCGGCCGCGGGCTTGCGGGGGAAGAAATTCGGTCATGGCCGCGTAGCCGGCGACAAGTTCCGCGCCGAGTCCCACACCCATCACACCACGAAGAAGAATCAGAATGGACATATTGGGAGCAAAGGCGGAGGCGATGGAGGCGAGGCCAAAGATGATGAGATTGGCCTGGTAGGTGAAGCGGCGACCGTAGCGATCGCCGAGGAATCCAGTGAGAAAAGAGCCGAGCATCATGCCCATGAAGGTGACGGAGACGAACTGGGCATTTTGCGCGAGGGTGGAAAAGCCGCTGTGCAGCGTGGCGCCGAGGACGCTGGAAGCGACGTAGACGTCATAGCCGTCGAAGAACATGCCGATGCCGATGAGGGTGACGATGCGGCGATGAAATCGGGAGACCGGAAGGCGGTCGAGGCGCGCGCCCGCGTTTACGATCACCAGCGGCTCACTTTTTCCTCGCAAGGTTGGCGAGAGTGCCCGCGGTGAGAGCTTCGGTGGCGAGGCGGCAGTTCTCGGCGAAGAAATGGTTTTGCGCGGTGAGGAAAAATTCCTTGCAGCTGCGAGTGGCGCCGGGATCGAGTTGCAGGATGCGCGCGATGAGCTTGTCGGCGAAGGGAGTTAGATTCGCCGCGGGACAGACCATGGAGATCAAGCCGATTTCGAGAGCTTGCTGGGGAGAAAAAGGTTCGCCGAAGAGAACCAGCGGAAATGCGAAGCGGGGCAGGGCGTATTCGCCGAGATAGGCCATGATCGCAGCTGGAGCGAGGCCGTGGCGCATTTCGGGGAAGCAGAGGGAGGCATGATCGGAGACCACGGGGAAATCGCAAACGATGGCGAGGCCCACGCCGAAGCCGAAGGCGTTGCCTTGGACTTCGGCGACGGATATTAAGGATGTGGTGCGCAGGAGGCGTTTGAATTCGATGATGCGGGAGACTTCGGCGCGGGCAGATTCGGCATCGTGGGCGGCGCGTTCGCGGCCGGTGCAGAATACGGCGCCGCGGGCGCGGATGCGCAGGACGCGGGCGCTTGGCTGCGCGGATTCGGCGCGGAGTTCGGCTAGCATGGCGTCGAACATGGAGCCGGTGACTTCGTTGCCGCGATCAGGATTGTTCAGGGTGAAGGTGAGGACGTCGGAGGTGCGTTGAATTTCGACCAGGTGGGTGGAGGATTCGCCAGAGTGGCTGGAGGAAGAGGGGTTGGACATGGCCGGGAGATTATACAGGAAAGTTCACAATGGATTGGCAGTTGAGATTGGAGAAAAGAGGAGGGGGAGAATACGCGGATTTCAACACAGAGAGCAAAGAGGAGCCACAGCGTTCACCGAGAGGAATGCATCTTTGATCATCGCGCGGTTGTTGGTTTGTTTGGGCGGTTGGGCTTAGATCTCAAAAGTGGAAGTTGAGCTTCCGCACTCCAAAGTTGGAGCGGGTCCTACTATGAGATGTGGAGTGATATCCTCGTGGGAAGTGGGTGCGAGGAGGAGTAGATGGGAACCCAGGCTGGGGTTTCGGGATGGGAAGTGCCTACGGAGGACGAGCGGACGATGGCGCTGCTGGCGCACTTGTTGAGTGCGTTTACGGGGTTGATCGGGCCGCTGGTGATTTTTTGCGTGAAGCAGAATTCGCGGTTTGTGAAGTTTCATTCGCTGCAGGCCGTGATCTGGCACGCGATTTATATGGGGATGATTTTTGTTTGCGTGATGCTGTTTTTTGCGGGGATGATGGCGAGTTTGATTCACAATCCTCCTCCGCCGCATAGCCAGGGGCCGCCGCCTACGTTTGTTTATTTTGTGCCGTTGCTGTGGCTGGGGATCATGGGCGGATGGGTGGTGAACTTGATCGTTGGCGTGGTGTACGGGGTGAAGGCGAACCGGGGAGAGTGGGCGACGTATCCGGTGTTTGGGAAGTGGTTGCTGCCGGAAGAGATGAAGCAATGAGGTAATGAAATAAAGAAGTAGAGATTGAAGAAAAAGAAAAGGCCCCGGATTTCCGGGGCCTCTTTTTGTTGGTGTGGATGATTCTTGACTAACGATTACCAGTTTAGTTTTAGGGCGAACTGGAACTGGCGGGCATCGTAGGCTGCGGTGGGCTGCCCCGCGGTGCAGGTGTTGCCGGCCAACGGATCGCAGAGCTGATTCACCGCCGAGATGTTGGTGTGGTTGAAGAGGTTGAAGGCGTCGGCGATGAGATCGAGACGGAAACGTTCGCCGAAGCTAATGCCCTTGGAGACGCGGAGGTCGAACTGGAAGAAGTAAGGCATGGTGAATTTGTTGCGGCCGAGATCGCCGGTGCAGCCGAGTGGGGGAGTGATGCCCGGCACAGTGTAGGGCACTTTGGCGTCGGTCAGGCAGACGGTCGGCGGACCGAAGACCACTCCAGGGATGAAAGGATCGGTGGTCGCGCCGGGCGCCCCCGCGACGGAGAGCGAAGGCCGGATTTCGGAGGCGCCGAGGTCCAAGCGGGTGTCTTCACCGGTGATGACGTTGAAGGGCCTGCCGGACGACACCTCGACGAGAGGGGCGACCGTGAAGTCGCTGAAGAAGCTTTGCACGAAGGAGTCGCCGCCCTTATGGGGCGAGGTCTGATAGACGCCGCTGGTGACCCAGCGATGGCGCTGGTCATTGACGGAGTTGGAACGCTCGAGATACGGGAAACGGCTGTCGGCCGGTTCGAGTGTGGACTGCAGGTCGGTGCCGTTATCAATGGAGTGCGACCAGGTGTAGCTGGAGAGCATGGTGAAGTGCCGGGAGAAGGTCTTCTGCACGTTGACGGTGAGGGCGTTGTACCAGGAAGCGGCGTCGGAGAGTTGGGTGTCCACGCTGTTGAAGGGGACCGGAGGGCCGCCCACCGGATAATTCGCCTTCTGCGCCAGTCCCTGCTGCACGGCGAAGCCACAGCTGAAGAGTTGATTCGCAGGAAGGCCATTACAGGGCGAACCCATGGCTGTAGCGGTAAATGTGGCATAGGAGGGATTTGGTCCAGACGGACGGAAGTAGTTGAAGTAGGCGGCAGTGCCCACGTAAGCGTTGTCTAGAGGGATGCCCGCCGGGCAGTTAGCGAGCTGGCCGAGTACGTTAGGCACAAGCACATTCAGACCGCAGGTTGTGCCCGTGTTTCCCACGCTAGCGCTCGGAACAACCACGGAGAACGGGCTGGAGATGCCGAGGCCGGCCGCGTCGGCGTTCTGCAGGTTGGTGGTGAGCAGAACGGGGTCCGTGGAATTGATGTCCACGGGGCGGTTCAGGTGCAAACCGCGAGTGCCCTGGTATCCCACGCTCATTTTCCAGGTGCCGCCGAGAGCGTGCTCGACAGTAAGGTTGACCTGTTGCGCGTAGCCATACTGGAAATTCTTTGCCACAGGCAGAGTGAAGGGAAGAATGGGCAGCGGGAAGCCTTGGGTCAGATAGTTTTGATTGGCAAAGATGGAGTTGGGGTTGAGTGGATCGAAGCGCTGCTGATTCGGATTGTAATACATGGTCGGAAGAGCATTCAGGGCGCCCTGGAAAATGGATGAACCGTTCAAATTGGTGGATGCGTCCAGGCTGTTGCCGGCGGCGTTGTTGCCACAAGCAAAGGTGACCAGGCCGCAAGCCGAGGGCGTACCGCCGGGAGAGATCAACTGGACGGAACGGCCACCGTCGGCGGTAACGGCGTCGAAAGCGATGGCGAGCAGCGGATGATCGTAGAAGATGCCATAGCCGCCGCGGACCACGGTCTTGCCGTCACCCTTGGGATCCCATGCAAAACCGATGCGGGGCGCCACGTTGTTGTAGTCACGCGGAATACCTTCGGTAACGCCGAGAGCCTTTTCAGCGGCGGCGTTAATGGAGGTTGCGGGAGCGAACAACGGACTGATTTCGACGTCGTAGCGTACGCCGTAGTTCAGCGTGAGCTTGCGGGTGATGCGCCAAGTGTCCTGAGCAAAGAAGCCGAAGGGGATATTGTCAAATGGCTGATTGGACTGACCGATACCCTGAATGTAGCTCTGGGGAATGCCGAAGCCGTAGGCCTGCAAAGAAGTGGCGCCGGGAAGAGCCAGACCGAGGCCGGGAACAACGTCGGGAATCGCGCCGGCGGAGAGACTGGAGACGGGCAGGCCCCCAAAATCAACGACGCCGCCGAAGTCGAGTTCGAAAATCTGCTGCTTGGCGGAGCGCAACTGGATGACGTTAGCGTCCACACCCAGTTTGAAGGTGTGGCGCCCGTAGGTCTTGGTGATGTTGTCGGTGAACTGGAAGCGGCGCTCGATGCGGTCGACGGTGGAGTAGGGTTCGCGGCCAAAGTAGGCGTAACCAGGAATGTTGACGCCGATATCGCTGCCGCCGTCGAGAGGCGAATAGCCGAAGTGCAGGCCGCGGCGGGCAAACTGGAAGCGAAATTCATTGAAGGTGGTGTCGTCGAGAATGGTGTCGTGCTGGAAGGTGACGTTGATGTCGCGGTAGTGCGTTTCACCCGTGCGGGAGCCGGCGTTCTGACCGAAGACCTGGTTTTGCGAGGTGGATTCGATGCCGGTGACTTCGGAGGGAGAAACGCCAACGCGGATGAAGGAAGTGTTTCGATTGTTCCAACGCTGATCGAGACGCGCGGACCAGAGGCTGGTTTTCTCCGATACTGGGAAGTTGCCACGGATGGCGTTCAAACCCACGTAAGAGGCGGGCAGAGCGGCATAGCCATAAGAGTAGTTGGCACCGGCAGGGATACTCGAACAAGTTACGGTGCCGACGACGGCTCCGGTGGGGCAAGTGACGGGGAGTGGGAACTGGGCACCAGGAGTAGCAGGCAATAGTCCCATCGTGGAACTGTTGCCGACCAGGCCGTAGTCGATTTTGTTGAGCGCGACGTTAGAGCCGGAACCGAGGAGAATGCCGTAGTTGACTGCGAGAGTTGCAAGATTAGGGTTACCTAGGGACACCGAATCCTGCAGTAGGGTGTTAACGGCCTGGGCTTGGGTGCTGGTCAATTGCACTGGGAGGACGCCGCCGGGAGCCTGGGGAACGGGAAGATTGACGGTCTGCAGGCCGAAATTGTTTTCACCGATGCTGGAGAAGCCGGTTTCTTCGCGTTGGGTGTATTCGTAGGAGAAGAAGTAGAAAGTTTTATCTTTCTTAAGAGCCCCACCGAAAGCGGTGCCGGTCTGCACGCGAGTGTAGGCTTGCTTGGTGGGAACGAGATCGCCGGTAGTGGGGTCGACGTTGCCGGAGAAGGGGTTGCGGGCCTGGAAGGACTTGTTGCGGAGGTAGCCGAAGACGTCGCCGTGGAAATCGTTGGTGCCGCTCTTGGTGACGATGTTGACGACGCCACCGGTGGCGCGGCCGTATTCCGCGTTGTAGTTGCTGAGGATCATCTGGAATTCCTGGACGTCCTCTTGCGAGACGGTGGAGCGGATGCCGTTGACGGAGTTATCCACGGCATCGGCGCCATCGACGCTGATCATGTTGGAACGCCCACGAGCGCCGCTGATGTTCAGGCCGCTGTTGGGAGCGGGGCCGATGGTGGGAGAGACGTCGCGAGTGGTCTGGGAATTGAGGAGCGTGAAATTGATGTAACTGCGGCCGTTGATCGGAAGATTGTCGATCTGGCGCTGGTCAACGGTCTGGGAACTTTCCGAGCGGGTGACTTCGATGGCAGCGGTTTCGGTAGTGACGGTGACGGTCTGAGTCTGCGTGCCTAATACGAGCTTCACATCGGCGATGGCCTGTTCACCAACGGTGAGCTGCAAGGAAGGCTTCTCGTAGGGAGCAAAAGTAGCGCCGGTGTCGACGCGAAGCTTGTAGAGGCCGGGGACGAGGCCGACGATGGTGTAGCGGCCGGCGTCGTCAACGATGATGGAGCGCTGGGCACCAGTGGCGAGAAGAGTGACAGTGACTCTCGCGCCGCGAACAGCGAGACCTTGCGGGTCGGTCACCGTGCCGGAAAGAGTAGCGGTGTTGACCTGGGCGACGGCGGAAGTGACGCCCAAAAGAATTGCCACTGCCACACAGAAAACTACAAACGCAAACAATGGCTTGCGTTGCATACCGAGCCTCCTTGGAATGACTGCAAGTTTCACCGCTACCCCTAGCGGTGGCGGGGAATTCCCGCCGATGCTGACTGAAAATCCAAAGAATTGATGAGATAGCTTGTACGGCAATGTACGAGCGATTGCAACTGTAAACTGCCAGACGTTTGTTTGGCTAGTCTTGAGAGAAGAGGGTGCCCAAGTTGTAATGGGGGAGCGGGAGAATGAGTTTTGCGGGAAACATCGAATCGGGGCGGGGAGTGGTTGAATCAGCCGCGTTCGGGCAATTGTTCGGGGACGAGATTGGCGGCGGGCTGGCGGCGCTCTTTCCAAGCTTTGAGGACGATGGCGAGGAAGATCAGAAAGGAGGTGGCGGCGTTGGCGAGGATCACGGAAGGGGCGTGAAGGAGGAGTCCGTAGGCGAGCCAGAGAAGCACGCCGGCGAGATAGAAGATCAGCATGCCGTAGGAGAGATCGCGGCCGCCCTGCCGGTGGATTTTGATGAGTTGCGGGATGAAGGCGAAGGTGGTGCAGAAACCGGCCACGATGCCGATGGTTTCGATGGATTGCGGGGCGAGCATTGGTGGAGGTCTCCTGGGATTAGTTTAGCAGGCGTTGGAGGGGTTGTTGGAGATTGAGACGGGGTTTGTGCGCATCGATGGTGTTCGGGTGGAAAAAATCGACCCTGAGCCACTTGCCAGGCTTGTACACGCCATTCGGGAGCATGGCGTTCCCAGGGGTTTACAAGTGCTTTTGGACGAGTTTGCGGAGGCGTTCGTGGTCTTCTTGTTTCATGTGGACGAACTCGACGCCGTTGCCGTCGGGGCCGATGTTGCGGACGACGGCGGTGAAATGGATTTTGCGGAGGCCGGAGCGGAGTTCGAGTTGGATGGAGTCGCCGACGCTGAGGCGGCTGGAAGATTCGAGGTACGCGCCACCGAGGCTGATAGTCCTGACGCGCACGGGGCTCATCATCTGGGGTTGGCTGCCCATTTGCGCGCGCAACGGTGATTCGAGGGGGATGCGGGTGTATCGGCGCGGCACGACGAAATTGCCGAGCGGCGCGGACGGCGATTCGAAAGTGGCGCGGACGCGAGCGGATGTGGGAGTCTCTTCCATCATGGCGAGAGCGTCTTCGGCGGCGGTGCGCAGGCCGGCCGGCTCGATGTAGGTGAGGCCTTCACGCTTGCCGGCGAGTTGGCGGAGGAGGTCCACGGCTTCATAGGCGCGGAGGCGGCCAAGGGCTTCGATGGCTTTGATGCGCACGAACTGGTCGCGCAGGATTTCGTGCTCACCGGCGGCGATTTCCATGAGCATGGAAACGGCGGTGGCTTCCTGTCCGATGCCGATCTGGTCGATCATCATGGGGACGACGAGAGGATGGGCGTCGGCAAGGATGGCGGAAAAGACGAAGGCGGTGCTTTGCGCCGAGGGCGCGTTGGCGGGCCGGGCGAGTTCGCTGACCGCGAGATCCTGAAGGTTCCACTCCCAACTGGCGAGGGCGCGGGTGAGTCCGCGAAGAAGGCGATCGGGATCGGCGGCGGCCAGCAGTTTGATTGCGGCGCTGACACGCTGGCGGCGGGCTTCGAAGAGCCGGGTTTCAAGCAGAGTGAGAACGGGCACGCCGATGGCCCGGAGAAGACGGGCCATGGCGGGAATCATTTCGGGGCCGCGCGGGTCAGTGAGCAAAAGTGTTAGGCGATCGAGGAGGCGCTCGGGATCGCGCTGCAAGAGGCGAGGCAGTGTGGGATCGAGGGCGCGATTGGCGAGGGCCGCGTCCACCAGCAGCATCCAGCGATCGTTGGCGACGAGGCGATGGCCGAGGGCGATGAGATGCTCGTGCTCGGCGTCGCGAGGAACGCGTTCCAGGCCGACGAGAATGTTTTCGAAACCGGCGAAGTCGCCGCGAGTGACCGCGATGCGGCTGAGGGTTTCGAGAAAAGCGGCGAGCAGGGCGCTGGTTTCCGGGCCTTGTTCCCTAGCGAGAGCGGCGAGGGTGCCCTTGCTGAGTTCTTCCGGAAGCTGATTGGGCCAGAGAGATTCGAGGAGCGGTGTGAATTCGCTAAGGCCGGCGGCGACGATGCGGCGGGTGGCGGAATCCGGATGCTCGAGGCGGCGTGCGTAGTTCAAAAGAATGGAGCGAGCTTCACGGCGCGGGGCGTCGGCGCCGGTGTCGACGAGCTGGTTCATGGTCTGGCGAATGGCGGTAATGGGGACGCACCAGATGTCCTGGCCTCGAAGAACGGCTGATTTTTCGCGGGGAGGAAGTTCCAGCCAGAAGCGTTCGATGATTTGTTCGCGATAGGATTCGTTGGCCCAATTGGTGGCCAGCGAGGAAAGATGCTGGGAAGAGTGCGGGCCGTGATAGGCGCCCGCGTCCACGATTACGCCGGCGAGTTTATAGAGCGTCGGGCGAATGGAAATCGGGGTGAGATTGCAGGCGGCAAATTCGGAAGTCAGAAATTCGAGCACCAGGCTCTGCGAGAGGCGGCGCAAATAGACCTGCGGGACTTCACCTTCTTGCGGGGTGTAATGGGTCATGGAGGCGAGCAACATGCGGACGGTGCTGCGGCTGGCTTGCTCCATGGAAGAGTGAATTGCACGGGCCGCTTCTTCGGCGGAGAGGCCGCGCGCGCCTTCCATCGGGGGAGTGAGATGGCCGATGAGGCGGAGGGTGTCGTTAATCTCTTCGATTTGCGGGGCGTGGATGGGCGTGTCGCCATCTTCGTTGGGCGCATTTCCGCCATAGGCGACGAGTGCCGCGATGAGGCTGGCAAGTACCGTGTCCACCTTGCGCTCGGTCAAGGTGTTGATCTGAATCCCTTCCACGCGATGCTCCCGGAGTAAAACCGGCCAAGCGCTGGTTGCGTCGCGCTTGGAAGGCTCTTCCGATTTTAGCAAGGACGCCTTCATGAGTTGGGCGAGGGTGTCCAATTCGCCCACATGGAATTTGGCAGCGAACCACAGAGTTTGAATTCCGGCGCGCTGCAGATCGGTGGCGAGAGCGTGGAATTCGCCGCGGGCGTCGGGCAGGTGTGCTTCGCTGACTTTGGTGATGACGATGCCGCCGCGCTCGGGCCGAATTTCCAGGCCGCCTAAATCGGCGGAGGTGCGGCGGATGGAATCGTAGGCCGCATCGAGACTGTCCTGGAGGCGCGGGTGGCTGGAGTTGTAGAGGCGATGGGCGCGAAGAAGCAGATGAAATTCGCGGACGGCCTGGACGGCGTCGGAGACGATGGGATCGATGTCGCGAGAAGACTCACGGCGCAGAGAGCCGGAATCGTTCGGAGACGCGCGCTTTGCCGACGGCTTAGCGCCGGTGCGATCGTCGACAAGAGCTGTGGCTCGTAGTACCAAAAGACTGCCCCGAGTTCCGCGAGGCCCGAAGGCGCACGCTGGGAGTGAGCAGGGAATCAGGGTGCCGCGCTGAAGGCGAAATGAGGCCTGGACCAGCGGCAGGCACAGAGTGGAATCCTGCAAGTATTAAGGTAAGAGGAGGGGGTGCCCGGGCCTATAGTACTAGTAGCCCATTGTATGTACTGAAACGCCACAAACAGAGGGATTTTGGAGGGTCAAATTTCACATTTATTCGCTAGTTATTCGCTGTACCAGAATGGGATTTGGTCACTTGGTTAGTAGTTTGGCGAAGACGTTGACCGTGCCTCCTTCGCTGGCTTCGACACCGCGGCGGGCCGTGTCATAGCCCTTCAGGCGCAGGCCGATGGTGTGGGTGCCGCTGGGAATCTGGACGCGCGCCGGGGAGAATTGACCGGTGGAGTTGCCATCCACAAAGATTTCGGCGCCAGTGGGGATCGTGTTGACCTGAGCCCAGGCGATGTGACCCTGGGCCAGAGCCTGTCCCTTGGGCTTAAGCTCAATATCGAGAGTGGTTTGGACGTTGTCTTTGACTTGGATCTGGCCAACGTAAGGATCGTAGCCTTCCAGGCGGAGGACCAGGTTGAAAGACCCGGCGGCAAGGGGAAGGGTGACCGGGGTCTGGCCGGATTGCTTGTCGCCGTTGATGAAGATATCGGCGCCGGCGGGGTGACTGTTGACGTAGAGACCTTTCTGCAAGGCTTCGAGTTGGATTTTCTCGTCCTGGGCGTCGCCGGTTTTCAGTTCGAGCGCGGTCTGGACTTGCAGGTAGCCTTCTTTTTGAACTTGCAGGCTGTAGCGAGCCGGGCTGAGGTCGTTGAAGCTGCAAGGGGTTTGGCAGTTGGCGACGGGATGGCCGGCGGGACCATAGAGGGTGGCTTTGGCCCCGATCACGTTTGTGAGGACATGAATGGCAGCGTTGCCGGCGGAGGGAATGGGATGGCCGCTGCTATCCCCATTCTCGGAGGCGGGGAGCGGCGCATCGTCGTAGGAAATTTCGTCGACGACACGGACGTTGGCGGGGGCACTGCGCATGAAATGGAGAAGCGAAGAATGTTCCGCGGGGCGCAGCTTGCCGGAGAGGGTGAGCGTGCTGCTGGTGCCCTCGACCTTCACGCGACCGTTCATGCCGCGGTCGGCGATGGCTTCTTCGATGCGGCCTTTGTATTCGGCGGCGGCGGAAGTGATGGAGGATTCGAGTTTCTTGACTTCCGGCGCGGGAGCGGAGGCCGCAGGTGGCGGGGCGGGTTTCGTGTCGACGGCTTTAACAGGCACAGGTACCGGATCGGATTTTGCCGGCTCGGGCGAAGTTGTGGAGGCCGGGGGAGGAACGACGGCAGAGCTATCCGGCTGCACGGTGTTTGCTGGCACGGGGGTTGCCGCGGGTTGGGATTCGGGAGCAGCCGACTTTGGCGTGGAAGGCGCCGGGGCCGGAGAATCCGATTTGGGGCGATTGTTGAGTTCGCGGGTGGCCTGAAATTCGGGACGCAGCTTGTTGGCGCCATAGGCGATGACGCCAATGAGAATCAGCGCGAACAGCACAGTAAGGAAGGTGTTTTTCTTTTTCGGCTCTTCGATGGGAGCGATGGTGCCGGTGCGGCGAACGACAGGAGTTTGCGTCGGGCTGGCGGCACGATTCTGGAGAGAGCGAAGAGTGGGTGACAGATTGGGATCACCCGTAAGAGAACCCGGGACGTTGCCGCCGGCGACGCCGAGCGGGAATGGAGAATTGTTGCGCGGCGAAATGAGCGTGGCGTCCGGGCTGCGCTCGGCGGGAACGAGAGCGCGGTAATTGCGAAGATC